>MDTD01184834.1_pt1 | contig 15958 bp, 15 predicted proteins | sample 811221 | NCBI WGS metagenome assembly MDTD01 (sample SAMN05326646, study PRJNA326480) | marine metagenome | isolation source: seawater | place: Pacific Ocean: South West | collected 2011 | reverse complement strand
CTGGTAAATATTCATGAATTTAAATTAGCTAATATCTATCATAAATTATTATGTCAAAGCATAGATAGGAATTGTTTCTTTTATTTTCAAATTTCTACTTTGAACCAGAGTAATATTTCGAAATTTAAAATATATAGTCAGACTTTGAAATTCCGATTGATTTATTTTTTTTTATTATTTAGAGATGAAAAAAAATTTATTAAAACAATTTTAAAATATGATACTCATTTAAAATTAAATAATAAAGATGAAGAATTTAAAAAGTATTTAAGAAATAGAGAGCTAAGTATTATTGGACCGCTATCAAAAAAAATTAATTGTAATAAAAAAGAGTTTAAAAACAATATCATTATAAGATTTAAAAACAATAATTTTCTCACAAGTCGAGATTGCAATCCTAATATTACCTATCTTAATGGAACTGCCTCAAAAAAATATTTCGAAAAAAAAAGTTATTTAACTAAAGGAAAAAATTTAATATGGGTTATATATATTAATAAATCACTCTATAAATCTTTTAAAATAAATAACAATTTTAATTATAGGTTTGCAGATAATACGGCTGCAATTCTATTTACAAGCTTCACAGAATTAAATTTATTACAGAAGGTTATATTAGATTTAATTTTATTTAATCCAAAAAAAATTAAACTTTACAACTTTAATATTAAATTAACTAAGGAAACCCAAATAGGATATGGAATACATAATACATTGCAAAAGCAAATGAAAAATACAATTACGTTTAATCACAATCAAATAGTTATGTTCGATTTTATCAATTTTTTTTATAAAAAGAGAATAATTTTTTTGGATAACAATCTTAAAAGTATAATTAAAAATGGAAAAAATAATTATTTAAAAAAATTAGAAAAAAAATGGAAAAAATAATAAAAAAATTTATTTTTCTTTTGACAGCACAAGAGCGTAAAAAAGCTCTTTTATTGCTTGTAATGGTAATTATTATGGCATTGCTTGATACTATTGGAGTGGCCTCAATTATGCCTTTTGTAGCTGTGCTTACAAATCCAAGTCTAATTGAAACTAATTTTTTTTTAATCACTATGTTTAATATCTCTGGCACATTTGGTGTTGAAACTTACCAACAATTCTTATTTGCTTTAGGTATACTTGTGTTTTTGTTGTTGTTAATTTCGATTACCTTTAAAGCAGTAACAATTTATTTCCAAACATTATTTATAACAAATCTTCAGCACAATAATGAAAGGCGATTAGTTGAGGGTTATATACATCAGCCTTATAGCTGGTTCTTAAATCGTCATAGTGCAGACCTAGGTAAAAATATTCTTTCAGAAGTTAGTGTGGTTATAGCTAATGGATTTAATCCATTGATTGAATTAATATCAAAAAGTTTAATTTGTCTAGCTTTGATAAGTTTATTACTTTTGACCAATGTAAAGCTTACTATAGTAGTTAGTTTGACTTTAGGCTTATCATATTTGTTAATATACTTGTTTCTTCGTAAGTTATTGTCACAAATTGGGAAGGAACGTATTAAAGCTAATAAATTACGTTTTACTGCAATAAGTGAAATATTTGGAGCAATCAAAGAAATTAAAGCAGGAGGATTAGAAAAAATCTTTATAAATCAGTTTTCTAAACCCTCTCGAGATTTTGCTTTGTACCAAGCTTACTCCAAAATTATAAGCCAAATACCTCGCTATGCTTTAGAAATAATAGCCTTTGGTGGAATGTTACTGGCAATTCTTTACTTGATGATAAAAAGTAGTTCTTTTGTAAATGCCCTTCCAATCATTGCTCTTTATACATTTGCTGGTTATCGTTTAATGCCTGCAATACAACAAATTTATCAATCAATCACTCAATTACGTTTTGTGGGACCTGCAGTGGATGTTCTGTATAACGATAAAAAGAGTTTAGAAAGACTTAATTCAATAAACACTTATGAAGTGAATGATGGAGTAAGTTTTAAAAAAAACATAATCTTAAATAATATTAATTATAATTATCCTAATTCATCACAACCAGCATTAAAAGATATTAATATTGATATTCCAGTATTCTCAAAAATTGGAATTGTTGGTCCCACAGGTAGTGGTAAAACTACAATGGTAGATATCATCCTTAGTTTGCTTGAGGCTCAAAAAGGTACATTGGTCGTAGATGATAAAATTATAGATAAAAATAATTGTAGAGTATGGCAAAATTATATCGGTTATGTTCCACAAAATATTTTTTTGATTGATGACACTGTTGCGGCGAATATAGCTTTTGGTATAGAAAAAAAAAATATAAATTTTGAGGCTGTAAAACGTGCTGCTAAAATTGCAAATTTGGATGAATTTGTAAACAATGAACTTCCCAATAAATATCACACAACAATTGGAGAAAGAGGTATTAGGTTATCTGGCGGTCAGCGACAAAGAATTGGAATAGCAAGGGCCATGTATCATAATCCAAAGCTGTTGATTTTAGATGAAGCCACTAATGCAGTAGATAACCTTACAGAAAAGGCAATAATGGAGGAAGTTTATAATATAGACAAAAATTTAACTATTGTCATGATTGCACATCGTTTAAGCACAGTGATGAAATGTGATAAAATTTTTCTACTTGAAAAAGGCAAAGTAATAAAACAAGGGACATATAGTGAGTTAAAGCAATTTAGTGATCTATTTAATGATGCTCCTGGTAAAAATTAAAGTGATATGGCAAAAGTAATAATTATTTGCGATTTTCATAAAAAATCTGGTTTTGGTCATTTAACAAGAATGAAGTCTCTTGCAAATTCTTTCAAAAAAAATTTCCATCAAGTAAAATTTATTTTTGAAAAAAAATATAGAAAATTTAATGAAAAATATTTAACAAACTTTCAGCGAGATTATCTTGATTTCAATTTAAATAACAATCCTAATAAACTAATCAAATATCTAAAAAAAAATCAAATAGATATCGTTATTTTTGATAGTTATTATATTAGCATAAATCTTGAGTCTCGTCTTTATAGAAATTTTTTTATTGTGAGCATCGATGACAGATTATTAAAGCACAAGTCACATTTAATCTTTAATTCAAGAGAAACAATAAGTGAGAAACATTTAAGTTTAAATGGTCAAATTTGGAAAACAGGAAAAAAATATTTATTGATAGGGAACACTATAAGTAAAAAAGAAATAAACAGCACCATTAAAAAAATTTTGATCCATGCAGGTGGAGTTAGTAACTACAATTATTTTACAAAATTTTTATTTGAGTCATTGTATTGTCTTAAAAATAAGGATTTAAAGATAAGTTTTCTTTATAAAAATAGGGAAATTAAATCTAAAATTCTAAAAATTATTAATAAAGTTAGTTTAAATAAAAAAAAATTTTTATTTATTAAGAATAATCAAAATTTCAGTAAAACACTTAACAAATTTGATCTTATAGTTGGTCCATCAGGAATTACTACTTATGAAGCTATTGCTTCAAAGGTGCTGCCATTGTCATTTTCACTATTTAATGATGGAAGAGATGACGTTTATAATTGGAATTTAGTTGGCAATGTAATGCACTTAAATAAATCTGAAATTAAAAATAAAAAAATTATTCATGAAATATGGGATTTTTTATTTAAAAATTATAATTTAATTTACAAAAACTTATTTAGAAAATCAAAATATATTAGAAATAATTCTGATAATGTTTATGAAGAAATTATCAAATTTTTCAAAAATCCAAATAAACTTTCACCAAATAAATTATTAATTAACGACCATTTGAAAATTAAGAGTGCAAAATTTGATCACATAAGATTTTTTCTAAACTCAAGAAATAAATTGTCCGTAAGAAATATGTCAAGTAACCCCAAACATACAATCACTTTTCCAGAGCATTTAAATTGGTGGATAAATAGTAAAATAAAAAAATTTGTATTATTTAAACAAAGTTTATCTCCAATAGCTTATCATTGGATAAAATCGACAAAAGAGTTTAGTAAATATCCAATAATAATAAGTGGTTGGTTTCCGGATTATAATGATAAAAATATGATGAAATCTTCTTATGTTATTTTAAATCACCAAAAAAAGTATTTAAAAGATAAATACAAGGGATCAAAATGGATTATTAATATTAATAAAAAAAATGTATTTTCTTTAAAATTAAATCTTGCAATTGGCTTTAAAAAAGCTGGTGAGAATATAAAAAAAATTGCTCAAAAAGTCTTTAATATTAATTTAAAAGATTTTGAAATTTTCGAAATGAAAATATGAAAAATATATTTAAAAAATTAATTGACCTGAATGATAATGAAAAAATTTTAATTTGCGAAATTTCAGGCAATCACTCTAATTCATTCTCTCATCTTAAGAAGCTTATTATGCAAGCTATTAATCAAAAAGTAGATTTGGTCAAGTTTCAAGTTTATACCCCACATAGTTTAACTATTAATTCTAATCAAAAAGACTTTATGATTAAAGAGGGTAAGTGGTCAAAACAGAGAACATTATTTAGATTATTTGAAAAAAGCTATACACCTTGGATATGGATTGAAAAACTTGTAAAATTATTAGAAAAAAATAAAATTAATTGGTTTGCTTCCGCATTTGATAAAAACTCAGTAGATTTTTTGGAAAAAATAAATTGCAAAGCATATAAAATAGCATCACCAGAAATAACTGATATCAATTTAATAGAATATTTAGCTCAAAAGAAAAAACCTATCGTATTTTCTACAGGTATGTCAAAAACCGAAGATATAAACTTAGCTTTAAATACAGTAAAAAAATATCACAATAAATTTGCAATTCTAAAATGTATTTCTAAATATCCAGCAAGCTATAAAGATCTCAATCTCTCGTCTATTAGAACACTAAAAAAAAAATACAAGTGTGTAATTGGATTTTCAGATCACACAATAGATGAACTATCTAGTATTTTAGCAATAACACAAGGAGCTAAAATAATTGAGAAACATTTTAAATTAGATAATGATAACAGCTCAAGCGATAGCCATTTCTCCATGCCAATATCAAATTATAAACATTTAAAAAAAAAAATAGCCTCTGTTGATTTATGTATGGGCGATAAAAATCAAATATTTACAGTTTCAAAAAAACTAATGAAAGACAGAAGGTCACTTTATATAACTGAAAACGTTCAAAAAGGTGACATGGCAAATTATAAAAATATCAGATCAATTAGACCTGGTTATGGAGTTCATCCAAAATATTTAAAAAAATTGATTGGTAAAAAATTTAAAAAAGAATTAAAAAAAGGTACTGCATTAAAGTTAAACCACCTAATAAGATTTCTCAAATGATAAAAAGATTAGCTATTATTCCAGCAAGAGGTGGATCTAAAAGAATAAAAAATAAAAATTTAAAAAATTTTTTTGGTAAACCATTGATTTATTACTCTATTTTAGCAGCTAAAAAATCGAAAATATTTAGTGAGATTCATGTTTCAACTGACTCAAAAAAAATTTTGAAGTATGTAAAAACTCAAAATATTAGTCCAGTTTTTATACGCCCAAAGAAACTTTCAAATGATTTTACAGGAATTCATGAAGTTCTTAAATATGTAGTGAAAAAATATAAAATGTTAAATTTTCGTTTTGATGAAATATGGTTATTGTATCCTACAAATCCTTTTATTAATTCTTCTATTATAAAAGAATGTAAAAAGAAATTTAGTACTATCAATTTTAAGCCTGAAAACTCTTTGATGACTGTGACAAAATATAATTATCCAATTAATTGGGCACAAAAAATAAATGATAGAAATATGTTATTACCGTTAAATAGAGATAGTTTAACAAAAAGATCTCAAAAAATTGGGAACTCTTTTTGTGATGCCGGCATGATAAATGTATATTCACAGAAAATTTTTGAAAAAAATTTAAAAAGAAAATATTTTGCATTTCCAGTACCAATCTATTCCTCAGTTGATATAGATAATTTGAGTGATTTTGAATTAGCTAAAAGACTTTTTTAAAATAAAAAATAATGTCAGGAAAAATAATCATTGGAACTGCTAATTTTGGTTGTCTTTATGGTATTAGAAAAAAAAAAATTTCAAAAAAAAAAGTAATAGATTTATGTAAATTTGCATATAAAAAAAAAATAAAATATCTAGATACGTCTACTGAATATTTTGACTCAAACAAAATAGTAAGAAATCTTAACAAAAAAATTATAATAAATACAAAAATTCTTCCTAACAAAAAATGGACGAATATGAATTATTGTTTAAAACAATTTGAGAAAATCAAAGATGAAATAGGTAACAAAAAATTGAATACGATCTATTTACATGATGAAAAAATTATCTTCAAAAGATATTTTAAAAAGATTTATTATAATCTTATTTATTTAAGGAAAAAAAAACATTTTAATAAACTTGGTATTTCAATCTATGATTTCAAAACTATTGATTTTTTTTTAAAAAAATTTCATTTTGACACAATCCAGTGTCCCTTTAATATTTTTGATCAACGATTAATTACAAAAAGATATTATCAAATTCTTAAATCCAAGAAAATCGAGATACATGTAAGATCAATATTTTTACAGGGTTTACTATTAAATAAAAAAACTTTTGAATTAAAGAATCTGATTAAATTAAAAAAAAAAAATCAATTTTTTACATAAATTTGGAAAATTAAATAATATGAAAGTAATTGATTTGTGTATGACGTTTGTTACAAAATATAAAATAAAGAAATTTATTATTGGTTTTGATAATTTGAAAAATTTAAAAGATGTTTTAAATTTTAAAAAAATTTACAAGATCGATTTTAAAAAGTTTTCAATAGAAGATGAAAAATTAATAGACCCAAGATATTGGTAAAATGAAGTACAATAATAAAGGTATTAAATTATATAAAAAAGCTAAAAAAATAATTCCAGGTGGAACAATGCTCTTTTCTAAAAAACCAGAGCTTTATTCATCAGAGAATTGGCCAGCTTATTATAAAAAAGCAAAAGGTTGTTACGTGTGGGACCTCAATGATAAAAAATTTTTAGATATGTTATTTTTAGTTGGTACAAACACTTTGGGATATTCAAATAAGCATGTTGATAATCAAGTGATCAAATTTATAAAAAAAAGTAATATGTCAAGTCTAAGTGCACCTGAAGAAGTCCAACTGGCAAAAAAAATATTAAGATTACATCCTTGGGCGGATCAGGCAAGATTTACAAGAGGTGGTGGAGAAGCAAATGCAACCTTAATAAGAATTGCCAGAGCTTCAACAAAAAAACAAAACATTGCATTCTGTGGATATCATGGTTGGCACGATTGGTATTTATCCTCAAATTTAAATAATAAAAAAAATTTAGATAATCATTTAATGTCTAATTTAAAATCTCAAGGAGTTATGAAAAATCTTAAAGATTCCTGCTTTCCATTCAACTACAATGAATTACACAATTTAAAGAAGTTGATTAATAAACATAATATAGGAATTATCATCATGGAGGTTACTAGGAATTATAATCCACAGAATGATTTTTTAAAAAAAATAAGAGCATTATGTAATAAAAAAAATATTATCCTAATTTTTGATGAGTGTACATCTGGCTTTAGAGAAAACTTGGGCGGCAAACATCTAAAATTCAAAGTAAATCCTGATCTTGCAATGTTTGGAAAAGCAATGGGTAATGGCTATGCGATTAATGCGATTATCGGTAAAAGAAAATATATGAAAAATGCAGAGAAAACTTTTATTAGTAGCACATTCTGGACAGAGAGAGTTGGAAGCGTAGCAGCTTTATCAACAATAAAATATATGGAAAAAAATAAAACTTTTAAAAAAATTATTGCTCAAGGAAAAAAGATAAAAAATAAATGGAAAGAATTATCAATAAAATATAAAATTGATTTGGATATTATAAGTATGGACTCAATACCTATATTTCTATTCAAAACAAATCACGAGATAAAAAAAAAATTTATTATCAACGAAATGTTAAAAGAGGGGATATTAGCTTCCAACATAATTTACGTTTCAATATCTCACACAGATGAAATATTAAAATATTATTTTCGTAAACTGGACAAAATTTTTCACAAACTTTCAATTATTTCAAAACAGAATTTAGAAAAAGAGGCAAACAAATCATTACTATTAAGCCATTTTAAGAGGATGAATTAATGAGAAATAAAATTAAAGAAATTGAGAGTAATGGATTTTGTAGAATAAAGAATTTTTTAAGCGATAAGCAAGTCTCTATGTTGTTGGCAAAAGTTCATCATTATTATAAAAAAAATAAAAAACTAAAATATAAAGGGGTACCCTCAAGAGATTCTGAAGATAAAATTTTATATAACCTCCAAAACAAAGATTATTTATTCATCAAAACATTAAATAACAAAAAAATTATTAAGATTGCTAAGCACTTCTTGAACGACGAACACTATAGATTTTTACCTAAAGAAAAACCAAACTTTATAATCAATTACTTTAATGCAAGATCGAGTGGAAAAAAACTCGATCTACATATCGACAGTTGGATACCCTATAAAGGAATAAAAACACATATGATGCAATTCGTTTTTCTTTTAGAGAAGAGTACAATAAGAAATGGATGTACAATCGTTGTTAAAAAAAGCCATAAAAGTGGTAAGTTTACCAATAGAAAAACAAAAAAAATTATTCCGATTACTGGAAACCCAGGTGATCTTATAATATGGGATAGCAGGTTATGGCACGGCACTTATGAAAATATCGATAAAATTTCCAGGTGGGCTATAGTTGTTACCCTGAGCAGCTGGTGGGTAAAACAGGCGATGGATATGCCTAAAAGTCTCCCAAAAAAAATTTATAAAAAGTGTAATAATTTAGAAAAACAACTTTTAGGATACTGTTCTGAACCTCCTATTAATGAAAATGTTAGGATAAATACAAAAAGTGGCTATGAAGTTTTAATTTAGATTTTTAAACCCTTAAAGTTATAGATAATTCTTTTTTCTTTAGAACTATCTAAAAATTTTTGTGGTGTAAAAAATCTATCACCCACTTTTAAAGAATTAAGTATATTTTTTTTATTTTTATCAATAACTTTTTCAATAATTAAACTAAATGTTCCAGCTGTCGCTACTACTAACCATTTTTTATCATGTCTAGTGATTAATCCAGTGCTAAAAGGATGATTTATCATCTCACCACCATGAAGTTGAACATTTTTTATATTTACTCTTTTTTTATTTATTAAAGTAGATGCACCAGCATAAGGGTTTCCAAAAGCGTTTATAAAGTTTAATAAAGACATAGGATCAACAGACCAATCAATCCATCCATTTAATTTGGTATTAAGTCTAGGGTTGTATCTCCCTATATAATTTGGTTGAAACTTGAGTTTAAATTTATAATTTTTTCTTATTTTTGTAATAAAGTTGGCATAAAAATTTAAAAAATTTTTTGACCTAAAATCAACTATTTCAGAGGGTAAGATTAATTTAGTTGGAATTAGAAAACTTTTATCCATTAATATTGGTCCAGAGTCTATCTCTTCTTCAACTATATGAGCAATTTGTGTGTCAATTCTATCATTTCTCATTACCTTCCAGCTATCCCCAGCGCCTCCCGCCTCAAATGGTAATCTTGTGTGATGAAAATTAATAAGATTGTTTTTAAAAAAATTATTTATTAATTCTTTTTTAAAAATCCATCTTGCTCCCATACTTATAAAAAGGGTTTCTTTAAAGTTATATTTTTTTATAATATAATTTTTGAAATTATTATCTAATTTATCAAAAGTTTTTATATTTTTTTTTAATTTGAATTCTTTTACTTGATCCCTACAACTTATTACCTCAGATTTTATCTTAAATTTTTTATTTATTTTAATAAGGTCTGAAAAAAGAGGTGTAGCTCCAAGAAAAACAATATTTTTTAAAGATTTAAATAAAAATTTTTTTTCGCTCATATGCCCTTTTTTTTCGCAATTATAAAATACCAAGGTAAAAAAACTGGACCAGAAAAAGTTGTGTTTTTATTCATTTCAGTTTTTATTGTGTAGCTTCCTCTAACATTTTTAGGTGGTTTTTTAATTTTCTTTTTCGGAAAAAAAGGTTTTTTAATGACTATTTTATATCCATATTTTTGAAACATTTTTTCTAAATTAGATAATGAAAAAATATTGAAGTCAGAATTTGGATTATTATCTTTCAATTTAGGATTATCATGGTCTCTTATGTGTATTAAAACATCTAATGGACCCTCAAAAAAAAGAGAATTAATTGCAATCCATTTTGGTTTTATTAAACAAAAATTTTTAATTACTAAATCAATTTTTTTAAAGCAGCAAAGTGTGTGAATACAAATTAAGCCATCAAACTTTCCAGAAAAATTTTTCACTGACTTTAAAATATTAAATCTTTTTAACGATATATTTGAATTTTTATTTATTTTTCTCCCAAACTTAATTCTATCTGATTGATAATCTAAACCTAAAAATTTAATGCTCTTATTCTTTTTTGAAAAGTATTGTAAATTTGATCCAATCCCAGTTCCAATATCGATTATACTTTTGGTTTTTCTATTCAATAATTTAGATTTTTGTATTTGATTATAAAAAGCTTTCGTGCTTTCATAAGGCTTATATAATTGAATTAGTTCAGAGTCTTTCATTATGATTTTAATTCATTGTTCTATAAAATAATCTTATTTTTAATACAAATAAAGATGTAAATAATTATCTCTTATTAAAAAAAATATCTTAGATATTATTCTATATTTAAATTTTTATACGTTGTCTATTTTTTCATTTCTCCTCTCAAAAACTCTAAAGTTTTGAAGTCTAAATTATAAATTAATTTTGGGTTAATAGTTTGAGACAAGTATTTGTTGTAGTTCATGTTTAAAATTTCCATCAATCTTTTCTCAAAATCAGGGTATTTGTCTGATTTAAGCTTGATAATACTATTTTCAGGAAAAGCATCAGTATTAAAACTTTTTTTAATTTTCCTACTTCCCCAATCACATACAAGAATTTTTTTTTTTAATCCAAAAGACTCTCTTAACAAAGTTGATGTTTGACCTATAACAACTTTACTTTTCAAAAGATTTTTTATGTTGTCATATTTTGATTTGTCAAAAAATTGTAAATCAAAATTTTTAACATCATTTTCATAATTATAAAATAAGTACTCTTCCTCTTTAACTAATTCATTATCATTATTTTCTAAATTATGTTTACCAAGAAATAGTAATTTTTTATTATGTTTTTTACAAAACGATAAAGTATAACTTAGAATACGTGCTGCTACTTTTTGGTCATCTTTCCATTGGGTCATGCTTAAACTTCCAGATGTATCTATTTCGCTTCCGGCTTCGGAAATAAGACAAATATCGTAAATTTCCCTTAAATCTTTTTTGTTTTCTCTAAATAGATATTCCTTAGCAAGTTCTATTTTTAAAGATCCAACAGGTTTTAATCTTAACGACGATTTTTTTGGTATATTAAAATTAATAGTATCTAATTCATAGTTTCCAAAACAAAAATAATTTCCTGAATAATTTGATATAGACAAAATACTTTTTAAATAATTTTGATCTCTAACTGCATTCTGAATAGCATAAAAAGAAATATTACTTTTATTAAACAACTTGTAGATCAGGTGAAAATCGACTGAATTATCTATAATTGTTATTATTTTCTTTGGTTTAATCAATTTTATAAGACAGCAAATATAATTAATCTTTAATTTATTTTTGAACAAATTTTTAAGGATATACACAATTATGTCTTTAGTGATGTATAGCTCTTTGAAACTTACTATTCTTGTTGTTAATACAAAAAATTCCTCAGGAGGTAAAATTTTATCAATTATCCCCAAAGATTGATCATCGAAAATAATATATTTAAAATGTTTAGGATTTTTCCATATAAATTTGACTTTAAATAACAATTCTATTGTTATTAAAATTTTTCTTAAAATTTTTAGATAAAAAAAAATAATTATTTCTCTAAAAAACTTATTATTAGGAAGTAAATAATATCCTTTTTTTATATATATTTTTTTAAGAAAGTGAGGAACGATACTCAATACTTTTTTTTGAGGATTTATAAAATAAAAAATCTTCATTGATAATTAAATTCTTATAGAAAAATTTTTTTCTATTAAATTTTTCTTAATCTTTATTATGTTATGATCGCTAAAATTTAAAATTGTGCCGAGCGCTATTGATTGAAACCCAGATAGAAAAAAATTTTCCAAGTGCTTAAGATTACCAATGCCACCTTCAAATATACATGGCAAAGATGTCGTTTCTTTAATTTTTTTTGAATAGTCTATATCAATTCCATTTTTCGTTCCCTCTAAATGTACATAAGTAATTTTTATTTCTGCTACCCCTATTTTTTCAAGATAATTCACATGCTCTAAAGGATCAATTTTTCTTGTTTTATCTTCTAAAAGAAAATATTTATCATTAAAGCAATTAATATTTACACCACCAATTATGGATTGATTGCCATAGATATTGCCTGTTAAATTAACAATATCAGGATTATTGAATAAAATTGAATTTAAAAAAATTTTGTCAGCTCCATTTGTAAATGCCATTTTAATATCCTCTATATTCTTAATTCCTCCTCCGAAAGTAATTGGTGTAGATGAAATTTTAGATATTTCCTTTAAAGACTTATAATCTTGAGATATCCCATTTTTGTAACTATCTAAATCAATTATAAATATTTCATCAGCTTTTTGACTATCAAATGCATTAACAGTTGTTACCGGGCTACCAACATTTTTATGATTAATGAAATTTTTTCCTTTTACAAGTTTACCTTTAGATAAAAGAAGAGAAGGAATAATTCTTAAATATTGCATAAAATTTTATAAATTTAAAAAATATTTAATAATATTTTCACCATTTTTTTGACTTTTCTCTGGATGGAATTGTACGCCGATAAAGTTATTCTTAATTAGAATAGAAGGAATAAAAATGTCATTGTTTAAATAACCTACACAATTTTTTTTGTCTTCATTATTTTGAAAATTTAAATAATAAGAATGACAAAAATAAAATATATCGTTTGTTTTAATATCTGTGGGTAAATTATTGGTAATATTATAATTAATTTTTGACCATCCAATATTAAAATGATTAGAGTTATTTAAAGGAATCACCTCTGCATTAAATAAGCCAAAACCCTCAGAATTTCCGTGTTCATATAAATTTTTAGAAAATATTTGTAATCCAAGACATATCCCCAGAATAGGTTTATCAAAATTTAAAAACTCATTTATTTCATAGAAAATCCCATTTTTCTTAATATAATCCAAACAATGTTTTGCTGAACCTACTCCTGGTATAATTAACTTATCTATTTGTTTTATCTCTTTAGCAGTGTTTATTATAGTTGGATCATACCCCATTCTATGTATCGAATAATAAATAGATGATAAGTTACAGGCTTCATAATCTAAGATACCAATTTTCATTTAAATTTTTTTAACCAATCTTCGTAATCGTGAGGTATCTTGTTTGAAATGTTACTTTTCAATGTGTTAATATCAGGCATTTTAAATGGTGATACAACATGAGTTTTAATAATTTTATAGAAGTCATTCTCGGATAAATTTAGAATTTCTAAAAATAAATCTAATGATTTTGGTTTTTTCCCATCATAAATGTTTACTAACTCCTCAGCCTCTTCTCTTTTCATTCTTTTGTTTCTAATATCTATAGAGGTTAAATGTGAAGTTCGTCCGAATCCTCTTTTAAGGTATTTAATATAGTCCCTTACTCCCTGCATCATGCACTCTATTTTTTCATAGTCATAATTCTTTGGAATGCCTTCCACTTCATCTCCTTTCCAACCTAATTCTGATTTTATAATTTTTACTTGTTCTCTAACATCCCAAGGAATATAATTTCCTAAGTAAATTGCTTTAATATTATTCTTAAAAATTTCTCTTTGAGTTGGAAATATATATGGCTCAATAATATTTTTATTAAAATTTTCTTTTGGATATCTTTCTTTTAACATTTCCAGCATATCTTCTGCATTAATTCCTAAATTTACAGACCGATTAAATTTTTCAACATTTAATTCCTCTATTTCATCGTAAGTATAAAAAGAACTATATTCTGCACTTGGCTCACCATAAAACAACAATGGTATGTTCCTTTTGATTGCTGTATTTATTGGGAAGGCTGTAATCCCCACATGACAATGCCAACAAAAATCACCTCTTCTGAACAGACTTTCAAACATCATTTTTTTTACGATTTCAAAATCTGGTTTAAAATTTATAAAATCTACTCCTAACTTACCGAGAGTTTTTTCAGTATTTTCATTAATGGTTCTTCTTAAAAAATTGTGATCAAATCTCACAACCAGAGGTCTTAATTTTTTTTCTTTTACTAAATACCAGAGTGCAAAAGTAGAGTCTTTTCCACCTGAAAATGGAACGATACAATCATACTCATATTTATCTTTATGAATTTGTATTATTTTATCAAGATCTTTGGATCTATTTTTCCAATTTATTTCTGATTTAACATCTATTTGTTTACAAACTGAACATGTGCCGTCTTTACCAAATATATTGGTTTCTGCAGTCTCTGGAGTTACACATTTATTACAATATTTCATCTTATTTCTTTCCTATTTTAAAAAATTATTACTCAATTTAAAATCTACTTAAAATATTTTTTTCATATAGTTTTTCCAAATTTATTAATTTATCAAAATATTTAGGTCTGATTTTATTTCTTAAAAGTTTTAAAGTTATCAATTTTTCTTTATCTAAATTATATTTTCTAGGTACATTATTTTTTTTTTAATGATTTCAAAGCAAATTTATCTATTCTTGAGTTAATAATTTTACAGATTTTTTTTAAGTATTTTTTTGGATCTTTCAATAAGTTTTCAAATGGAACAATTATTTCAATAGATTTGTATTTTTTTGAGATATTTTTGGTGTTAATTGTCTTTGTCTTAAAATTTTTTTCAATTATCATAATTGCTTTTTCATACTTATTAGCTAACAAATATTCTTTGTGATTATTCATCATAAAATAAGGTAAATTTTTCCTTAAATTTTTATCAAAAAATTTTATATGACCATCTCTACTTTTAGATTTTTGAATTTGAAGTGCCCAATTTGCAATTCTACTTATCATTGAAAATGTGATTGGGGATCTATACACCTGTATATAAATAAGCTTCCCTTTAAAGGTTTGAAATAATATTCTTTTAGCTATTGCTGTAAAATGTAAACAATAGTGAGTTATTACTTTGTTTCTATTTTTTTTTAAAACTTTATTTTCGTTATTATCAAGTCTTGACTTTAAAACATGGTATTTTACATTTTTTTGTAAAGATGTGATGTCGTTTTTTCTAAAATTTGAATTTCTCAACAATAAACTATCATGAAAAAAAACATTGTGATTTGTTTTAAGTAAATATTCTGAAGTTAGATTATCAATTTTACCTAACTTATTTAAGGCTACTATATTTTCTATGTAATGTAACATTACCCAAGGGTCTACTTTTGGCAAACTTGATATTAGATCACATAATAATGCTTTTCCACTGGATGGCATTCCATCCGTGATTATAATTTTCTGGTTATGTATAATTTCTCTATGAAACAATGTTGTTTATTTATATTTATTTAATATTGACAATTGTTCAAATTTTGAACATAACTAAATAATGAAAGATAATCAAGAACAATTTGAAGTTTTAAGAAAAGTTTCAAAAAAACCCAACTATAGTCAAAGAGAATTAGCTTCAGAACTAAATATTAGCGTTGGGAAGATAAACTATATTTTAAATGAATTAAAAAAAAAAGGTTTAGTAAAAATTAGTAACTTTAAAAAAAATAGAAATAAATCAAATTATTTTTATCTTTTGACACCAAAAGGTATAGCAAATAAATCAAAACTTACCATTGAGTTTATGAAATTAAAAATGAAAGAATATGATGAGTTAAAAAAAGAGATTGATGAAAATTAATCACCTATCTTGAT
>MDTD01198662.1_pt1 | contig 15959 bp, 12 predicted proteins | sample 811221 | NCBI WGS metagenome assembly MDTD01 (sample SAMN05326646, study PRJNA326480) | marine metagenome | isolation source: seawater | place: Pacific Ocean: South West | collected 2011 | reverse complement strand
TTCAAGCCATACGGGAATTTTCTCAGTGCTTGGAAACAGGGGTTTTATGGTTTTAGGAACAGGCGGTAGCGGGTCTGTTTTTGTGATGTTTTTTCAAGTGTCTTTTTTCTTCTTTTAAAAGCGTAAAGAATGCAGGCATAAGGTCGCGCACAGCTTCATAGCGAGGGGGGACATGCATTGATTTTCGAACGCCTTCTCTTCTGTTTGAATTCCAGCTGATTCTTTGCTAAAAATAGATGACAAGCTTGCATTACCCAAGATCTTAGTAACGAATCAAATTTTGAAATTTGTTGGAGCCCATAATAAAGAATGCCATCGCTATTTCGCCCAATGGGAGAATTGATAATTGTTTGAATTTTTTGACGTAAGATCCCTATCGATCGTTTCAAGTATTATCAGTTTCATTTTATGCGCCTGTATGCTCTATGTTTTAAAAACCCGAAAAACATACGATGGGTTTTCCCAATGGGCAATCTCCTCTGTCATTTACATTTTTGCGCTGGCATTGTTAGGCCTGCGCAATTTCATACCTGACTTTTTTTCGGTGATTGTTGCCAATACACTTATTGTAACTGGAAACATATTTATTGCCTACGGATTAGAGCGGTTTACAAATAGCGTCAATAGAATCTGGTTGTTTGTCCTACTCGCCACTGTGATGATCATATCCTTTTCTTTTTATACGTATTTTCATCCTGACACGAATGCCCGAATATCTATTATTTCATCTGTCATAGCAGTGCTTTATACCTATTGCGCCCACGTGATCCATAAACAAGTCCCGCGCTTAATCAACACCCATAACAATTTTTTAGTGGTTACTTTCAGTATCCAAGCGATTTGGTTGGTATTGCGCATTATTCAAACAGTCTTCGTTGATGACCCTGTTATTGACTTTATGAATGCCCCGGCCTTTCACGCAATCACTGTGATTGTTTTTTTCTGCGGTAATATACTAATCACGGCAGGTCTGATCGTACTAAATTTTCAAAGGGTCGAGTATGATTTATCCACAGTCCTGGCAGAGGTGAAAACATTGAGAGGTCTCCTTCCTATCTGCGCATCCTGCAAAAGAATACGAGACGATCACGGCCTTTGGAATCAAATTGAATTATATATCGAAAATCATTCTGATGCAGAATTCAGCCATGGGATCTGTCCCGAATGTGTCCAAAGGCTTTATCCTGGTTATGGCATCAGTGATGATTGAAAAGATGATTAAGCCTTCAAGCCCTGTGACTGTCCGGCATTGGGAAAATCGGCCCATTGGTTGGAATAAAAATGGCAAAGTATCGGCTTCTCCATTGATTGACGATTGTGCCTGTGTTAGATTGAATACCGTACCTACCCCTCACCTAACACAGGAGGTCCTATGCAAATTTCCATCAATTTTAAGAACATTAACTCTTCAGATGCGTTAAAATCTCACATCAACGAGAAATTCGAAAAATTGGACAAAATGCTGGATGCGTCGGCAGATGCCCACATCGTGTTGTCCATTGAAAAACTTCGGAATATCGCTGAGATCAATCTGACCTGTGACCGTATTAAAATTCATGCGAAAGAAGAGGCTGAAAATAACATGTATGCAGCCATTGATGCACTGTCAGACAAGGTGAAAATCCAGATTCGGAAAATCAAGGATAAACAGCGGCGCCACCTGGCCGGTGACAAGCAGAGCATCAAGTCCGAGATGATTGATGACGCATTGAGTGCCTGAGTAACCATCCCCACCAGTTAAACAATCTGTCATAACTTTCCCCCCGGCGATTCGCCGGGGGGAAACTACTATTGCGTTCGGATGACGCCTGCCTATTTCCCAGGGGCTTTGAGGGCCTTGCTGATGGCGTGGGCCAGGTCCAGTTTTAAAATGGGTTTCATCAGCAGGCCGGCACAGCCCAGTTTCCGGGCGGATTCCTTATCAATAAGATCGCTGAATCCGGTACAGATAATCACGGGAAATCCTGGACGGACGTCCATACATTTGACGGCCAGCTGATCGCCGGTGAGGCCCGGCATGGTCATATCGGTGATCATCAGGTCAAAGTGCTCGGGCCTGGCGCTGAACAATTCGTAGGCATCAAAGGGATCGTCCATGGGGATGACCTCGTAGCCCAGCCGGGCCAGCATCTGCTTCTCAATTTTAATGATATGGGGCTCGTCGTCCACAAGGAGAATACGGCCGGTACCCCTGGGAATCTCATCCGTAATCCTGGCAGGTGCCTGCAGCGCCTCTTTTCCGGCCACCGGAAACAGAATTTCAAACTCGCTGCCGCGCCCCGGTGTGCTTTTAACCCGTATTTCCCCCCTGTAGTTCTTGACGATGCCGTGGACCACCGAAAGGCCAAGGCCTGTTCCCTTGGTTACCCCTTTGGTGGTGAAATACGGATCGAAGATACGGCTGCGCACCGCTTCGGTCATACCGGTACCGCTGTCTTTTATTTTCAGGCAGGCGTATTCGCCGGGGCCCACCTGAAGGTTCCCGCTGTCCTGCGGGGTCAGGGTGATTTCTTTCAAGGTGACTGTCAGTTCTCCCCCGTTTTCCTCCATGGCATGGTAGGCATTGGTGATCAGGTTCATCAGCAGTTGGTGGATCTGTGTGGGGTTGGCCAGGATTGGACGGCAGTCCTTGTCAATATCATAGGCAATGGAAATGGTGGCCGGAATAATAGATGTGGACAGGCGGATCGCTTCTTTGACGATGGGCTGGATTTTCATTGGTCCGACTTCCTGGTCCATCTGGCGGCTGAAGGAGAGAATTTGCCGGACCAGTTCCCTGGCCCTGAATGCAGCGCTCAGGATTTCCTCCACGGAATCACTCAGCGGGCTGTTTTCCGGGATGTCTTCCTTGAGCAGTTCCGTAAATCCGATCAGGGGATAGAGTATATTGTTGAAGTCATGGGCAATACCACCGGCAAGCGCTCCCACGGCCTCCATTTTCTGGGCCTGTTGAAGCTGACGCTCAAGCTGTCTGCGCTGGGTTTCCACGGCCATACGTTCCGTGATATCATTCATGACAACCAAGGAGACCTCACCCAGCGGCACCATATTGAATTCACAGGTCCTTTTGTTTCCCGTTTTTGTGGATATTTCCCAAACCTGGGTTTTGATATCCTGGCCGGATTGCACGGCCCTTTCCACGGCTGTCTCCCAGGATTGCCTCACCCGGTTGCGGTAGCTTGAGTCCGGATAGGCAGTCTGCCACCATTCTTCAGCCGTTGATAGGTCATCCAAGGTGTAACCGAACAACTCGGTGAACTTATCGTTAAAGGCAAGAATATTCTGGGCTGCATCGATAATGATTGAGGGCAACGGGGATTTTTCGAACATTGTTTTAAAACGGATCTCGCTCTCTGCAAGGGTTTGCTGGGCCGATTCCCGTTCTTCCATCTCAAGCATCAATTGCTCGTTGGCAACCATCAGGTCGTTTATCCGGTGGCGGACCTGTTCCTCAAGCCGTTCATTTTCCTGCTGCAACCGGTCTTCCGCAGCTTTAATACGGAGCATGGCCCGCACCTGGGCCGCAAGTTCCGATTCATTGATGGGTTTGGTGAGAAAGGCGTCCGCGCCAAGCTCAAGGGCCCGGACACGGTGGTGGGAGCAGGTTTTCATTGCCGTCAGAATGATAATGGGGATAGGGGCGGTGTCAGGGTCATCTTTGAGGATCCGGCAGACTTCAAATCCGTCCATTTCCGGCATATGGATGTCCAGCAAAATGACATCGGGACGCACTTCCCTTGCGATGGAGATGCCCTCCTGTCCGGAGGATGCCGTCCACACCTTGCAGGATTTAATCAACATGTTCAGCAGCGCCTTGATGGACACCAGGTTGTCCGGTGTATCGTCAATGGCAAGTATCTGGTTCATTTTTTCTCCTAATCGCCTTTTATAACCACTTGGCAAGCGTTTTTGAGATGGCATCTGGATCAATGGGCTTGGCAATATAATCGTTGCACCCTGCCGCAAGGATTCTTTCACGATCCCCTTTCATGGCCTGGGCCGTCAGTGCGACCACGGGAATATCAACGGTACGTTCATCTTTTTTTAGCGCAGCGGCCACTTCATACCCATCCATTTCCGGCAGGGACATATCCAGCAGAATCAGGTCGGGCAGCACCGATATCGCCTTTTCCAGTCCCCTGCGGCCGTCGGCAGCGCCAATGATCGCATAATCCGGGCCGAGCACCGCCTTTACCGTGGTCATATTATCCGGATTGTCCTCGATAACCAGAAGCAAAGGCTTGGTATTCTTGGTATTGAATTTTTGGCCAGGGGAGACAGGGGCTGCCTTCATTATCCCGGGTCCCGGTTGTGGGTCAAGATCGGGATCGCTACCCTCTGTCGTAACGGTACCGGGTGAGGCGCAAATCATGTTCCGCACCTGGCGGACCAGTTCTGCTTGATCCACGTCTCCTTTCTGAATCAACTGCCTCACGTTATTTGCGCTCAGTTTGTCACGGTCCGCACGGGTGAGATCCTTGGCGGTGAGAATTAATACCGGAATATGCCGGGTCTCCTCTGTGGCCCGGATGGATTCAAGCACCTGAAAACCGTCCACATCGGGCATCATCAGGTCGAGAATGATACCTTGGGGGATACGCCGCCGGATGTGGGCCAGTGCTTCCCGTCCGTTTTTGGCCACATCCACCTTATATCCGTTATCAACCAGCACTTTGCGGACCTGAATGACGATGGCTTCATTATCTTCCACCAGAAGGATGGAATCCTCAACTGTCTGCGGGGGCGGCTGTGGAAGAGACCGGGTGTTGGCCAGGATGGATTTGATTCTGGTGATGAGCAGGGATTCGGAGGGGCTTCCTTTCGTTACAACGGCGGCGACCTGGGCATCCAATAGCTGGCGTTCTTCCTGGCTGAGGTCTTTTGCCGTGACAATGATTACCGGCAAATGGGCCCATGCGGGTTCCGAACGGAGTGTGGCCAGGATTTCAAATCCGTCCATCTCCGGCATGACCAGGTCCAGGATGAGCAGGTCGGGCATCTGTTTCCGGATGATGTCCAGGCATTCATACCCATTTTCCGCAACCTGAAATGACATGTCGTTTGATGCAAGGATGCTGGAAAGCCGCTGCCGGTCAATGGGATTGTCGTCCACCACAAGGATTTTCGAGGGCAGGCGGCTGAACAGCTTCCGGATTTCTTCAATCAGGGTTTCCTGCCGGATGGGCTTGGTCATATATCCAACGGCACCCAACGCATAACCGGTTGCATCATCCCGGGAAACGGAAACGATAATCACGGGAATGTCCCGGGTGGCCTGATCTTTTTTGAGTTCTGCAAGCACTTCCCACCCATCCATATCCGGCATCAGGATATCCAGGGTGATGGCGTCTGGTTTTTTCTCTCTGGCTGTTTTCAGCGCTGCGGCACCGGTGCCGACGGTAAGACAAATGTACCCGGCGTTCGTCAATTCCGTTGACATGATCGCCTGGATTTCCGGATCATCATCCACCACAAGAATTGTCGGGTTCTTCCCGGAACCCGGTCCGGCTCCGAAGGTGGAATGGTCGGCCGGCGGTGTTGCGGGGGGGATTGTCCGCCGGTAGTCCCCTAAAGCCGTTTTTCCTTGTTCCCCCTCCTGATAGGAGACTGGCAGGGTAATGGTGAAGGTGCTGCCTTTACCAGGACGGCTATCCACTTCAATATCCCCTCCCAGGAGCCTGGCGGATTTATAGGCGATGGAAAGGCCCAAGCCCGTGCCTTCGAATCGCCGGGTGGATGCGCCGTCCACCTGGCGGAACTCCTCGAATATGCCTGCAAGGTCCTTGTCCGAGATACCAATGCCGGTATCTGTGACGGTTACGGATACAGTCCCGGGCCGGTTAATCTCTGCGGAAACGGTCACTGAACCCTCCCGGGTGAACTTGACGGCATTGGCCACAATGTTCTGAATCACCTGGTATACCCGTGCTTCATCAGACAAGATATCGGGAAGATCCATACCGCACTGCCAGGAGAGTTTGACGCCTTTTTCCCGCGCCATAGGACCCACGCTGTCTAAAATCGTGGCAACGGTATTGTTAAGGGAAAACCGGGTGACATTCACCTCCATTCGGCCGGCCTCTATTTTTGAAAGATCAAGGATATCGTTGATCAGGGAAAGCAGGTGTTTACCGTTCCGCTCAATAATGGTCAGGTACTCCAGCTCTTCTTGGGAGAGTTTCTTTTTTGCCTGGACCAGCAGGACTCTGGACAGCGCATTTACAGAATTCAACGGCGTCCGGAGTTCATGGCTCATATTGGATAAAAATTCGCTTTTCAGCCGGTTGGCCTCCTCCACATGGACACGCTGGTCCTCCAGCGCAAGATTCTGGGATTGAAGCTCATGGGACTGTTGCTGAAATTCTTCATTCAAGGCCTGGAGTTCCTCTGTCTGTGCCTGGAGCTCATGGGTCTGAACCTGGAGGCGTTCATTGGCTTCCTGGGATACGGCCAAAAGGTGTTTGATGCGTTCGTTCTGGGCCGCGTTGTGAAGAAATATGGCAATGGTTCCGGCGGCAGCTTCCAGGTATTCCCGGCTGACGTCATCCATAGGGGTGAATGCGGCCACTTCCAGCACACCGTAAAGCACCTCTTCGTGGAAGAGCGGCAGGGCATAGATAGCCGAGGGTGGGGCACTTACCGTTCCGGACTGGCCCAAAGCCTCATCTGGCCGGATGTGGGTGAGAAAAATCGGTTTTTTTTCCGCAGCCACCTGGCCCACGATTCCCTGGCCGAGTTCAAACCGGTTGGCCAGGTGGGGACGCTCGACAATGGCAAAAGAGGATTTGAGTTCACAGGTTCCCGTATCCGGGGTGAAGCGGTAAAGCGCACCGGCACAGGCCTGCGTATGCCTGCATACCGTCCGGAGACTGATGTCCTGCAGGTCTGCCACCCCCAGCTCTCCGGTGAGTACGGAAGTCAGGTTGTTTCGTCCTTCCTCCATCCAGAACTGGCGTTTTAACCTGAGGATGAGGCCGTTAAAATGGTCTGCCATCTCGGAAATCTCGTTGCGGCCTTTTATCTGCGCATTACGAAGTTTACCCGTTTGGGTGATTTCCGACATGGTTTCTTTCAGGGCGGATATGCTTGAGATAATGGAACTTGCCATGAAGAAACCGATCACAAGCCCGGTCAGGATCATGGCCCCGATGAAAAGGACGGCGTTGGCGACGATTTCGGATTCCGTGTCCCTGGCATCCGCCATAAACCCGTCCGCCTTATTGATGGCGTATGCGGCTAGGGCGCTCATCTGCCGTTCCAGCCGGGCCACGTATTCCGCCCCTTTTTCCCGGGTGATCCGGTTCGCCCCATCCCGGTCACCGGCCAAAACTTTTGCTTCCACTTCCACCCGGATGGATTTCCAGCCGGCGAACATCTGTATGGTTTCCTTAATGAGCTGTTTTCCTTCTTCCCCCAGGATCCGTTCCTGGATAATGTCCAGTTCCTCATATACCTGCCTTTCTCCCTCCTGTATCCGATGGATGGCAAGGTTGATGGTGAACTGGGTCTTGCTTGCGGATATGTCTTTCATATGGCTGTGTATGCCGATGACCCCGGCTTTGGCCTTGAGGGCCGCATTTGACACCCGGAGTGGATGCTCGTAAAGGATGGCGGTGAGCCGGCCAAGCCTGTTCATTTGCTGGAGGGCGATCAATCCGAAGATCAGAAAAAGGACACCCATGAGAATGAATGACAGAATCATTCGGGTTTTGATAGTCATCCGGTTGAGGTCGATCATGTGTGTGCTCCTTTGGATTTTGCGTAGATCTGGCAGCAGGGAATCTTTTTTTTGAGCTGATGGGAATGGGGCCCCGCAACTGTTTCTGCTTCTCCCAGCACAAGATGGCCGCCCGGTGCAAGGGAACGGTAGAGTTTATCCATAATAATGTGTTGTTTTTCTTTGGAGAAATAGATTAACAGGTTGCGGCACAAAACCAAATCAAAGCTTCCGAATACACTTTCCGGGGGCACATAGGTCTTCGGGTCCATCATGTCATAGGGGGAGAAGTCCACCATCTGCTTTATCTCAGAGATGAGCCTGTATGCCTTGTCTTGATACCTGAAATACCTGCGGACCAGGTCATGCCGGAGATATTTGACCTGGTCTTCGTGGTAAACTCCGTGGCGTGCCTTTTCAATGACGGCGGGATTGATGTCGGTGCCGAAGATGCGGACATCAACGGAGAGGTTGAGCCTTTTTTTGATTTCCGTGATCATGATGGCAACAGAGTAGGGTTCCTCACCCATGGCACACCCTGTGGACCATACCCTGAGCATTTTTTTATCTTTCGTCATAACGGCCGGAAGAAGCTTTTGAAAAAGATAGTCAAAGGCCAGCGGGTTCCTGAAAAAGGTACTGTAATTGATCGTTAATATATCTAACAGTCTGCCGGTCTCTTCGGGGCAAGCGGTCATGTACCTGACATATTCATCAACCTCATCAAGGTGAAGGATATGCAGGCGTTCCTGAATCTTTTTTTCAAAAAAGGGAAGTCGGCGTTCAGGAAAGTCGATGCCGAACCGTTCCGACAGGTGGATGAATATGGGGGTGAAAGATCGTTTCACGACCCGGGTCCTTGGTGGGTGAGGTCAATGAGGCCTGAGGCCTGTACATGGCGGTTCTCTTTGACTGATTTTTCTGCATCGGTTCCCGGCGTGACAGCTATGGCTGGCGTTTCCCCGGTGACGGCCATAAGACAGATGCGTCTGAACCGTTTCATGCCAAGAATATCAACAGCTTTGGGCAGGTCGGTTTGCGGGTTTGCAAAGACACGGCGTTCTCCCATAGGGACAATGAATTGGTTTCTGGCCATTGGCGTTTCTCTTTTCGTTTTACGCCGGGGCAGCTCCTTGGAACCCGGCATTATGAAAATAGATGCAGAAAATGATATGCCAAAGTTTAGAATGAATCCCCCGGCCGGTCAAGGAAATTGGCTGGGAAGAAAGCGGTTCCCGGTCAATTGTCCATGGCTGAGCTTGTCAATCCCCCCCTGATTGTTATAATACCTGTTTGATATAACCCCATACCGAGGCACTATGAAAATCATAACGACACATAAAGGAACCGATTTTGACGGGCTGGCCAGCCTGGCGGCTGCCGCCCTGATCTATCCGGATGCCAGACCCGTCCTGCCCACCTCCGTGAACGGAAACCTCAAGGCGTTTTTAGCCATTCACAAGGATCTGTTTAACTTTTCTGCGCCCGGAGACATTGATCCGGATGAGGTGACCACCCTGATTGTGGTGGACACCCATTCCTGGGACCGCCTTGATCAACGGCTGCTTGCCTTGTCCAAAAGAGAGGATCTCAACATTATCGTCTGGGATCATCATATCAAGGGAGATATGGATGCCGGCGAAGTCCATGTTGAGGAAACCGGTGCCGCCGTGACCCTGTTGGTCCGGGAGATTAAAAAACAGCGTAAGCTGATCACCCCCATCCAGGCCACCCTTTTTCTGACCGGGCTTTACGAAGATACAGGCAGCCTTTCCTTTCCCTCCACCCTGGCCGAGGATGCATACGCAGCCGGGTTTCTTCTGGACCGCAAAGCAGATCTCAATATCTTATCCACCTTCTTGAAGCCGGCCTATGGCAAAAAGCAGAAAGACATTCTCTTTGATATGGTCAAGGCGGCGGATCGAAGCGAATTCAACGGATTCACCATGAGCATATCGGCACTTGAGATCGAAGGGCGGGTGCAGAATCTGGCCATGGTACTCCAGATGTATCGGGAAATTGTCAATGTGGATGTGGCCTTCGGGATTTTCAAGGACGCGGAGCGGGACAAGACCATGGTGATCGGCCGCAGTTCGGTGGATGAGGTGAATATCGGTTTCATGATGCGCAGTCTTGGGGGGGGCGGTCATCCCGGTGCCGGGTCCGCACTGCTCAAGGGGGTGAGGCCTGAAACGGTCAGGGAGATGATTTTAGAGCTGATGCAGGGCAATCAGTATTCTTCCGTCATGCTGTCGGATATCATGTCCTATCCCGTTGTCACGGTAAACCAGGATACCAAGATCGAGGAAGTGGCCGGGCTTTTACGGGACATGGGCTGTACCGGTATGCCAGTGGTGGATGACAATGATAATATGGTGGGGGTGATATCCCGCAGGGATTTCAAACGGGTAAAAAAGGAAAAGCAGATGCAGTCCCCGGTAAAATCCATCATGAGCAGGAACCTTGTGTCTATCTCCCACGACAAGAGTGCCATTGAGGCGGCCCGGCTGATGATACGCCATGATATCGGCCGGATCCCGGTGATGAAAGAGGGCAAAATCATCGGTATCATCACCCGGTCCGATGCCATGATGTATTTTTATGACCTGTTGCCCGATTGACCCCTCGGGGTTATAGCTTGAGCAGCGATTTGGCCTTTACCGCCAGCTTTTCCCTGAAGATCTTGGAATTATGCCGGATGTCCACGGGAAAGGCATTTTCGATAAAGATGTGTTCAATGTTCTTGGTCAGGGGATTGGATTTGGCCAGTTCCAGAAGTTCCCGGATAAAGGCCTTTTCATCTGCCATCTTCTCATAGGGTTCGATGAACATCACGGGAAGCTGGTTCTGTTTGGGGCCGACACCTGCCAGGGCGGATCTGAACACCTTTTCATGGTTGTTGAATATGGATTCCACCGGCACGCTGAACATGGTCTCTTTTTGGGTTTCCACCCGGTGTCCCTTGCGGCCGCAGAACCAGATCCGTCCCTTGGAGTCCCGCCACCCGAGATCCCCCATGCGGTGCCAGAAGGAACCGTCGGGATCCTGGATTTTGGCCAGAAGATCTGCCTCCCGGTTGTTGAAGTAGTGCGCGGTGACCATCTCGTCTTTTACCGTGATTTCTCCCACCTGTTTGTCTTCCACCAGCAGATCGTCACGCATCTGGGTGATGGGTTCATCCGTGATTTTAATAATCCTCACCTGGGTGTTGAGAATGGGCCGTCCCACACACACGCCGAATCCCTGTTCAGACAACTGCCGGGTTTCTGACAGGATTTCGTGGGAGCCGATGGAAATTACGGGAAGGGCTTCCGTGGCACCGTAGGGCGTATGGACCTGGGCGTGGTCTGACAGCATGCTGGAGAACTGTTCGATGTTGGCGGGGGTGACAGGAGCTCCCGCCGATACCACCCGGCGCAGGGACGGCAGTTTGATACCATGTTTTTTCCCATAGCCGCCCACCCGGTTCAGCAGGGCAGGAGAGCCGAACATATTTGTAACCCCGTGGTTTTCAATGGCCTCGATGATCTTGGTGGGGTCCACCTGGGCCGGCTTGGTGGGGTCCATATCCGGAATGATGGCGGTCATGCCCAGGGCCGGATCAAACAGGGCGAACAAGGGGAAGGTGGGCAGGTCCACTTCATCGGGTTCAATGTTGAAATGGGTCTGGATCTGGCGGATCTGGGCATCGAAATTGCCGTGGGTATAGACCACGCCTTTGGCGGGTCCGGTGGAGCCGGTGGTGAAAACCACTGCGGCGGTTTCGTCTTTTGTGGTCTGGGCCTTGGGATAGGCATCTTTGCGGTCGATGGCCAGAAGCTGATCCAGGGTGTATCCTCCCCAGAACCATTTTTTCCCCACGGTGACCCAATGCTTGACGCTTTTGAAATACCCGGGCCTCAGTGTTCTTAAGACGTGGGCCTTTTCAATGCCGATAAAGGCTTTGGGCTGGCTTTGTTCCAGGCATTGCAGCATCCGGTCGATGCCCATGCCCGGGTCAACCACCACGGGTACGGTGCCCACCTTGAACATGGCAAAGATGGTGATGAAAAAATCAATTCCTGGCGTGACCATGAGAATCGTGCGCATGCCACGGCTGATGCCGATGCCCTCTAACCCGTATGCCAGCCGGTCCGATAGCTGGTCCAACTGGCTGAATGTCAACTGGGTGTACATGATCCTGCCGGCTTTGTCCCGCCCTGCCGGGGCGACAACGGCTCTTTTATTGGGATACTTTTCAACGGTGGCTTTCAGGCTGAGCGAGATATTGGTGTAGTGTGTCATAGGAATATCTTTTTTATTTTGTCTAAGGTTCCCTGGATTATGCCCTCGGGTGGTGCATCGGCCATGTCTCCCAGATCCTTTGTCTGCTCCTGGGCCGTGCGGACTGCGGCCTGGGCGGCGGCGGTCAGGTCCTTGGTCAGGGCAGTTATCTGTTCCTGGCCCCGGGCCGGGTTGACCTGGTAGAGGACATAGGTTTCTTTTACGGGTTTTTCAAGCTTTGCGAATTCCTTAAGTAACGTATTTTTACCTTTTTCCCAAACTTTTTTTTGGGAGTCGGCGATTTTTCTCTGGTCCGGATACTTGGCTCCGATGGCTTCGATCCTTGCGATTTCCCGGTCAAAAATTTTTACTTCCCGATTAAACGCCACAAGGGCATCGTAAAACTCGGGAAACTGATCAAAGGAGAACCTAAGCATTTCCGGGGGCAGATTCACATGTTCCAGCATCACCTTACGGTATTGCCTGACCCCCGGATCTGGTGCTTTGAACCACAGGGTGTAGACAAAATATCCGGACCCTCCGATGGCCCCTAAAATCAGCAGAACAAAGATCAGTTTTTTTATACTGAACCGCTTTTTTGGGGGGGCAGCGGTCGCCACCGGCATATCCGTCTCTGCTGAGACCGGCGGGATTTTCGCCCCTTTTTTGGACTTCCCGGCCTTTGGGGCATCCCCCTGTGGCTGGCCGTTTGCCTCTTCCTTGCCCTTTTTTGTTTTTTTCAGGAATCCTAACATAGGTTCTTTCTAACCGTACCGCGCCAAAAAGTAAAGACGGACCTTAGGCTATGAATCTCAAAATCAGGAACCTCAAAATCAGAAACGTCTAAATCAGAAACGATTTAATCAGTTCCAGCGTTTCTTTGGGTTTGTCTTCAAACAGATAGTGGCCGGCATCCTCAAATACATGGGCAGGTGTTTCCGGGAACCTGCGCCTGAACTCCGCCAAAAAGCTTTTGTCAAAAACAAAATCCCGGGGTCCCCAAAGGAACATCAGCTTTTTCGGGTCAAGCCGGGCAAGTTCCCGGTCCACCTTGTCCACGATGGCGTAGCTTGGGTCTTCGGCCGTCAGAGGGATGTCCTGGACAAATCTCAGGGTGGCGATCCGGTTTTTCCAGGAGTTGTACGGGGCGATCAGCCCTTTTTTCACCGCAGTGGACAGGCGGGTTTCCGAGCCCAGGAAAAGGGCGCCGCCCGCAAAGATGTTCGCCCCCAGTACCGCCGGAACGGAAAACCACTTCAAATGTTTGATCATCCATAAAATCAGAGGAAGCTTTTTATCCGAGGGAAGGAAAAAACCTGCGGTATTCGTAATAACGATTTTATCCACGCGGTCCAGGTTGTCCATGGCCCAGGCCAGGCCGATCATCCCCCCCCAGTCATGGACGATGAGAGATATTTTTTCAGTAAGGTTCAGGCTGTCGATGAGGGTGCCCAGGTCGCTGACGCGATTTTCAAGGGTGTAGCCGTAGCTTTTGGCATCGGGTTTGTCGGAAAAGCCGCATCCGATATGGTCCGGTACGATGGTCCGGTGGGTTTGCGATAATTCGGTAATCAGGTTCCGGTAGTAAAAGGACCAGGTGGGATTGCCGTGCACCATCACCACAGGCCGGCCCTCTCCCTGGTCAACGTAGTGGAGCTTGTGGCCGTTGATGTCCATGTAGTTGGGGGCGAAAGGATAGATGTCCTCAAAGCCCTGGGTGGATGTTTCTTTTCCATTGATGATTCGGTGTGTCATTCTTCCCCCAGAAAATAAGCGTTCAATTCAGGTGCCGCCGCAACTGGCGGCTTTTAACAAGCTGGACCGGTCCGTAATCGAATGTGTGGGCAACACCGGCACTGTCGTGGCCTGGCTGATGCCTGCCAGCTTTCATATCAAAACAATAGCAAACCACTGCAGGTCTCAAATCGCCATGGCCCTCAAATGACGGGAAACGCCCGTAAAAAGGCGACCCTGCACTGACCATGGAATTGAAAAGATGTCCGTCACTATACCTTCATTCCTTTGAAAAAAAAAGGCGGGACATGTAATAGTAGTGTAAAAACCATGTTCACAAGGAATTACAACGGTACTTAACTTTTAAAAGAATATCAGAAGCGCGGCCTTGACCACGGAAACGGACAGAAAATAGGCTGTCACGATAGCAAGAGAGATGCCCAATATCAGGCTTGATTTTATGGCGTGTGGTTTTTTCTGATATCCCAGGAGCCATCCTAAGCATATGCCTGCGATCAGTCCGCCCCCATGGCCCCAATTGTCAATATTGGGAACGATGAAACCGATAACCATCAGGCTGAAGATCCAGGTCCGGGTCTGCATGAACACCTGCTGTCCCCAGGCGCCGCCCCTGGATTTCCCGTAATACAAAAGCGCACCGATCAACCCGCAGATGCCGGCGGATGCACCAACGGTCAAGGGGACGCCGCCCAGGTAAGCGGAGAAGAAACCCAATACGCCGGACAGAATATAAATGCAAAACATCCGTGATGGGCCGAAAGCATTGATGACAATGGGCGCCACGGTTTTCAGGGCCATCATGTTGAACAGGATGTGCAGGAGACTGCCGTGGAACCAGCCGGCTGTGAACAGGCTCCACCAGGCGTTGTACGTGTCGATGGGAATGGTGCCGGAACCGCCCAGAAAGGTCAGGACATTATAGTCCGGAGACAGAGCAAACAGGGGATTGGCGGAGAGGCCGACAGATTTGCCCGAAAAGACCAAAGAGACCAGGAAAAACCCTGCGTTGGTCCAGATGATGGCCTTGATCAAATTCCTGCGGAACATGCGGGTCAGTTCAGGCCGGCGGCAAACGCCTTATCGAACACATCGGCCAGGGCATCGTTAAAGAATGCCTCCACCTTTTTCCGTGTGAAGTTCACGTCGGTGCGGTCCAGGGTCAGGGCCACGGGGATGGTGGTCAGCTTTTTTTCTGCCGGCAGGGCCCAGTAGAGGGTGAGGTCAATGGTCAGGGTCATCTCCGTCAGCGCCCCTTTTTTGACTGCGTTGCAGTAAAATGTGTTGATTCTGCCGGTGAGCAGCCGTTCTTTATCTGTTTCAACGGCAGCCAATCCGTCCAGGGACGGTGTCCAGACCGGCGCAGGCGTCACATGAAACCCCTTTTTTTCAAGATAGGTCTGGGTCTGATCCGTCAGCCTGCCTGCCAGGTCCAGCCCCTGCACAAGAAAAACTTCTTTGGACTTGTCGTTGAGCACCCGGTGTCCGACGGTTCCCCTGTCACGATCTGCCCTTTCATCCGTAAACCGGCTGATGCCCACGGTGCCGGCACCGTCGGTATCGGGATATCCGGAATAGGTCAGGTCGATGTATTTGGGTCCCGAGGCGGTACAGCCGGCCAGCATCATTAAAATACCAAGTGAAAAAAGCAGCAGGGTGCGTTGCATGGTTACCGTATCCTTGAAGATATTTTAATGGATGGTAATGTCCTTGATTGAAACTGCCGTCAGATACTCTTTAACAGCCCCCAGGGTGAGGGTGAACATCTTGGTGCCGATGAGAATGGCCATGGGGTCATCCGGGCTGCCGCAGGCTCTGGCAAACACGGGTCCCATGACGGCGGTGGGCTCGGTGGCCTGGTCCGTGTTGGTCTGCATTTCCTTGACGTAGATATCCAGCCGTTCCTTGAGGATGTTAAAATAGTCAATCCGGGTGCCGGTGGTGGTTTCCGTCAGTGTGGAGATATTCTGGGAGATCTCTTGGACCATCTCCCAATAGGTTTCGTTCAGGGGCGTTTTGTTCTTGTCTGTCGCGGCCATGTAGAAGGCGATTCCCCATCCCACAGACAGTATTTTTAATATCCCCAGCTCGTATTCCACGGTGGTCAGGTTGAGGTTATTTTCCTGGGGCAGCGCCCCCATGATTTCTTTGAGGTCCCCGCGGTCGATGGCAAAACTGGCAAGGTTGCGGGCCAGTTCTTCAACGCTGATGCCGTCTTCGGGGAGGT
>MDTD01134513.1_pt1 | contig 15959 bp, 13 predicted proteins | sample 811221 | NCBI WGS metagenome assembly MDTD01 (sample SAMN05326646, study PRJNA326480) | marine metagenome | isolation source: seawater | place: Pacific Ocean: South West | collected 2011 | reverse complement strand
CAGATTCGTTGAAAGGAAAGCGACCATTGGCCGATATCCAGACCGTTGGCGGATGCAGCAAGTGCGGAAGTGATTCCGTCACCTGCAAGTACAACTTCTTCGAACAAGCTGAATTGGAAATTCATTCCTGGGAGCATAAGTGCCTGGACTGTGGGCATCGTCTGACGACAGCGTATCGCAGTGACGATGAAGATATCAATTTCGCCGAAGAATCGGTTGATCAGTGTCCTTACTGTCAACGCGTTGGCAATAAATAAGGTCGGCTGCTTACTTTGGGTCGCCCTGTTTCCACTCGACAATGACATTGGTGGAGATACCACCACGAGGGCTGAATTTGGCTTTCAATTCGATCCAACGCGGATCTAAAACGGACACTAAATCGTTCACGATCGTATTCGTTACGTTCTCGTAAAAGATTCCGTCGTTGCGATAGCTCTGCAGATAAAACTTAAGGCTTTTAAGTTCGACGCATTTCTTGTCGGCGATATAGCGAAACTCCAATTCACCAAAATCCGGTTGGCCCGTCTTGGGGCACACCGAAGTGAATTCCGGGCAAATTGTTTCAATAACGTAATCTCGTTCAGGGAACTGATTATCAAAAACTTCCAGGATTTGCTGGCGTGTTTCAGGTGAGTGGGACAGTGTCATAAATGTTTTACTCCTATTCTCTATCTGTCCATTGTGTCATGATGGCACTATAGCCGTAAGGGGGTATTTGGCTCTTGAAAATCGCTGAAATCTATCGTTCCATTCAGGGTGAGGGTGCATTAACCGGCACAGAAAGTGTGTTTATCCGCGCTAGTGGATGCAACCTGCGTTGTTGGTTTTGTGATACTCCGTACGCCTCCTGGAAACCTGAAGGCGACGATCTCAGTGTGAACGAAATCATGGATCGAGTTTCCGTTTGGGACAGCCGGCATGTGGTGTTAACCGGTGGAGAGCCCATGTTATTTGCCGAGATGATTCCTCTTTGTAATCGCCTGCGAGCGGAAAACTATCACATTACCGTGGAAACAGCCGGTACGTTGCACCTACCAGTGCAATGCGACTTAATGTCCATTAGTCCTAAGACATCCAATAGTGCTCCGGATGCAATCGACCATCCACGCTGGAATAGACGACATGAACGCAGTCGATTTGTTCCTCACGTCATTCGTCAGTTACTGCACGATTTCAATTACCAGCTCAAGTTTGTAGTCGATACCGAGGACGATATCGATGAAGTCGAAGACTATATCAAACAGTTCCCGGAAATCGTTCGTGCTCAGGTCTATCTAATGCCCCAGGGACGAAATCAGGATGAGCTGGAGCGAACCGAGACCTGGCTTCTTCCACGCTGTCAGCAGCTCCAGCTGCAATACTGTCCACGTAAACAGATTGAGTGGTTTGGAGCCCTAAAAGGAAGCTAATCTAGAAAACTGAACTTAATTCCGCTTCACTTCAGGTCAGCTAATGAAAGCTGGCTGGAATTTTGCCAAAATGATATTTCCACCCCCATTCCCGCTCATTCAATTCGAGGTATAGCATCCTGATGTCCGATTCATCTGTTTCCAAACTGCAACTTAAAGGCGGGATGGTTGGTATGGGAATGATCTTTGAAGAGACCTACCGACCGTTTTTTGAAAATGCGTACCAGCATGGTTTTTACGATTCCAAAACAGGTGTGATCCAATTGGAGATTGCTGCTGTTGCCAGCCGTACCGGTGGTCGGGCAGCCAAGTACAAAGAAGCAGCCGGGCAGGATATCAATGATTTCGCCAGCTATATCGAACCTGATAGTATTGGCCAGTTACTCGCTCATGACGTCGATTTCGTTTGTGTTGCCACACCGGATGACCGACACTTCGAAGCCACCATGGCAGCCATTCGTGCCGGCAAACATGTCATTGTGGAAAAGCCATCCGTCTTGTCGATGCAGGAACTGGATGAACTCGCTGCTGCCGCAAATGAGGAACACGTACTCTGTAAGGTCGTCTATCACAAACTATTCGACCCGGATCACAAAAAGCTGCGGACGCTGGTCCATGATGGCGTGCTCAATCACATCAACACCGGCTACTGTACTCTGCTCGAGCCTAAACAAATCTCGGGAGCTCAGTTTGCTGAATGGATTCAGGGTCGCAATCCCGGCACTTATGTGGCCGTCCACTATATCAAACTGATTGACTTCACCTTTGGTGGTCGCTTAAAAAGCGTCAGCTGCAGTGGCCAACGGGGAATCGTTGGAGAAGCCCAGGGCAATACATGGGATTCCACTCAATTACGTCTGGTTTACGAATATGAAAGTGGCCGTGAAGCCGCGTTCGATATCCATACCAGCTGGGTGACGCCTGATAACTTCCCCGGGTATGTCGAACAGGAAGTACAATTCCGGTTCGATAACGGAATCTGGAATGGGCACAGCCGCAAGCGAGGTGTCGAGTGCACGGTGGAAGAGAAGACCCCAATCTCACTAAAGAACTCGATGAACAACCACTACAATGGTACCTTTGTGGAGCCTGACGGAAGACGAACACAACGAGGCTACGGGATTGAAGTGCTGGAAGAATTCGCTCGTGAAGTCGCCTATGTTGAACATGGCCTAGACGACAAGACTCGTGAACAACGCATTACTGAACTTTCCGGCAGCTATTACAACGACATTTCGAGTGACCGTCAGACTGTTGCAGCCGTCCATGCCATGGAAGCTATTTTAGAGCAGCATGCCGCCGGAAATCCGGACTGTATCGTCCGGGTCAACGAGGATGCAGGTGGTCTGGTCCTTTACATTCCCGGACAGTCCGCAGGGATCGTCCTTTATGACGGTCAGGTCTAAACTGCTGCTCTCCTGTTTTTTATTTTTCATTACTCCTACACACTAGTATTAAACATGACAGACATTCAACCCATTCAGTTCGCTGGCGAAGATCAATCCAATGCTGTTCGCACACAAATCCTGAATCAGGAACCTTTTGCAATTAGGACGTTCACTCCCAGCCAGTGCGTCATTAGTCACAGTGCCGGTAGTTATCACTTCACTCCGGAAGGTCGCAAGCTCGCAGACTTCACTTCGGGAGTCCTTGTAGCGAATCTTGGGCATAACCCTGTGAGCTGGTGGAATCGAGTGATTGACTATCTGGGTTTGGGTGCCATCAAAGATGGCGACCAGTACGCTAAATGCGTTCCGCTTACTGCCTACAATGCAATTACGGAAGTCGAAGCATTAGCCAATGATCGTTTAATTGCCAATCTGCAGGCAGCTCCCGGTGGGAGTCGCATTAATCAAGTTATGTGGTCAGCCAGCGGAAGCGAAGCCGTTCAAAAGGCATTGTGGGCCGCAATGAAACGAACTCCCGGAAAAGACATGATCATTGCCACTCGAGGTGGATTTCATGGCAAGAAAGGACTGGCCGGAGCCATCACTGGTAGTGAAGACGATAAAGAACGTGATGAACGAGTTCGGTTTATCAGTTTTCCAAAGGCCGAATGCGATGATGTCGAAACACGTAAACAACCTATCGATCTGACGAGCTATCAGCAGGAACTTGATGCCATGTGGGAAGAATGCGGTGACCGGCTTTGCTGTGTCGTAACCGAGCCGTACCTAGGTGGAGGCGGTTCCTATCATCCTCAAAAGGAATACCTGCAGTTGCTACAAAGCTTCTGCCGTGAGCATGATTTGATTTTCATTCTCGATGAAATCCAATCCAATTTTGGACGTACCGGTCCGATGTATGCGTTTAGTCACTACGAAATCGAACCAGACATCGTCCTCTTAGGAAAAGGGCTCGGAAATGGAATCCCAGTCAGTGCTGCAGTAGGCCGGCGGGATATCTTTGAGTCATTAGGTTACGGAGAAGCTTCCGATACCTGGAGCGCTAATCCACTGTCGAGTGCAGCCGTGCTGGCTACATTAGATGAGTTTGAAGGTAGCGATGCTCTTGAAAAAGGACTCGTTTTGGCCGACCTGATTGAAACGGGGCTCGTACGCCTAAAAGAAACCGGCGCGATCAGTAAAGTCCGTGGTGAAGGCTGCGTTTGGGGAATCGAGTGTGCCGAACTGGATGGTCGTAGTGGTGCCGAAGTGGCGAATCAAATCATTGAGCGATGCTATGCCGGCGATAATGGTGCACTGGCAATTCACTTGTTAGGAGCTCTGGCAGGGAAAGTACTGCGAGTCAGTCCACCGTTAACCATGTGCCCGGAAGAATGTCAGGCCTATCTGGATCGGCTCTATGACGTTTGCAACGAAGTGGCAGCCGGTTAGCGGCTACTTTTCCGCAGTCGGCCGCTGGGTCAGTTTTACTTCCAGCCGCAAAGGTTTACGATTGCGTAGTAATAACAGCGAAACTTTACTACCTGCTGGTGTCAGGCTAACCAGGTTAGCCAGATGATCGTCGTCCTCGATTAACGTACCGTTGAAACTGAGAATCACATCATTGGGTGTAATCTCTGCTTTGGCTGCCGGTGATTTTTCCGTGACTCCCGTAATACGGACTCCGCGAGCATGACTAAGCCCCAGCTTGAGAGCTGTGGAATCGTTGAAATCGTGATCCATCCGGACGCCAAGATAGGCACCATGCACGGTCTCTTTATCCAGCAATTGACTCGCAACCACCATGGCCATATTGATTGGAATCGTAAAGCCAATTCCCTCATTTCCACCAGAGCTGCTTGCAATGGCTGTATTCACACCGATCACTTCCCCTCGCATGTTCACAAGCGGGCCCCCGCTGTTACCGGGATTGATGGCAGCATCGGTCTGAATGAAATCCTGAATGACAACTCCCTGTGTACCCAGCGCAAGATCTTTACGGCCTTTTGCAGAGATGATGCCATACGTGATGGAGTGCGTGAGTCCGAATGGACTACCAATCGCCACCACGAAATCGCCGATATCCATGCGGCCGCTATCGCCGATACGCGCCGGCACAAGCAAGCCTGCTTCCCGAACGGTAATGACAGCAATATCGCTGGCCGGGTCCGAAGTGATATCCAGCACACTCAGAGTTTGACCATCTTCTAAAGAGATTTTGACACCGTCGGCCACAGTTGGAAACACAACATGGCGATTCGTGAGAATATACTTTTGGTCTTTAATCTCGACTACAAAACCGGAACCTGCTTCTTCCAGAGTTCGGCGTGACCCGGTTTGCACTAGTTTACGGCTTTGAATGTGGACGACCGAGGGCTTTGCGACTCGAACCACTTTCTTGAGAATGTTCCGGGCGTCAAATTGTTTGGCATCAACGGCGAGTTGTTCAAACAATTGTTGGCGGGCATCCAGAGAGACCGACACCGGCTGCTCTTGTGCGATTGCACGCTGCCCCAGCATCGCACAAGTCAATAAACAGATTACAAACTGTAATCGCTGCATATCCTACCAGTCACAACCACAATGGTTGTACTGCCCCCCAATTGATTTCTATCTGTCTCTAAGCTGTGTTCTCTAGCTGAAGATCTCGTCGTTCTCTTCTTCTCTGTTCCAGCCTTCGCCAAGTGTCTCCACTTTGGTTTGACAGGCAATACAGTGTGACGCATAAGGAAGCGCCTGAAGACGAGCCAGAGGGATGTTCTTTTCGCAAATTTCGCAATTACCGTAGGAACCATCAGCCATTTTGCTGATGGCCAATTCGATTTGCTTAAGTTCCCGGCTTTCCACTTCAGCCAATTGAGAATTCAATTCGTCCTGAGCGGAATCCAAAGCGAAATCCACCACGTCACCGGAGGCCTGATCTCTCAGAGCCTGTAATGCACTAAAATCCCCATCCAGTGCTTTACGTAACGCATCACGGCGGCTTACAAGGACACTTTTTAACTTCGCAATGGCATCTTTACGGGCCATCGTTGTTATCTCCCAATAAATAAATCAAAGCCCAAAAAGAGCCTGCTTATCGCGTACTAAGTGCTTCTCTGCACGCAATAATGACGTAGCTCTTCCGGCGTTATTGGAATAATCGACACAATCGGACCTTAGAAATCAGCCTTTTTAGGTATTTATCCCAAGGCAAACAGAGAACTGACTGTCACTTACGCATTCAGATATTTAAGCACAGCCTGGCGTGCAGCCGAGACATCCACCAAGCGAGCAACTTCAACATTGTGGGGAACATTTTTTCCCCGCCGCTTTTCGAAAACTGTCATACCTCGAGTCAATTCACCTTTAACCTCGACGTCAACGGCCATCGGCTCCAATTCGAACAACTCAGGTTCCAATAATTGCAACAGTGCAATCGCATCATGAATCTGTACTGTTTCCAAACCCAGTTGCTGATGATACGAACGAAAGAGATACGGTACGACCTGTCGCAGAAAGGCACCAATCGGTTTGGACTCGTCCGGGATTTGCTCAATGAAGCTCAGCGAAAACTGGACCTGGGAAGTAATATCCAGAGGAATCAGCACTTTCTTTACCGGAGCATGCAGAACTTCGCGAGCGCTTTCCGGATCACTGTGAATATTAAATTCAGCCGTTTGCGTGATATTACCGATTCCACTGAAACTTCCACCCATCATGACAATTTGACTAACGTTCTCTATGAACTGCGGATCACGTTGGATCGCTCGGGCAACATTCGTTAACGGCCCCAGACAGACGATATCAATTTCTCCCGGAGCTGCCCTGACTTCATCACATATGATTTTTTCAGATAGGTGCCTGTGATGATGATCTGCCGTCACAAATCCGGCCTCCCCCAGGCCATCGCGTCCATGAATGAAACAGGCATCACGGTAATCAGCATTGTCATTTGCCGTAGCGGCACCGAGTCGCGGTAAGCGGGGAGGATCCAATTGTTCGATCACTGTTTGAACATTAATGGTTGCCATTTCAGCGGGGACATTTCCTTCGACCGCCGTGATGGCTACCACATCAAATGCTTTGTTGAACAGTGCCATCGACAGCGCAACGCTATCATCGATACCGGGATCACAGTCTAGAATGATTCGACGTGGCATTTGTGTTGGTTCCGATGGCTGACCAATTCGTTCTATTATGGTTATCGGTATTTCACCTACTGAAGTCAAACTTACTGTCTCAGGAGGATGCTAACCTGCCTGTCATCACCACGCTACAATAGAATGATGCATCTCATTTTCCATTAACGACACATGAAAACTCAACCATGTTAAACGAACCAATTGCAAAAGTAGAATCCGGCGAAGACCTGACTCAGGAAGAAATGGCAGCCGCTATCGATCTCGTCATGCAGGGGCAATGCGAAGAAGAACAGATACGCTCGCTTCTGCTGGCACTGGTTGCCAAAGGAGAGACTGTGCCGGAAATTGCGGGAGCTGCCAGTGCTATGCGAGCTCACATGACGCCGTTAGAATCCACTCGACAGGATCTGGTGGACACCTGTGGTACTGGTGGAGACGGTTCCGGCACGTTTAATATTTCCACAGCAGCTGCGATCGTAGCCGCCGGTGCCGGAATTGCCGTGGCCAAACACGGAAATCGAAAGATCACTAGCAAAACGGGCTCGGCGGATGTATTGGTCGAGCTGGGCGTAAATATTGAGGCTCCGGTCGATGTCATGCAATCCGCCTTAAATGAGGTCGGTATCTGCTTCTGCTTTGCTCCGCTATTTCATCCGGCGATGCGACATGTCGGTCCTGTACGACGAAGTATCGATGTGCCAACCATTTTCAATCTCCTGGGCCCACTCTGTAATCCTGCTCGAGCTCCGTATCAGGTTTTGGGTGTGGGTAAACCGGCTCTTCGGCCGCGCCTTGCTGAAGCACTATCACTATTAGATATCAAACGTGCTTATGTCGTTTGTGGTAGCGACGGTCTGGATGAAATCACACTCGCCGGAAATACCGATGTAACCGAAGTCTCTCCCAGAGTCACCAGTGATACTCAATGGCAACCGTCGATGTTCGGATTGGCTCCAACCGAATTGACCGGGATGGATGCGGATAATCCTGCAGAGAGTGCCGACCGGATCAAAGCAATTCTTAATGGAGCAACCGGTCCGGGACGGGATATCGTTGTCATTAATGCCGCAGCGGCTGTATCACTAGCCAAGCCTGAATGGTCGCTGACTGAATGTACTTCAGCCGTTCAGCAGTCGATTGACAGTGGTGCTGCAAACGACGTACTCCGAAAATTTGGCGAAGTTACGAATTAAGGCTCCTTCGGTACCGACCTATAAGTTATGACCAAACGCCGTTTATTCTGGATCATCTTTCTGATTTCCTGCCTGCACGCACTGGTGCACGTATTTGAATTAGCATTACCTGCTGTACAAGACGACTTAAAGACGCACTACGACACAAGTGATACCGTCATAGGGTCACTCAGTAGTGCCTTTCGATGGCCCTGGGGGTTAGGCGCGTTACTGGTTGGTTTTTTAGTGGATCGATACGGAGCGCCTCCTATGCTCATTATCTATCTAGCCGGATGTGCCCTGCTCTGCTTTCTGATCTCGTCCGTCCCAGCACTCAATAATCTCTTTGGCATGTTCTTTGTGTTAGGACTGTTTGCGAGTATCTATCATCCGGCGGGACTCGCGTTAATTTCGCTCAAGACCACTCCTGAACAGCGACCGATGGCATTGGGAATCCACGGCGTTTTCGGGTCACTAGGCATCGCGTTCGCTCCGTTAATATTTGCCGTGCTTCAAACGAAAGGTATGCAATGGCAGGATTTCTTTTGGGTCCTGGGGATCATTGGGGCAGTGGGTGCGATCATTATCTTTATCTTTCGTAATCATTTGTCCATCACTAAGTCACGTTCGGTCGAAACGAACGATTCTGCTAAGCAGACATCTTCGTCTGTGGAAGAACCAGACCGGGATTGGAGATCCTTCGCGACGTTGATTACGCTCACCGCTATTCATGGAATGGTTTACTCCGGCGTGATCACGTTTTTCAAGAACGAGTCATTTCTCGATCAGCCAATCATCTCCAGATTTTTTGCCGGATTGGATACCAGCCTGGATAGTAAATCTCAGCGTTCATTCCTAATGGCCGGGATTATGCTCTTTGGGTGTGTTGGGCAATTCGTCGCCGGCAAGATTGGCAATCCAAGGAAACTCGAAAAACAACTTACGATCATTACATTTCTCAACGCACCATTCCTGATAGGTATGGCAATGCTGGCACCAGGCTGGGCGCTTGTGTCTGCTTCGATCTTTGCTTTGGTACACTTTATGTTTCAACCGATCTACAACAGTCTGGTGGCTAAATACACACCTCCGGAACATCGAAGCCTATGTTACGGACTCAATTTTGTCATGGGGTTTGGTGTCGGAAGCTTGGGAGCAGTATTAGCTGGCTGGCTGAAAGATGCGACGAGCATTAACACGAATTACGTTTTCGCCGGTCTGGCCGTAGTTGCTACCCTCTTCGGATTTGTACTCATCCTGCTAAACCGTAAACCTCTTGCTGTAGAAATTAAAGAAACGCCCTAAACAACATTCGGCAGGTCAACCGTCGGCAGTCTACTCCCGACATTATTCCACTCCGCCGATCATCGATTTCTATCTACAATTAAAGTTATGAGTCTCAGAGAAACCCCAGCTGTCGGAATCGACTTAGGTACCACCTTTTCGGCGGTAGCGGTCCTTGATGATGCCGATAATCCGAGGACGCTACTGAATGCTGAAGGGGAATTAACAACACCAAGTGTATTATTATTCAATGGACAGAGTGTGATTGTCGGCAGAGAAGCTGAATCGGCCAAAGAGACTCAATTCCATGCGATCGCCGAATACCCCAAACGTGATCTGGGGAAACGGAGTTTCCACAAACAAATCGAAGGCTTCGAGTATCCCCCCGAAGCGCTGCTGGCGTTCATTCTCAACAAATTGCGACTGGATGCAGCCAGCCAGGTAGGCGAGTTTACCAAGGCTGTGATTACTGTCCCGGCCTACTTCGATGAAGTCCGCCGAAAAGCGACGCAGGATGCCGGATATCTGGCAGGGATCGAAGTCCTGGATATCATCAACGAGCCAACGGCAGCGGCTATTACCTACGGATTTCAGCAAGGTAACGAGCAATCCGGCAGTACAGTGTTGGTGTACGACCTGGGTGGTGGCACATTCGATGTGACGATCGTCCGAATCGAGCGAAATGAATATCAGGCTTTGGCCACCGACGGCGATGTTCAACTTGGCGGAGTTGATTGGGATCAGCGGATTGTCGATTTCATTTCGTCAGAATTTATACGGACGTACGGCCTGGACCCACGGGATGACCCTAAATCAACTGGTCGCCTCTGGCGGAATGCTCGTTCGGCAAAACATTCTCTGACAAACGCTGAAAGCTGTGTCATTGAAACTCAACATCAGCAGCAATCCCTGTCCACGACCATAACACGGCAACAATTCGAAGACATGACCGCGGACTTGCTCGAGCGTACGAGATTTACGACCTCACGAACTGTAAAAACGGCCGGGCTTACATGGGATGATATCGATCACGTCTTAGTCGTTGGTGGCTCAACACGTATGCCGGCCGTCGCAAAGATGCTGGAGACAGAAAGCGGCCGGTCACCTGATCACAGCGTCTCTCCCGACGAAGCCATTGCCCATGGTGCCGCATTGCACGCCGGCAGACTGCTCGACCAATTGGCCGGAAGGCCAGCCAGGTTCAACGTCCAAAACGTTAATTCCCACACTCTCGGGGTCGTGGGCATGGATCCTCAAACCAGACGGCCGCGAACCGCCAAAATCATTCCACGCAATACCACTCTTCCAGTCACGGCGAAGCGGGAATTCAGAATCCGGTCCGGGCAGGATTCGATCAAACTGGACGTCGTTGAGGGTGAAAGTAAATCTCCCGATGCCTGTCAGTCCATTGGGACGTGTGACATTCGGGGTATTCCCACGAATCTCCCTGACGGATCATCTGCAGAAGTCTTCTTTAAGTACCGTGAAGATGGTCGATTAACTATGAAAGTCAGAATTAAGGGGACGGATATCATTCTCGAAAATGAGTTTATCCGTGACAATACAATGACGCAGGAACAACTCGATATCTGGCGGGATTATATCTCCGGGTAGCATCTTACGAATACCATCTATGGCAAGCGATCCCTCATTACGTCCGACTGATGTACGCATGAAAGGATTTGCGCGCCGATGGACTGTTGAACAATGCTTCCATTGGATTGACAGTACGACTCAAGTACTGGAGGCTGAATTAGCCGGTCTTCAGGCGGCAGCCGGACGGGTTTTAGCCGCAGATGTTATCAGTCAGATCGATGTACCGCATTTCTCCCGAGCGATGATGGATGGGTTTGCAGTCATTGGCAACGACACGGCAGGGGCTTCAACCTATAACCCACTCCGGCTCAACGTGCTTGGGCAATCACTACCTGGCGATCCTTATCCGGGTACTGTGACTCCTGGTACGACCATACGCATAATGACCGGAGCGCCGATGCCGCAAGGCGCAGACGCTGTTTTGCCCGTCGAGCAAACAGTTATTGAGGATGGAAGTATTTTAGTGCAGGGTGAAGTGGCACCTGAAAAACATGTCGGTGTTCCCGGCGAAGATATTCAATCGAAGACCCGGGTCCTTGCCAGACAACGACGTCTGCGAGCTCAGGACTTAGGAGTGCTTAGTTCCATCGGTGTCAGTCAGATTCCGATTGTTAAAAAACCACGCGTACGCCTTGTGATTACTGGAAACGAGTTATTGCCACCCGGTTCCACTCCACAAAATCATCAAATCACTGATGCCAACAGCCCTATGCTCTCCGCGCTTATCGAACGTGACGGAGGAGAGGTTCTCCATCCCGGCATCATCCCTGACGATCCCGATCGGTTACTTTCCGCTCTGGAAACAGATGCAGATGTGGTGATCGTATCCGGTGGTTCCAGCGTCGGCCAGGAAGACCATGCTCCGCGACTTTTGGCCGAGCACGGAACGCTCGAAATTCATGGCGTCGCCATGCGACCAAGTAGTCCCAGTGGAATGGGCACGTTAGGTAACCGACTGGTCTTTCTTTTGCCGGGTAATCCGGTATCTTGTCTCTGTGCTTACGATTTCTTTGCCGGTCGTGCAATACGGACCATGGCGGGTCTGTCTCCGGATTGGCCCCACCGACAGGTTGAATTACCACTTGCCAGAAAGCTTGTATCCACCGTCGGCCGTACCGACTACGCCCGAGTGAGTATTGAGGGAGACGAAGTAGAACCGATTTCAATTAGCGGCGCAAGCGTGCTCAGCAGTACCACTCGTGCAGATGGGTTTGTTATCATTCCTGAAGATCTGGAAGGGTATGCCCGCGATTCGATGGTCGCCGTTTATTTGTACGAGTAATATGTCTGAACAACGACAATTTCTGGAAGTCATCGACCGAGATGAAGCTGAACAGCGGTTTCTCAGTGCACTTAGTCTGCAACCGGTTGGCGTAGAGATCGTTCCACTGGATCAGGCTTTGGGACGTATCCTCGCTGAGGATATCTATTCCGCTCATAATGTCCCCTCTTTTGATCGATCTAACTACGATGGCTATGCCGTCAGAGCAGAAGATACTTACGGGGCAACCGAAGAAGCTCCCTGCACTCTTGAGTTGCTTGCCGAAACTATTGCTACGGCTGTCGTGCCAACATCTGCCGTAGAACTGGGAACTGCCATGAGCGTTGCCACTGGAGGAATGATTCCTCGTGGGGCAAATGCCATAGTCATGATCGAACAAACTGATGTTATCGATGGCCAGTTAATGGTACGTAAAAGTGTGAATGCCGGCTTTGGAATCGCCTTTGCCGGCTCCGATATTACTGCTGGTGAATCAGTATTGCGACAGGGTGACCTGCTTACCAGCCGCGAAACCGGCGTGCTGGCCGCCATTGGAATTGCCGAAGTTCCGGTTAGAGTACGACCGCGAGTTGGTATTATCTCTACCGGTGACGAAATCATTCAACCAGGCACCGTTATGCAACCCTCACTGGTATATGACTCCAATGCCCGGATTCTGGCAGATGCGGTTACCGAGCTGGGAGGACAACCGGTTGAGTTAGGGATTGTTCAGGATGATGCCGAGCAATTACAACAGATGCTTGCCGACGCCATCGACGTTTGTGATGTTGTCCTCTTGTCAGGTGGTACCAGTAAAGGCGAGGGAGACATCTCATACAAAGTGGTTGCATCTCTGGACGATCCCGGGATTGTGGCACACGGAGTGGCATTGAAACCGGGCAAACCAATATGTTTAGCAGCGACGCGTCAAAAGCCCGTGGTCATTCTTCCCGGATTTCCAACATCGGCAATTTTTACTTTTCATGAATTTGTCGCACCAGTAATACGACTTCTTGCCGGGTCCTCCAGACAGGATCAGACGAAGGTCGATGCTCGCATGGCAGTACGAGTTCGTTCGGAAATTGGCCGCACTGAATTTCTATTAGTTGGCTTAGTCCACGGCCTGCATGATGATCTCGTTGCTTATCCGATGGGCAAGGGGAGTGGTAGTGTCACCACCTTTAGTCATGCCGATGGATTTATCACTATTGATCGCCATCATGAAATCCTGGACGAAGACCAACATGTCCCGGTCACTCTGCTTGGAAAACAACTTCCGATTGCTGATTTAGTCGCGATCGGAAGCCATTGTGTCGGTTTGGATTTAATCCTATCAAGGCTTCAAAAAGAGGGTATCCGGAGTAAATTAATGACCGTGGGCTCGACCGGCGGAGTAGAAGCGGCGCGAAGAGGTGAATGTGACATTGCCGGAGTGCATTTATTAAATCCGGCAGGAGATACTTATAACGAGCACCTGCTTGATGATTCTCTGCATCTGGTTAAGGGCTACCGTCGTACTCAGGGGATCTTATTCCGTAAAGGGGATGAACGATTCAGCGGTCGCTCAGTGGATGAAATCCTGAGTTTGGCGACGAGCGATCCCGGAATGCATATGGTGAATCGCAATCAGGGAAGTGGAACTCGAATTCTGATCGATCGCCTGCTGGCTGAATTTGATGGCACGCCAGCTGGGTATTCGTTTCAATCCAAAAGTCATCATGCGGTAGCCTCGAGTGTGGCCCACGGATCTGCTGACTGGGGCATCGCTATTCAAGGCGTCGTCACGCCCGAGTTAGACTTTATTGAAATCGCCAATGAGGAGTTTGACTTTATCATTCCGGCTGATCGTCTGAAGTATTCCGCCGTCCAGGCATTCCTGCAGACTCTCGAAGACGACTCAATCCGCCAGGACCTGATCTCTCAAGGATTCCAACTAGACCGTTAACTGGTTTAGGTCGTTGACGACATATTAAACCCTCTAATTGTCTGATTACCCTTCGGGCTACGGCCGTTCGGCCTTCGCTAAACTTATTGAATTCATTGGTCGTATTGTGTACTAAATACCAGAAGTTTATCGTTACGCAGTTCATACGTCTTTGTCCAAAGCACTAAGGCCGGAGCTAACTGCCCAATTGTTTAAGTGTCTAATTGTCTAATTGCCCAACTGCCTCCCCGTCTCTCAGGCTTTCAACAAAATCTCACCCCGGCCACCGTCGATCATGTCTCCGTGATAGAGATCATAGGAGGACTCAAGAGCTGAGTCTGGTACGGCAAATCCTGTAGCTTGCAGTTTACGCAACATCACTCGCATAAACTCAGGTTGGTAACAGATGGCATGCCGAAAGCTGGGTAGCATCTGCGGGTGAGAATCTCCCATAAAAATAATGGTGCCGCGCCGCATCGCAGCTCCATGACGGATGCCGGATTCTCCGAAGACCATAATCGTACCGGCACGCATATTAAATCCGATCAAGTCTCCGGCATTTCCACCGATGACGATCAATCCGCGGCGCATGGTCAAACCAATTTCATTTCCAGCATTGCCATCAACAATGATGGTTCCCCGGTTCATTCCTCGTTCGCTACCTCGATAGGCTGCGCCAACCTGATGTCCGCCATTTCCGTGAACGTGAATCAAGCCACCCTTCATTTCTCCACCGATCCAGTCGCCGGCATTACCATTAACGGTAATCGTGCCGCCGCGCATCTCGCTTCCAAGATGGCGTCCACAATCACCTTCGATCGTAATACTGCCTGCCTGCATCTTCGTTCCGATCCAATGCACTCCGGTTAAGCCGCCACCGAGGCGCATATCTAAGTCCGCAGCGTCTCCACTGACTTTGAAGAAATCTGCCAGGACACATTTCTCTTTGCCATGAAATACCGGGAGTTTTTCAATCTCGGCAACCGAAAGCTGTTCGATGGTATCAGGTGTAATACCCTCGATCTCAACAGGAATATTCGTGTCGCCGTTGTATGTTAGTTCTAGAGCCATGGATCGTTCTTGTCTGTGAAAACAACTCTCTGGGGATGTTAAACTCTATATAGGATTTTATTGGATGGAATAGGAATGTCTGAATCGAAACAATCGCTGGCGGGCATCGTCCTTTGCGGAGGTAACAGCCGCCGCATGGGACAAAGCAAAGCACTGCTGCCGTTTGGCAACGAGTCGATGTTACAACGAGTCATTCGTATCATGTCTCAGGTTACATCACCCATTGTCGCCGTCAAAGCTGACAACCAGGCGTTACCTCCACTACCTGAGCAACTACTCATCACTCAGGATCGCACACCCGGCCATGGGCCTCTGGAGGGCATCCGCATGGGTTTGCAGGCACTTAAGCAGCATCCAGGTCATACTCATACTGCCGCCTACGTCACCAGTTGTGATGTTCCCTTGCTTCAACCTGCATTCATTCAGGCTGTCGCTAACTGCCTCGGCGATGCCGACGCAGCCGTAGTCGTGGAAGACGGGTTCCGTCATCCATTGGCCGCTGTTTATCGCACATCCGTTATACCGGTGATTGACTCACTGTTGGAAGCCGGCAAACGGCGACCTTTGTTTCTGTTTGATCAGGTAAAAACGGTACTTGTTTCAACTCAGGATCTACTCGAGGCTGATCCTGAACTTGATAGCCTGGCGAATCTCAACGAACCAGAAGATTACCTGGCTGCACTTCGACGAGCGGGAATCGAACCGGATCCTCAAGTCGTAAGTCAGCTAATCT
>MDTD01126463.1_pt1 | contig 15959 bp, 12 predicted proteins | sample 811221 | NCBI WGS metagenome assembly MDTD01 (sample SAMN05326646, study PRJNA326480) | marine metagenome | isolation source: seawater | place: Pacific Ocean: South West | collected 2011 | reverse complement strand
TTAAATAATCCAAAAGGTAAAGAAAAAGTTGCAAATATGATTAAAGTTGCCTCTTTAACAAGAAAAGGTTTTATTGCAGGAGATATATCTACAGTCATGAGTCCTAGAACTGTTTTACATTGGGCAGAAAATGCTGAAATTTTTAAAGATATTGGATATTCTTTTAGAGTAACTTTTTTAAATAAATGCGATGAAATAGAAAAAAATACAATTGCCGAATATTATCAAAGATGCTTTGGGGAGGAATTGCCTGAGTCTCTTGTAAATATTCAAATCTAAATGAACAATAAAAGTGAAGAATTAAAAGAGAAACTTAGACAAGCGTTAAATTCAACAGCAAGAGTCATTTCAGGCGATCTTGAAGTTAAAAAAAATTTAAATCAAAATAAAAGTTCAAAAGAATTAGACTTTTTTAATTTAGAAAATTTAAATTCAAAAAGAGATTTTATAAAAGCTAGAGCTGAGTCTGACTCTAATGCATTAAAAAAAAAATTCTCTGACGATATAATTTATAAAAAAAATTTACCCTCTAATTCATCATATAGGTCTCTTTATTCTATAGCTGAAAAAATAAGATATGAATTACTTGGTTCAAATATGCTTAAAGGAATTGGAAAAAATTTAAAAGAAAATTATAATCAAATAATTGAATTAAAAAGAAAAGATCAGCTTAAAACAAAAGATGATGTACCTGTAATTGATGCTTTCGAACTTTACATGCTTAAGAAATTTCATGGTGTTAAATTAAATTCTTTGACTAACAAAATGTTAAATTTTTGGGAAAAGGACTTTGATGAAGTTATTGATAAACATTTGGATTTTTTAAAAGAGAATTTAGAATTTCAAAATAAATATTCATCAAAATTTTCAGAAATACTTCAAGAAATGAATATTCTTCAAAATGAAGAAAATGAAGAAACTAAAGAAGAAAATCAAGATGAAAGTCAAAATAACCCATCAAATGAGGATCAACAAAGTGAAAATGAGGATCAAAGAGATCAAAAGAAAGAGGAAGAGACAGATACAAGTTTAGATTCAGATTATGATATTGATGAATATAAGCTTGATGAACAGCTGGTTGATGCAAATTCTGATAAACAAAAAAATGAACAAATTGCTGTAAAAAAGAGTCTTAACAACCTTAATATTGAATATAAAATATTTACAAATGAATTTGATGAAGTAACAAAGGCCGAAAATCTAGAAAAATCTGATGAAACCGTGAGATTGAGAAAAACTTTAGATCAACAACTTATTGGGTTTCAAGATGTTATAACAAAACTTGCAAATAAACTTCAAAGACAACTTTTAGCAAAACAAAATCGAGCTTGGGAATTTGATCTGGAGGAAGGTTTATTAGATAGTTCAAAATTACCAAGGATTATTATGGATCCTTATAATTCACTTTCATTCAAAAAAGAAAAGGATCTTGATTTTAAGGACACAGTAGTAACTCTTCTTATAGATAACTCTGGATCGATGAGAGGAAGACCAATTACTATTGCAGCTATTTGTGCGGATATTTTATCAAGGACATTAGAACGATGCTCAGTGAAAGTTGAGATATTAGGATTTACAACAAAAAATTGGAAAGGTGGCCAAAGTAGAGAGCTTTGGAATAAGAAAGGTAAGATAAAAAATCCAGGAAGATTAAATGATTTAAGACATATAATTTATAAAAGTGCAGATACTCATTGGAGACAAGCTAAAAATAATCTTGGTCTGATGTTGAAAGAGGGATTATTAAAAGAAAATATTGATGGTGAAGCAATATCTTGGGCGTTTAATCGATTGAAAAAGAGAAAAGAAGAAAGAAAAATTCTAATGGTAATATCAGATGGAGCACCAGTTGATGACTCAACATTGTCAGTCAATTCAGGTGATTTTTTGGAAAAACATTTAAAAAAAATTGTCAAATTCATCGAAAAAACTGAAACTGAAATTTTAGCTATAGGAATAGGTCACGATGTATCTAGATATTATGATAGGGCAATAAAAATTACAGATGTGAATGAACTTGGAGATGTAATGATTTCTCAATTAAGCACATTATTTGATAAAAAAAATAAATTACATTAAATTTTATATAAATTATTATTATCCCATTTAATAATAACCTCTGCGCCACCTCTTGTTTTTGAATTTCTACAATTAATTAAAGCAAAATTTTTTTCAAGTAAATTTTTTCCAATAAATATTCCTAATCCAAGTCCAGTCTTTGATTTATTATAAAAAGATTTTAAATACGGCTCTCCTATTTTAGACAAAACATCTGTTGGATATCCGTTACCATCATCTTCGATCGTAATTTCAGTTATCTCATTATTACTTTTAAGACTAATAAATATTTTTTTGTTACTAAATTTATTTGCATTTCCAATAAAATTTCTTAAACCATATACTATTTCTATTGATCTCGTCATTTTCTTTTGATTTAAGTCTTGATCAAAATTGATTATAAAATTTTTTTCACTTGTTTCTTTAAATGACTCTACAATTTCTTTTAAAATATCTCTCATCGTTAAATTTTCATCTATAAAATCATCCTCTTCATTTGGATTTAAAGATAGTTTCTTTAAAATTTGATTACATCTTTCTACTTGACTTGATAGTAAGTCGATATCTTGTGCTAAGTCTGCTCTATCGATAAGTTGACCTTTTAATTCTTGAGTAATAATTTTTATAGTTGATAATGGAGTACCAAGTGAGTGAGCTGCGGCTGCTGCCTGGCCTCCTAGAGATAACATTTCATGTTCTTTTGCCATAATTTCTTCCATTTTATTTAAGGCTTCTTTTCTAAGTCTAGACTCCTTACCGAAAAGAATAGCAAAATAATTTAAAAAAACTAAAGCTATAATTAAAGCAATAGGTATCGAAAAATAATAATACGGATCAACATGAAAGTGCTCATTTAAAGGACCAGGTAATTCTTCAGAGTAAAAAGTTAATAAAATAATTGCAAAAATTGTTGCCAATACTAATAATAAATTAGTTCTTAAACCTAAATTTGATGATGCAAAAACACTTGGTATTATTAGAAAAATAACAAACGGATTAACTACTCCACCAGTGAGATATATTAAAAAAGAAAGTTGAAATATATCTATGAATAAAAAAATTAAAGCTGATCTATCTGATAACTGTGTCTTTTTATAAATATAAATTAAAAATAAATTACTAATAATTCCTATTGAGATTACTAAATTAGCTGACACAAATGGAAAGCTGAGATTAAAATAAAAATAAACAATATATATTGAGATTAATTGTCCAATTATTCCAATCCACCTTAAAGTTATATAAGTAGATTTTTTAAGTGTATGGTATCTAGAAGTTTCAAAAAACTTCATCTTTAAATATCAAGATTTTGAACATTTATTGCATTTGAAATGATAAAATCTTTTCTTAATGACACATCATTACCCATTAAAGTATGTATCAAAGTTTTATCTTTTTTTATATCCTTTGAGTATTGTACTTGTAGTAAATTTCTAGTTTCTGGGTTCAGAGTAGTGCTCCATAGTTCCTCAGGATTCATTTCCCCCAAACCCTTGAATCTTTGAATATTCATTTTTGACCTTTCTAACTCTAATTCCTTAAAAAATTCCTTAGAACCTTTTTTTAATTTTTTGATATCTTTGTTATTATTTAAAACATAATTTTCTAATTCTTTTTCATCTTTTATGTAAATTCCCTTGGAACCTTTATTAATCTTAAATAGGGGGGGTTGTGCTAAATAAATGTGTCCATTCTCAATTAATTTATTAAATGGTTTGTTGTTAAAAAAAGTTAGAAGTAAAGCCCTTATATGGGATCCATCAACATCTGCATCTGTCATAATTATTATCTTTCCATACCTTAAATCTTTAAGATCAATTTCATGTGCTTTAGGATCTAATCCAAGAGCGTTAATTAATGTAATGATTTCATTTGAGGATATCATTTTTGATAATGCTTTAGTTCTTTGATCAGACCCATTTTTATTACCGTTTCCATTTTTTTTAATTTCTAAATCTTCAACGTAAGTATTTAAAATTTTACCTCTCAAAGGTAGAACAGCCTGATTTGATCTGTCTCTTCCTTGTTTTGCAGAACCACCAGCAGAGTCTCCCTCAACTATAAAGAGTTCAGTTCCTTCTTGTTTGCCAATTTGACAATCAGCTAACTTACCCGGTAATCCACTTAATTCTAATGCTCCTTTTCTTCTAACATTTTCTCTTGCTTTCCTAGCTACATCCCTAGCCATAGCTGCCTGAATAATCTTTGCCAAAATTATTTTAGCTATAGATGGATTTTGATCGAACCAAATTGATAATTTTTCATTAATAATATTTTCGACTATAGTCCTCACCTCTGACGAAACTAATTTATCTTTTGTTTGAGATGAAAATTTTGGATCAGGTATCTTTGTTGAAATTATACATGTTAATCCTTCTTTAATATCATCACCTGAAATTGTAAGTTTATTTTTTTTTAGAAGATTTTGTTCATTTGCATATTTATTTATTACTCTTGTTAGTGCACTTCTGAAGCCAAGCAAGTGAGTTCCACCATCTTTTTGATGTATATTATTTGTGTATGGAAAGATATCCTCTGAATAAGTTGAGTTCCACTTTAAAGAACAATTAATTTCTATATTTTCTTTTTTTCCCTCAATATAAATTGGTTTTTTAAATAATTCATTTCCATTTTTATTTAGAAGTTTTTCTCTTTTCTCATCTAAAAATTCTACAAATTCTACTAATCCTCCATCAAATTTAAATTCCTGAATTTTTTCCTTTTTTTGTGTACTATCTATAAATGTTATTTTAATACCCTTATTTAAAAAAGCTAATTCTCTCATTCTTTTAATGAGAATACTGCCACTAAATTTTATTGATGAGAAAATCTCTTTAGATGGTAAAAAAGTTATCTGTGTACCTGAATTTTTAGATTTTCCAATTACTTTTAGAGGAGCTTTGGCTTCACCATTCTTAAATTCAATAAAGAACTTTTTTCCATCTCTATTAATTTCTAATTTCAAATTTTCTGATAAAGCATTTACTACTGAAACACCTACCCCGTGTAATCCTCCTGATACTTTATAAGAGTCATGATCAAATTTTCCTCCTGCATGTAATTGAGTCATTATAACCTCTGCTGCTGATTTTTTTTCACCTTTGTGAAGGTCTACAGGTATGCCTCTACCGTCATCATTTACTGTCACGGTATTATCTGAATTAATTTTGACTACTATGTTTTTACAATAACCTGCTAATGCTTCATCTATTGAATTATCTACAACCTCGTAAACCATATGATGCAGACCGGTGCCATCATCTGTATCACCAATATACATTCCTGGTCGTTTTCTTACAGCTTCAAGACCTTTTAAAACTTTAATTGAGTCTGCTTGATAATTATTTTTTTGCATTTATTTTTTTAGGAAATTATTAAACTATACCATTTTTTAATTAATTTTGAAAACTAACACTTTGAATATTGCTAAATAAGTATTGATTATCAATGCCAATTGACCGAAATATAAAATAAATTACTAAAAATAAGAAATTACGAAATTTTGATATTTTTCAACCCATTGATGTTTAATTTAAACAATTTATTGATTTTTAAATTAATTTAAAATCTTTTGTCATTGATAAAATAAACTTTTATTGAAAATTCTAAATTGTAAAGTAAAGTTTATAAACAAATAAAGAATTGTTCAATATAAAAAATCTATTAAAATTAAATTAAATGAGTATCGGAAAAAATATTCAAAGATCAAAAAGATTATTTTTTAATTCTTTTTTATATTATTTTCAAAATTTATTTCCTTTTACTAAAAGTATTATTTTAGATTATAAAAAGAATAAAGAATTTAAAAAAATATTAAACAAAAAAAAATTATTGTTAAGAATAAAAACAATTTAGACACTATAAACCAGTTTGAGTTTTCTGTTACATCTCAAAATAATGAAGATGGTTTGATTGAACATATATTTTCAAAGATAAAAAATAATCAAGTTTTCTTTGAAATAGGTGCAGAATTTAATCAATCAAACACTATTAATTTGATCAAAAAAGGATGGAAGGGAACTTTGGTTGACTCTGATTTAAAAAAATGTGCTGATATGAAAAATTTTTTAAAAAAATATTTTACTCCAAATAAAGTAAAAGTTTTAAATCGATTTATAAATAAAAAAAATCTAAACTTAATTATAAAAGATAATAGCATCGATTTTTTCTCAATAGATATTGATGGAAATGATTACTGGGTTTTAAAAAACCTTAACACTAAAAATATAAAAGTTATATGTGCAGAATATAACCCTTTTTTTAAGACAAAATCTGTTACAGTACCTTATAACTTAAATTTTAAATATAATTATGATTTTTATTTTGGAGCATCATTAATAGCGATTTATAAAATTCTTAAAAAAAAAAATTTTGAATTAATAGCTATAGACTCCTCGGGTACAAATGCTTTTTTTATCAAGAAAAAATTTAAGAGTAATTTTCAATCTTTAAACCCATATAAAAGTTTTAAGAAATCATCATATTTTAATAAAAAAGAATTTGATCAAATTAGTAAAAAAATTTTAAATAAAAAACTTATTAAAGTTTAAAGGGTGGCGGAGAGAATGGGATTCGAACCCATGATAGAGTTTCCCCTATACACGCTTTCCAAGCGTGCGCCTTAAACCGCTCGGCCATCTCTCCAAAATTTGAACCACTTTTTTTATGATTTTAATTAATTTTTTTTATTCTCCAAATAACTTTCTTTTAATTCTTTTAAAAGTTTTTTTTTGTCCATTTAAAAATCTTTTTAAAATTCCATAATCCAAGTCTCTCTTTGCAAGGATAGGACTATCAATATTATGATCCCAGGTTATTTTGTGATCTAAAATTGCCCAATCACACTCATAAGCCGATAGGGACTCTAAATTATTTTTTTTACACAAAATAGAAAACACACTTTGATCATGTCTGTTCTCTATAAAATCTTTATGATTTTTTATTTTTGAAGTAGTGTCATCAACTAAATCAAATCTTTCATAAAATATATTAAGCCATTCTTTTATAAATTTTATAGAATCATCAGTTTTTTTTATAAAGAAATTACCAGCCCAATACTGAGGCGTCTCTAAAATTAATTTATCATTTAAAAACCCAAAATAATTCAATAAATCAGACTTTGTAAATTTATACTCTTCTCGATTTGGATAATAAAAATTTTTATTTAAATTTGTGTCTTTAATTTTGTATTGAAACGGTAATAGCCATTTTTTTTTATCAGAGATTAAATCAATATATTCATAAAACCTTGTGCTATTCTTCTCAATAATATGACATCCAATATCCATGTAATTAATAATATCACCATATTCAATTTCCTCTAAAACTTTTAAAATGAAATAAGGCTTCCAAATCCAATAACCATATCCTCTTTTTTTTTTATCTTTAATCAATTTTTCAACTGTAAAATTCATATTTTTATCAAAAGATTTATTATCAAATATTTTTATATCGTCATAAAATTTTGAATTTTGAGCTTGTAATCTCAATCTTTTAATACTTTTCTTTAGGTCTTTAGTTCCAAAAGCTACAAGAAATATTTTTTGCTTTTTATGCATTTAATAATTTTCTTTTAAAACCTTTTTTTTGAAGATACTTATTCCAAAAAATTTCATCCAATATAATTCTTTTTAAATTTGAATTTTTTGAATTCCAATTTATTATTTTTTTTGCTTTATCTATTTTGCAGAATAATCTTGGGTGATCACCCTTTCTTTTTCCCTTAAATTTGTAGTTAATTTTTTTATTTGTAATTTTTTCTAATGATTTCAATATATCCAAATTTGAGATGGTTTTTCCATTTCCTATATTAAGAGTATAATTTTTATTTTTTTTCAATAATAACGTAGATGAATTTGAAACGGCTCTACATACATCTTTTATATGAATATAATCTCTTTCACAGGTTCCATCTTTAGATTTATAGTTTTTTCCAAATATATTAACAATTTCGTTATTAAATAATTTAGTTATAGAAACTGGTAACAAATGAGTTTCTGGATCATGAAACTCACCAATCAATGGTTTTCGTATAGCTGAACAAACATTAAAGAATCGTAAAATTATAAAATTAATATCTCTATATTTCTTTATAAAATTTTCAGCCATCAATTTACTTTTTCCATATTTACTATTAGGTTTTAATTTATCATTTTCTGAAATTTTTGTATTTTTTTCTTTATAAACAGAAGCAGTGCTTGAAAATATCAGTTTTTTGATTTTAAATATTCTCATAACATCCAAAATATTTTTTGTAGCTTTCACATTATTTTCGTAATAGTCTACCCACTTGATTTTTTCATTAACTGTAGATTGTGCAGCTAAATGTATTACTAAATCAGGTTTTATTTTTTTAAAAATTTTTCTTAATTTTTTTTGATCTAATAGATTACATTTAATAAACTTTTTTCTTTTAATTTTATTAAAAAATTTTGGTTTTGTTTTATCTAAACAGTAAATTGAATATTTATTTTGGTATAATAGATTAAAGCAACTTGCTATATAACCTGAAGATCCAGTTAATATAATCTTTATGCTCATAAAATTTTTTCAAAAGCTTTAATTGATTTTAATATAGATTTTTAAATCTAAATTTATACATTGATAAAAGTCCATGCTTGTTCTTTATAACTTGTATACTTTTTAAACCAAAATGATAAAAATCTTTCAGCTAAATAAGCATAAATCCTAGTTTTGTCATATCCCTCCAAATTTTCAAAACCGAACTCTTTTTCACATCTCTCAAGCCAAGGAAATAATACACTAAACCATTTGCTCATTATTTCTTTTTTAGTAATAAACATTATATGAGGATTAAATTCATCATTTGACCTCACATACTCAGAAAAATCATTTCTATCTTCGTTTTCTAATAAATTAATAGCTTTATTTAAATTTCCATAACCATGATGCATATCAAAGTGAACTAAAATATTTTGCGATTTTTTTCTAAATAGAATCGATGGTTTTTTCAAAATATTTTTCCAACCTCTTTTAATCAATTTAATTTTTTTTGCACCAGAAACTTTGATAGGTTTGCAAATTAAAGATTCATAATTATTCCATTCCTTTTTTGCCTCTACTAATAAAAAATTGTTTATATTGTCAGAATTAATAATTTTATCTGAATTATTTTCTATCCAATGTCTTCTTCTTTGACAAAACCCAACCCATTGATCATCTTTCTCAAAATTAAGTAAATTTTTCCAATACCAATAATGAAATGTAAGTTCTGAGTAATATTTTTCTTTATAAAATATATTATCATCTTTATTACAAAGTAAATATGAAGAAGGACTTTTTTCTTTTCCTACCCATCCAAAATTATATTCTTTTTTTTTTATAAAATTGATCTGTTTATTCGTTACACAATATATCTTTAAATTTTTAATACTCATTTATTTTTGTTCAAATTATATAATATTAAATGCTTAATATAACCTAGGAAAAATTTAATTAAATTTTTTGTCATTAAATTTAAAAATCCTTTCCAACTTTGTCTCTTATTTAACATCCCAAAATTTTTCTCATCAATTCTAGTATGTTCATAAGTTAAGTGCCTAAATCCAAAGATTTTTGCTATAAAAATTTGAAACTTATTAAGTTTTCCATCAATTCCAAATCTTAAAAATAGAATTGGTTTTTGTTTGCAGTTATAAAATTTATTATTAACTTGCCCAATTAATTCATATTCAGAAAATAATGAACCCTCATAAACTTTATGTGTTTCGAAAATACTACTAAATATTAATTTTGTAATTTCTAGACCAAGATATTTTCCTTTTGAAGCATTGTCTAAATATTTATTTATAAAAAAATTACCTTCATCTTTGCTAATAGCTATGAATTGATTCAGAAAAGAAATAAAATAATTTGGTTGATCTCCTAAAATTTTTTTATTTGTTTTATAATATTCTTCATGAAATTCATAAAAATTACCATACTTAATAGATTTATCATTTTTAAAAAAAATAATTTTTTTTAAAATTATCGTATCAGCGTCCCAAATTACAATATCTTTACTCTCATTTTTAATAAAATTTAATGCAAAAGTTAATTTAAGTATCTGCTGGTAATACCACTTTAATCTTGTGTTAAATTTTTCTTTATAATCAATTTTCCTACTTAACTCATCATAGATCAATTTGAAATTATCATAATTAACAATTTGATTTTCATTAATTATGTTAATTTCCTCAAAACTCAATTTTTCTTTAAATTCACTTAATTGTTCATTTGGACAAATTATGTGAAAAGTAATTTTATTTTTATATATTCTTTTAAAATTAAAAAAATTTTCTTTTATTAAGGGAATATTCGAATTCAAAGAAACTTGACAAATATTATAGTTTTTTTTGTCCATAATTTAATTTATTCTTATTATTTATATACTTTTATTATTAATTTAAAATTTAAATTAAATGAAACATAAACTTTTAAAAAAAATTTTAGGTGTTTTAAACTATAAAATAGTCGACAAGACTTATTTCAAAAATACTCGGGTTATTTCTGGAAATTCCTCATTTAATACAGAAAACTTAATCAAAGAATTATTTAAGAATAAATTAAAAAAAATTATACAGATTGGTGCTAATGATGGAAAAAGATTTGATATACTTAACAAATTTATTAAAAAAAATAAAACCAATTCTATTCTAATTGAACCAATTAAAAAAAATTATCTTGAATTAAAAAAAAACTATCAAAAATGTGATTATGTACAATTAGAAAATAGTGCAATTTCCGTAAACAATGAAATAAATTATTTATATAAAGTTAATGAAAAATTTTTGAAATATTATGATAATCATATTCCAGGTATTACCTCTTTTAAAAAAAATCACTTAATTAATCATGGTGTTTCTAAAAGTCATATATCGAGAGAAAAGGTCAATTGTTTATCTATAAAAAAATTATTTAATAAATATAAAATTAAAAAAATAGATTTACTTTTTATTGATGCTGAAGGATATGACGGGAATATATTATTAGATTTTTTTAAAATGAAGAAATTTTTTCCAATAATTATTTTTGAATATATCCATATAGATAACAATGTATTAAAAAAAGTAATAGATAAACTAAAAAAAAATAAATATAAATTTTTTATGGTAAATGAAAATGTAATTTGTTTACCAAAAAATAAATCAATTGTTATTTAGAAATCCATTCTGAATATTTGTTTTGATTATCAAGCAAGTGTTTGGGGAACGTATTATCAAGTTCAACAAACTTAAATTGCTCATTTCTTCCCAAAAGATCTAATCCTTGTTTAATCTTATTTTCTATAGATTTTTCATTTAAAAGCTCTTCAGGTATTTTTTCTTTAAAAACATATTGGTCATTTGTTTCACATAAGTTTTTATATTTATAAAGAAGCTCTTTTGGCGTTTTAAGATTACAAAAATGCCAACCTCCATTCTCTATGATATTATTTAATCTCCATTTATCTATTCTCCAAAATGGTCTTTTTTTGAACTTTAGATCTCTTAACCACTGAGGAGACTTTAAAAATTTTTTAATACAAACCCTCGATCCATGCCAGTAAGGATTTAATTGAGCCTGAAGGTTTAATTTATAATAATAATGATTTTGCTTAAATACTGCAAATTTTTTCTTGTGATCAAAATTTTTGATTAATTTAGGATTTGGTATTTCATCGAGATCTGAGATAATTATTATATCATTTTTATTAGCCTGTTTTAAACCTCTGTTAATACAATTCCTTTGAAAATTTTCTCTTAACCAAGGATTTTGTCCGTCTGGCATATCATCAACTTTTATATATATAATTTTTTTTTCAAATTTTTTAAATTTTTGAATTTGAAATCTGAATTTTTTATAGTTGTTTTGCCAAGTTTTATTTCCTTCTACTATTACAAAATAATCGACATAATCATTCAAAATATTCAATCTTAAATCTAGTAACAAATCTTCATCCCAGTATAAAAAACAATCAAAAATTTTCATTTAGCTATCTTTATTAATTTTAAGAACTCCAATAAAAGCTTCTTGAGGAATTTCTACTCTTCCAAATTGCTTAGATCTAGCTTTACCTTTTTTTTGTTTTTCTAAAAGTTTTCTTTTTCTATCAGTTGCTCCTCCACCATGAATTTTTGTTAAAACATCTTTTTTAAAACCTTTAATTGTTTCTCTTGCAATGATTTTACCTCCTATAGCTGCTTGAACTGGTATCATAAAATTATGCCTTGGAATTAAATCTTTTAATTTTTCGCAAACTTCTCTTCCAGTTCTTTGTGCAAAGTCTTTATGAATCATCATCGCCAAAGCATCTACAGACTCGCCATTGACTAAAATTCCTAATTTAACCAAATCTCCTTCTCTATGCCCAATAATTTCATAATCAAAACTTGCATAACCACTAGTCATTGATTTTATCCTATCATTAAAGTCAAATACCACTTCATTTAATGGTAATTCATAACTTAAAACTGCTCTATTACCGGAATAGGTCAAATTAATTTGGATGCCTCTTTTATCCTGACACAATTTAATAATTGAGCCCAAATATTGATCTGGAGTTATTATAGTGGCCTTTATCCAAGGTTCTTCGATTGAATTTATCAATGTAGGATCAGGCAAACTAGATGGATTTTGTAAGTCTAAAGTATTTCCCTTATTTAATTTAACTTTGTAAACAACACCTGGAGTTGTTGTAAGTAAATTTACATCAAATTCCCTTTCTAATCTTTCTGTTATTATTTCAAGGTGTAATAAACCCAAAAAACCACATCTAAATCCTAAACCTAATGCTGATGAAGATTCTGGTTCAAATGAAAAACTTGCATCATTAAGCTGCAATTTAGCTAAACCATCTTTTAATTTTTGATACTCAGAGCTATCAACAGGAAATAATCCGCAAAAAACTACTGGTTTGCTTGGTTTAAAACCAGGTAGGGCATCAACTAAAGATTTGGATGCATCACAAATTGTATCACCAACTTTAGTTTCTGATAAAACTTTGATCCCTGTTGTTATAAAACCAATTTCTCCAGTATTAAGTTCATTAATATCTTTTGGTTTTGGTGTAAAGACACCCACTTTTTCAACTATGTAGTCTTGATTTGTTGAAAGCATCTTAATTTTCATATTTTTTTTAATTTTGCCATTTATTACTCGAACTAGAATTACAACACCTAAATAAGTATCATACCAACTATCAACTAATAAACATTTTAGATCATCTTTTGGTCTCCCTTTTGGAGCAGGAAGTTTATTTACAATCTGCTCTAAAATCTCTCCAATGCCTTCACCTGTTTTTCCTGAACAAGGAATTGCATGTGCAGTGTCAATACCAATTACATCTTCAATTTGTTTTTTTGTTCTATTTAGGTCTGAGGCTGGTAAATCTATCTTATTCAAAACCGGAATTATTTCATGATCAATTTCTAGAGCTTGATATACATTAGCCAAAGTTTGAGCCTCTACTCCTTGAGTACTATCAACTATCAATATTGATCCTTCACAAGCATAAAGTGATCTACTTACCTCATAGCTAAAATCCACATGACCAGGAGTATCAATAATATTTAAGATGTAATTTTTTCCATTTTTAGATTTATAGTTCAGTTTGACTGTTTGAGCCTTTATGGTTATACCTCTTTCTCTCTCAATATCCATTGAGTCAAGTACCTGCGCTTTCATTTCTCTTTCGGTAAGTCCTCCACAATTATGAATAATTCTATCTGCTATTGTTGATTTACCATGATCAATATGAGCAATGATTGCAAAGTTTCTTATATTATCAATAGTGCTCATTTAGTTTCTATGCTCGAATTTTAGCACCAATTTTATTTTCAACTGTTTGAATAATTAATCTATTTATTTTTTCTAAATCACTATCATTTAATGTTTTTTCAAAAGATTGAATAGTAACATTTATTGCTATTGATTTTTGATTTTCAGGAATATTTTCACCCTCATAAACATCAAAAACTTTTATGTTACTAATCAAATTTTTATCAATATGTGAAATAACATCAATTAAATCTTGTGAACTTATATTTTTATTTACTATAAAGGCAAAATCTCTTTCAGATTTTTGATAATCTGAAACTTTAAAATTAGATTTTTGATCATTTAATGTTTTTTTAGTTAATTCTAAATCTTCTAAAAAAATTTCAAATCCAACTAATATCTCAGTTTTTATGTCTACTTTTTTTAAAATATTAGGATGTATCTCTCCAAAATAAGCAGCAACTTGGACTTTATCTTTAGTTAAGAAAATTCTACCCGACTTACCTGGATGATAATAATTTGGTGTTTTGCTATCTATTAAAAATTCTTTAGAATTATAACCTACTTCAATTAGGGTTTGTATAACATCTCGTTTAACATCAAATACATCCACATTTCTTTCCTCATCAATCCAAGATAGTCTTGATTTTTTCCCTGCCGACAAACCACAAACAACAGTTCTTTGTTCACCCGGATTAGAGCCAGTAAAAACTGGACCAATTTCGAATATTGATAAATCTTTAAAACCTCTATCAAGATTTTTACTCATATACATAATTAGATTTGAAAATATTGAATTTCTCAAAACTCCCAATTCAGAACTTATTGGATTTATAATCTTAATTTCCTTATTTGTTTCCTTAAAATGATCATTATATTCTGAGTCTGTAAAAGACCATGTTATTGCCTCCAAATAACCCTTCGAAGCAATTGCTCTTTGTAAAAAATGAAATAATCTTTGAGTTTGAGTAAGGGTGGGTTTGGTTCTTTCTTTAATTGGGTCTAAGATCTTTATTTTATCATAACCAGTTATTCTAACTAATTCTTCAACAATATCTATTTCCTGGGAAATATCAGGCCTCCAAGATGGAACTGTTAAATTTAAATATTTTTTTTTTTTACATTTAAAACCAAGATTTTCTAAAATTTTAATCATTTCTTTAATAGAAATTTTAAATCCAGATATTTTTTCAAATAAGTTAGTATCAAAATCAATTGTTTTAGTTTTGTAAGTTTCAGTTTTTTGAACATCTATTTTACTAATTTCTCCACCACATATTTCTTTAATCAATGATGCGGCTTTTTTTAAACCAGCTTCTATGGATAATGGATCAATTCCTCTTTCAAACCTAAACTTGGCATCTGTATCAATATTTAATTTTTTTGCTGTATTTCTTATTGATTTTGGTTGAAAGTAAGCTGACTCCAGGAGTATATTTTTAGTACTAAATTCTGTTCCTGATCTTGTTCCACCAATAATACCCCCTAATCCTAAAACTCCTTTGTTGTCACTTATAACACACATGCCCTTTTCTAGTTTATAATTTTTATTATCTAAAGCCATAAATGCTTCACCAGATTTTGAATTTCTCACAATTATACCTTTTTCAATTTTATCAGCATCATAGGCATGTAGTGGGCGATTTATATCAAGCATAACATAATTTGTAATATCAACTATAGCTGAAATTGGTTTTTGACCTACTGAAATTAATTTATCTTTTAGCCATTTAGGACTTTCAGTATTTTTAACATTAGTGATTAAACAACTTCCAAAAGCTGTACATCCTTGATCCTTTTCTCGATTGATTTTAACCTTTAAAGTTTGCTTTATTTTAGATTTAATTTTTTCTTCTTTTAAATTTATTAATTTTCCAAAACCTGATGCAACAAGATCTCTAGCTATTCCACGGACTCCAAGACAATCTGGTCTATTGGGAGTTATAGACAAATCTATAAAGTTAGATTTTGATTTTGAAAAATAACTTTTTCCAACATTTTTTTTATATTTCTTAGGTAATTCAATGATCCCATCACTTTCATCAGACAAATTTAATTCGGATTCAGAACAAAGCATTCCATAAGAAGTAATACCTCTAATTTTAGCTACTACTAATTTTGTTTTATTTTTAGGAATAACTGCA
>MDTD01044306.1_pt1 | contig 15959 bp, 16 predicted proteins | sample 811221 | NCBI WGS metagenome assembly MDTD01 (sample SAMN05326646, study PRJNA326480) | marine metagenome | isolation source: seawater | place: Pacific Ocean: South West | collected 2011 | reverse complement strand
TTCAGATCTCTAGCTAAGAATGGTGATATTTATGGAGAAATATCTCATGACTCTGCTCAAATTTTTAGAGATACAAATTTACTTGGGTTTGATCTTGTAACCGCTATTAAACATTCTGTAGGGCGTGCAGCATCACCTTGGTTAACAGAGTTCTTTCAAGGAATGGAGGGTACATTAACGGCAGGAGGAAATTTGAAAATTTATTTCCTTAATAGAGCAGAGCATTACATGAAGGAAAACAGGACTAGATTACATGTTTTCTTAGAAACATTAGCTATGCTAGCTGAATCTTATGTGGTTGTTGCTGTAGCAATGCCTCTTTTCCTCTTAGTAATGTTAGTGATTATGTTTTGGGTAAGTGGTTCAGGTTCGACTATGGATGAAGGAACTTTATACTTCATTGTTTTAGGTTTCTTACCATTAATACATGTTGCATATGGATATTTAGTATGGTCAATGTCAGCAGAGCAAAATATGTGAGGTTTATTGATGGCTAGAAAAAAAAAGAAATTAAAAGTAGATTTAGATCTTCCTAAGGATGATAAAACTTTAACTTATTTTTACGCTATTTGTACTGTTTCAATTCTTCTTGGTTTGATGTGCATGGGATTCTGGTTTACTAATAGTAACTTCTTTCCTGGCAATGATGATGCAGCCTTACCTTTTTTCGTTAGTACATATTGTCAATCTACGGCTACAGACGAATTCGGAAACCCTAACCCTCAACCATTTGCAGATGCTAGATTAGGACTCGAACCATCATACAGAGACAATGAAACTTGCTCACTACTGAAAGACTCACCATCTCCCGCAGTATGGAATTTGGAAGAACCTTGGGATGGTATGGAAGGAAAAGCGAAAACCTTTCAGGTTCCAGGATTACCTAATTCTCAATTAGCAGGGGCTAATCATCCATTCCAAGAATTAGAAGTTGAGTGCCTTGCTGAATCACGAGATTACCCGTCATTAGAATATACTGTGAGTATTTTAGATGCTGATGAACAATTACCAGGTGATAGCTGGAGACATATTGGAAATGCAAATGAACAAGACGGAGATTGCAAAATATTAATCCAACATGCGGAACCTGGTGAATACCAAATTCGATTAATACCAACATGGCCAGAAGGTGTTTCTAGCGCTCCAGACTTCGAATTTACTTTCACTGTAACAGCTATGGTTTATGATGGAGTTCCCAATTACATGAATAATAAATCGCAATGGATTGGTCCTGAACTTCAACTTGGTGGTTTTGATTTACACCCTACAATATATATCAATTTTTTTGGATTTGGATTTTTTCTAATGATTTATCCAGCATCAGTGTACTGGGATAGAGTACAAAAAAATATTAACGCTAGAGAAGAAAAATTTCCAGACTTTCTGAGAGATCTTGCTGAATATTGGAAAGGTGGTCTATCAATGACAGTGGCTGTTACCTCTTTAGCCCAGTCAGAATATGGGGCACTGAATGAAGACGTAAAAAAGATGGCTAATCAGATTAGTTGGGGGGTGGCTTTTGGAGATGTTCTGGATTTGTTTGCATTAAGAGTGAATACTCCACTGGTCAAAAGAGCGATATCTTTAATTTCTGAGGCAAATAAAGCAGGTGGGAAAATCTCTGATATTCTTGTTACTGCCGCAAGTGACAGCAGAGAAATTAAGTTTTTAGAAGCTGAAAGAAGCAGAACAATTTCATCTTATATTGCTGTTATTTGGGTTTCTTATTTAGTTTTCATGGTTGTAATTGTAATACTTTCCAGAGTATTTATTCCTGCAATTGCTGAATCTAATTCTAGTTCAGGTGGAGATTCGTCTGCACAAATTGGAAATATGCAAATTAGAGCAATCGACCCATTATTATTCCTAGTAGTATTCTTTTACGGAGTTACTGTTCAAGCGTTAGGAAATGGTGCGATGGCTGGTTTAATGGCAAATGGTAGATTGAGTTCTGGGTTTAAGCATGCTGGAATGATGCTGGTTTTAGCTATTATTTCGTTTACTTTCGTCTCTTTTATACCTTCATTAATTGGTGTTCCTTCTAGCCCGGGATTAAATCCATCCATCGGAATGTTGAGGATTTGACGAGAGGTTGTAGATATGCGTAAGCCTTCGTCAGATAACTCTGGTCAAGTCCATATAATAGAAATGCTAACATTATTTTGGTTATTTTTCATGTCAGCGATGTTTATCATTAATATTCATGTACCAGACTCAAATTCTGAAATAATTGATGCATCATTATCCATGGCTGGGCGTGATGCATTAGATTTAGCAGCTAGTGAAAATGCTGAAGATAATTTGAATCATTCATCAAGACTAGCAGAGTTACTATCTAGCGATAATTTAGAGCTTGCATGTTCATTCATTGAAGATGGTTTAGCATCAACTTACAAGTCCAACTGTTGGGTCGCTAAAAATAGTGGGCCAATTGAAATCTCTTCTTTCAATGGAAATCCTGTAGGAAATAGTGTGACTTCATATGTTGTTATTCAAGATTCTGGAAATATTTGGACAGTAAGTCTTGATGTTTGGAATCAAGGGGGTGGAACTTTATGAGGTCTAATAATTTAAATCATGATACATTTGGACAAATGTTATTAGCTGCAGGCTTAGTTTTGCTGATGAGTCTTTTATCAATGTCACTTTACGGAGTGAAAGTTGCAGGTTATGATTTACCCAGAACCAGTGATGTTTCTGATGTTATTATTGTTACACAAGAGATTGATTACTTAATTGAGGACGCATTAGAAAATAGAACATCAATTCGTATGGATGCAGGAATGGAACTTGATGATGCAGTCTTAGATTCACTTAATTCGATCGAATCAGATTTAGAGAATCACGGGATATTAAGAGGTATTCAGATTAGTTTTAGTGAAACTGAGATAATTATTGAAGAAAATCAAATTACTGTTAACTTGAGATTAAATGTAGTTTCAGACTCAACAATTGAATTGCCAATGGAGATTAATTACGAAATTTAATGGACTTTTCTGATTTATTCCATTCTAAATCAAACCAATGAGCAATTTTTTTAATCACGTTCTGCTCAACAGAAACGTCAATCATTTTCCAATTTAATGGCCGTCCAAACTCTAGTATTCCTTCTTGAATTTTTCGAATTTTCTCAAATGAGCTAAGATATCTTTCTGTATTCCTCCAAGTATCTTTTTCCCTTGAAATAATCATTTTTTTATGTGATTCTTTTTCATTCACATGTAGAATTACACCTAATGCTATTCCACCGTTTTCTTCCCATTGCCTGATAATTTCATTATCTGGCTTAATATGAACACCCTCCAAAATTAAATCAACGCCTTCTCTGCGTGATTTATCGATTATTGATCTAATACTTTTTTGAAGGACAATGGAGCAATCTTCCCAATCATATACTGGGTGATTATGTTTTCCGATACTGAATGAACTTCTGTGAAGTTCTGGACATTCTAATAGATCTATATGGGATCTCAAAACTTCTCGTATTAAGTCTGTAGAAATCACCCTTTTAATCTTGTAAAAATTAGCAATTGACATAGATAATGTTGTTTTTCCAACCCCATTTACTCCAGCTAAAAGTAATAATTTTGGTTTACGAGAGGTCATATTATCGCTCCAAGTTCGTTTGTTTGAACATCCCTAAGAATGTTTAATATATTTATTTTTAAATTTAAACTGAAATGTAAGAATTTTACCTTCTAATCCAAAAGGAGGAACACACTGGCATTAATATGCCCGTTGAGATAAGTCAAATTTCTGATGATATTAAACTACTAAAATTGACAGATGAATCTGCAACAAATGCATTCAATCCAAAATTCATGTCTGAGTTAGATTCCAGAATTACAGAAATTTTAGATGATAAAAAAATTAGATCGTTTATTTTGACAGGTTCTAAAAATTTTTTTTGTGCTGGGGCAGATATTAATGAATTCAGAGAACATTATGATAATGGAACAATTGGAGAGTGGATTAAAGTAATGACAGATATACTACATCCATTAATTCTGAAGATAAGAAATAGTGATACAATTATGATTGCAGCTGTAAATGGAGCTGCAGCTGGCGCTGGATTAGGCTTAGCTCTATCTGCTGATTATAGAATAGGCTCATCGAATGCGAAATTTGCAGCATCATATTTTTCTTTAGGACTATCTCCAGACGGAGGTACAAGTTGGTTATTACCAAGATTAGTTGGCTCACAGAAAACTAGAATTTTCTTCTTTGAAAATCAAGTGTGGAATGCCAATGATTGTTTAACTAATGGATCCATTGATGAGATTGTAGATGATTCTGAATTAATAGATAAAGCAATATTAAAAGCGAGGAAATGGGGTAAATGGGCTAAAGCTAGCAGAAGTAGTAAAGATTTGCTCGATCATCAAGAGTTCAGTGATTTAGAAAACCATCTTAAATTTGAACAACTTAGAATTATTGATGCTGGTTTTACTAGCGAATTCTCTGAAGGAGTTGATGCTTTTTTAGAAAAAAGATCTCCTAAATTCAATTAAAAGTCGTATTATTCAATCTATTCTGAATTTTCATTTCTTTGATTAATTTTTTGTATTCTAGTCTTACAATTAGAAGATTGCTTTTTGCTTCTTTTATTTTTAATTTTATTACAATTTTCTTTTGGGTCCAAGTTTCTTTAAGCAAATCTTTCTTTTTTTGTTTAATAACCCTGAATTCCTCACGTTTATTTTTCAACTCTTTTAGCAATAATTTAATTTGTTTAGAGCAATTGTTTAATCTTTCGTTAAATTCTTTACTTGAACTTTTATTTATTCCATTATTTTCTTTATGTTCAAAAGCGGTTTTCATTTTAGCATGTTCAATAGTCCAATTAGGAACTTTGCGCAGGTTTTTGGTCATTTGAACAATTGAGAAACCCTTTATCCACCATTTAGTTGGATCCCAGTGATACCATTTATGCCCATTTCGGTAGTCTCGTTGGAATGTGTGGTGGAAATTATGATATCCTTCCCCAAAGGTTAACAATGAAAGAATTGGTGAATCTTTTGATGTATCTTTGGTTGAATAATTTTGTTTTCCCCAGTAGTGTGCACCTGAGTTAATTAAGAACGTACCATGATGTACTAAAACTAAACGTAATAGACCACCCCAAATCAAACCTCCAAGAAATCCGTTAAAACCTCCTATTGTTAGAAAACCAATTATTCCAGGAAAAATAATTCCAGCACAAGCACCGATTTTGAAAATATGTTTATCTTGCCAAACTAAAATCGGATCTGATTTTAAATCATCTACATTTTCTATAATTTCTTCTTCATCAAAAACCATCACCCAACCCATGTGTGCCCAAAAAAACCCTTTCATGATTGTATATGGGTCTTCTTCTAAATCGGTTTTTAAATGGTGTCTTCGATGATCACTACACCATTTAATAGCAGAATTTTGAAAAGCCGCAGCTCCAAAAATTGCATAGAATAATCTTAGTGGCCATGATGCAGTATGTGACCTGTGGCTGAACAATCTGTGATATCCAGCAGTTATTGAAATTCCACTAGCTATATACATTAAAAGTAATATAACTAATTCCAAATATGAGATCCCATGATTTATTGTATACCAAATGACACCTGAAATTGCAAGAATTGGAGTACCGCAAAGAAATGAAGCATTTAATATATCTAGCTTCCATTTTCCGACAGTTACTTCACCACTCATGTGACTATCTCGGGATAGACCGTTATTGATATTGTCGGAAATATTAATTTAGAATCTGGTTTTTATAGAATTGATATTTACGGGGTTCTGAATTGAAATACTATTATTTTAATTGAAAAATATATTTCAAGAGTTAGGTTGATTTGATGTTTTTACCTGAACATATTTCACGTGCAGAGTTATAAATCTGTTCTATCCGATTTAACACCATTTTTCCAATAATAAATTCCCTTACCAGTTTTTTTACCTAAATCACCTTGATTTACCAATTTTTCTAAAAGTGGGTGAGGTAAATATGAAGAATCTCCAGTAGCTTCAGCCAGTCCAATCAAAATATCTCTACGAACATCTAATCCTACTAAATCTGAAAGTTCAAGAGGACCCATTGGATGACGATATCCCAAATTCATGGCATTGTCAATATCGGAGGCACTTGCAACACCTTCGGCTAGCATTTTAATAGCTTCATTTCCCAAAACTACACCTAATCTCGATGTTGCAAAACCAGGGCTATCTTTTACTATAATCGCAGTTTTTTTCAACATGCTAACGATATTTTTAGCTAATTCCAAGACACCATCAGGTGTATCTTCATGTTTAATAATTTCAATTAATTTCATTAAAGGTACAGGGTTGAAGAAATGCATCCCAATAACTCTTTTCGGATTTTTTGTAGAGTTAGCTATTCTCGTTATTGAAAGACTTGATGTATTGGTGGCTAGGATGCAACTTTCTTTGGTGGATTTATCAAGTTCTCGAAATATTTCTATCTTTAAATTGATATTTTCTGGCACTGCTTCGATAACTAAATCTGCATCTGAAACCGAATCAACAAAATTAGTTGACACTTTTAATCTTGAAGACCATAATTCTTTTTGTTCTTGTGTTGTTTTTCCTTTAGCAATTCCCTTGTCCCAGAAATTATTTATTTTTTCAAAACCTGTATCCAGACTATCAGAGAATTTATCAAATAGGGTTGTTTTAAACTCATTTTCGGAACAAATCTGGGCTATTCCTGCCCCCATTGTTCCTGCGCCGATAATTGTAATTTTCTCTATACTCATTTTTCCCACTCAAGATTTCAATCTAACTTTTTTGATTAAGCCATTCAACTAAGCCTAATTGTAACAATCTTTGTCTGGGTAGAGCATATTCAGGTAATGCTTCAGCTGGTGCATATTCTTTCAGTCCTTCAATTACAGATACATACTGTGAATAACATGTCAAATCATCTGGATTAAATGGAACATTTAAACCCATCATCTCTAGTGCTTCACAAGCTTTTTCATCATAAATTGGGTGAATATTTTTTAAAAAATGAAGCCAGTTGGACAAAATCACACAATCAATATTTTGAATCGAAAGTAGATTTTCTAACATCGAAACTTCTGGATATTTTGTGATTTCTAGAGTCGAGAGAATTTCTTGATAGATTTCATCTCCCCATTTTTCGGATTGAAAATCTATGTACTCGTTTATTTTTTCAATTTGGTCGTAACCTTCTAGCTCTAAAGTGTCGTATAACATTTTTTCATATTCTGGATCTTCTATCTCTGATTTTTTTAACAAATCAGGTAATAAATCAAAAAACTCATTACACATGGATGAATTTATTCCAAATAAAGAAGTAGGAATCATTGTATAACCTTCTTTTACAATTGACCAATTCCAGATTCAATCATCCTTCTTGTTAATGCTCTGTGTTCAATCCATTCTTCTTTAAATAGCTTTTTCAATAATTTCTCATCATCGTCAGTAGGAAGAATCTTTTGGATATATTCAGCATAATCTCCATCTCCCTCAGTCCATTCGTCACCATCTACAGTGTATTTTTTACCTTTGTAAGTTCCAATGCTCCTGTTGAATTTTTCATCAGCTACATAGAAAGGAATTTCGCTATCAGTGAGTAATCTGTTAAGTTTTTCTTCGACTTCACGTACAATTTCATCATGATAATGTCCTCTGGACTCTTCATTTAGATTTTCTTTATTTACTTCAATTCCTTTGTCTAATTTCTTTCTTTCGTCCCATCTACCTTTGATTCCCCATACGTAAGCCCATTCAGCACTGGATGAGTTATCGGTTCCAAATAAATCGTGAGCCGTTGAGACCCATTTATTCATGTATCTTTGTAACAAATCTCTAGGAATTACATTCGCTTTGATTATTCTTCTTAGGCCATTAGCACCTGTGCCGAGGTGGAATGATTCTTCTTTTAACATGGGTCCCATGCTTGCAGCAAGCGGTTTAAAACTCGAGGTTGATAGCATACCTAATTGAAATTTACCATCTCTGTCGACAAACATTGTGTAACAGAAGAAATCTAACCAGTGCTCCATAGGTTGATTAAAAGCCCCTAAAAGTCTGCTTCCAGTTTGGGCATTACGTTCGAGTAGTTTTTGAGCTTCTCTTGCACCCTGTTTTCCGAAATAAGTCATTAACAAATAACACATTTGCCATCCGTGTCTTTGCTCTTCAACCATAATTCTTGCAGCTGCATATCTATCATAATCTGTAGGCGCAGATTCAAGCAGGTGTTTTTGCTGTTCAACTGATGCAAATTCTGTATCTCCTTGGACAGTAATCATTGATAGAAGTGAGTCTCGAATATTTTGATGTGGAATTTGAAGTGCCCTTTCCCATTTAGGTCTTCCAGCATAATCTCCAAATTCAATTACATCTCCAGCTCTTTCCCAATCAAATATAGGCTTTAGTTCAAAATCGCCAGCCCACTTTGCGTCAAAACCAACGTTTTCTCTCCACAGTTCAAAATTTGCAACCCATTCATCAAAAGTTGTAGGTAGTTTCCCCATACATTAACCGGAAACGTATACGCTATTTGAGCTTGTGCAATTGAGATTCGAACAATTCTCGCTGAATTTATAAAATTTACTCTCCAGTAAAATTGGCGACTTTTTTATCTACATATGCAGCAATACCTAGTTTTGCATCATTTGACTGGAAAAGATCGGATTGCAATTCACGTTCAAGTGCAAGGTGGTATTCTAGAGGCAACTCAATTCCAGTTTGTACACTTCTTTTAATATTCCCTACAGCTTTTACTGCCTTATTAGGTAGAGTAAATTGACCTGCCCAATCTAGCACATCTCTTCTGAAATCAGAAGCATCGCTATCAAATATTTGATTTACTAAATTCATATCATCCCCGTCTTCAAATGAAATCAATTCACCAGTAACCATTAATTCAAGTGCTTTAGCCTTACCAATCAATCGAGTAAGTCTTGCTGTACCTCCAGTACCTGCTAATACTCCTAAATTAATTTCAGGAAGCCCTAATTTACCGGCGTTCTTTCTGGCAATTCTCATATCTGCAGCCATTGCTATTTCTAATCCACCACCTACGGTGTGTCCATTTAGGGCAGCAATTACTAATTTGGGCGTCTGTTCCAGACGTGATAAAGTTTCATTGGCATGTAAACAAAAGAAATATTTGTAACGAGGTGATAAACTATTAAGATAATTAATACTTGCTCCAGCTGAGAAAAAATTGTTTCCTTTTCCAGTTACAATGATGACTGTAACTTTATCATCAAAACGTGCACTCAAAATTGCTTTATCAATATCCTCCCACATTTCTCGAGTATACGTGTTGACGGGAGTTTTCCCCTCAGTAAGTGGTTTTCCATCAGAATCTGATGCTAATTCAATAATGGCTATACCATTTTCGGTTACGCCGTAATTCACAAGGTTGTTAGGCATGGCTTCTAATTCAAGGCTCATGATAGGCCCAATAGCTACCAGTTATTCAATTACTCGCTTCAACAGATTCTGAAATCGTTTTGGAATCAGATTCATTTGAGAAACTAACTTTGCCACCTTTTCGTTTGATATTCTCCCATTGATCTGCGATTTCCTTAGCCCTTTCACTTGGCTCCCAAGAGTCTCTGCGCAATCTTTTTCTAAATGGCATTCTTCTCATTTTTCTCCCATCTTTAGAAATATGTTTCTTCAACATGAATCTGCTAGCGAAAAGATATATAAATTTCCTTAGAAAACCCCATTTGTATATTTTTTCCATGAAGATTAGTCCATCTCCATGTTTTTTCTGATGCTTCATCCAATACTTTGAAACATTCTTGAATGTTCTGTCACCTACACGATTCATTAAGAAGCGATTCACAACAGAGGTTTTGATGTTAGGTAGTAATTTTGTTTTAATTTCACTTTCATAATCAAGTTCTCCAAGAATATCTTTAGCAGCCAGAACTCCACTTGTTATGGCATATTTCATGCCAAAACCCCACATGAAATCTTGTAATCCACCAGCTTCACCAACGTAGTAGCGGTTGTTTAATTTATATGAAGAGTGAATTGCAAAGTCTCCCTTTCCCCCCACTCTCTTGATAGGTATTCTATCAAGTTCTGGATACATATTTTCGTACCAATTAATAGTTTCATTAAGGAACCTATCAGAATTTAATTGTTGACGCCATAAACAAGTACAAATCAAACCAATACCGTCTATAACTATCAAGTAAGAATATGCGCCAGGGGCTAGTTTATCATTTAATTGAAAAGTAACGTGATTTGGGAAACTAGTCTTGAAAACTTCTCCATATGCTACAGCCGATGTTTGTTTCGGTCCAGCTGCAATTATATCACATTCATTAGGTTTAATTCTAGATTTGTACTTTATTTCTACTCCCTCTTCTAAAGCAAGTTTTTTGAGACCTTGATCTATTGTATGGTCGTCACTTCCTCTTTCAACAATTCTGAATGCAACGCGCGGACTCCAAGGCCTTGTTATTTCATCATCAGGGTGAGCTAAATCCATCTCATGAAATTCAGTGGATTTAAAAGCATCAGGATTAATTCCCCACTCTCTCAATTCATCAAAGAAATCTACACCATTTGTCCAGTTTTCTAAGCCCTGAAAATCTCCATCAAATCTAGCACCTGAATTTTCTCTAATGTCATGAACTATGACTTTTTTACCACCTTTAGCCAAAATAATTGATGCGGCAAGACCAGAAAGTCCAGCACCCATAATTACAATCGGCTTTGAGCTACTAGCCATGTTATTCCGAATCATCCATATGGCTTCAAAGGTTCGTTTGTTTGATTTATCAAGATTAACTATAGATAATATATCATTTGTCTACTGCGTGGAGCTAGTGGAATTGTGAGTAACATAATTATCGAGGTGTCTGAATCAGATTTAAATCCAGACTTATTAAAGAAAAAATTGAGTTTTGGTGGCTGCGGTGCCATAGTTTCATTTATTGGGATTACTCGAGATTTGGAGTATGGAGAAGTAGTGAAAAATTTACAATTTGACGCCTGGCTTGAGAGATTAGAACCTACATTAAGAGAGATTGCTGTTAAAAATAAAAAAAAATACAGAGTTAGTGGAGTTGCTATTGCACATAGAGTTGGGATAGTTAAACCCCAAGAAAATATTGTTGCGATACATGTATGCTCACCACATCGAAAAGAAGCTTTCAAAGCATGTAGTAAAATTATTGACGATCTTAAAGAACAGGCACCTTTATGGAAAAAAGAAGTTACTGATTCAGGCGAAAGATGGAAAAAGGGGTTAGGTTAATGAATAAAAATTTTAGTGAAAAAATAGAGGCAATTATTGATATTGGAGAAAAATTAGTAACGAGAAGAATTGCCAAGGCAACTGGAACAATATATTTGAAGGAAGAGACTATTTCTGCAATTAAAAATGGTAAAATTACCAAAGGAGATGTTATAGAAGCATCTACGATAGCTTCTATACAAGCAGTTAAAGAAACCCCAAGAATTATTCCACATTGCCATATTATCCCGATTGAAGGATGCACAGTCAATTGGGAGTTTGAAGGAAGAAATTTAAGATGCACAGTCACTGTGAGAACAAATTACACCACGGGAGTTGAAATGGAAGCATTAGTAGGTGTTTCTGCAGGTTTACTATGCGTTTATGATATGGTTAAATCATTCGAAAAAGATACTAATGGACAATATCCTGAGGCTCAAATAAATCACATTAAAGTGTTAGAAAAGGTGAAAGATTAAAGCGAGTCTTGAAAACCTTGACCCCCTCGGGTATTTATGGCCTTAGTTAGAGACCTCTCAAATTATTTTTTAGAAGCTTGTGAAGAAGCTGCGATTGCTAGTGCTGAATGGCGAGGTAGAGAGGATGGAAAGGCTGCAGATGCAGCAGCTGTTGAAGCAATGAGGAAAACTTTTGACAAGGTTCCTTTTAATGGACGAGTTGCTATTGGAGAAGGAGAAAGAGATGATGCACCAATGTTATGGATTGGCGAACCATTGGGGTCTCTGCAAGGTGATATTGATGCGTTAGCTGTAGATATTGCAGTCGATCCTTTGGAATGCACGACAAATTGTGCTAAAAACTATCCTAACTCAATATCAGTATTAGCTGCTGCACCAAGGGGGAGTTTATTACACGCACCAGATTGTTACATGGATAAAATTGCTGGAGGTCCAGAATTAATCGGTGAGATTTCTTTGGAAGGAAGTACATTATGGAATTTAGAGCAAGCCGCATCGAAATTAGAAAAACCTATCTCAGAGTTAAATGTTGTTGCTCTAGATAGACAGAGACATTTTGATTTATTCAAAGAGATTAATGGTGCAGGGGCGAACTTACATTTAATGCCAGATGGTGATATTTCCGCTGCATTATGGGCAGCTAGTCCATCTGGACCCTACGACATGTTATTGGGTATTGGTGCTGCACCAGAGGGTGTGATTACAGCAACAGCTATTCAGGGAATTGGTGGTGTATTTGAAGGCAAATTAAAATTTAAAGATTCTGAAGAGGAAGTAAGAGCTTCAAAAATGATAGATGGGGATTTATACAAGGTTTGGAGGTCCGACGAATTATCAAGCAGTCAGGATTCTTTGTTTGTTGCAACAGGTGTTTGTACTGGTTACTTACCAGGTGTAGAATATTCCATAGATGGTATCAGGACAACCTCTCAAATAATTGATGTCTACAATCAAGAGGTTAAATTGATTACTAATTTACATAAAAAATAACAATTTTATGTTGAATAAGATTATTAGAATAGAGATTCTCAATGCTACTAGGCGATTCAATGGAACCACTTGAAGCATACATTCCAGCAGACGTACCAGATGAGTTAATCGAAGATTTTCTTCACAACCTAAAATCTGCAACGTCTGGAACTGGAAGAATGAATTTATTTGCATGTGATCAAAAAATAGAACATTTAAACGATGATTTTTTTGATGGGGGAGATAAAATCCCTCTTTCATCTAACGATCCAAAACATCTGTTTGAAATAGGTGCAAAAGCACACAAAGAAGGAACTATGGGTGTTTTTGCAGGTCAATATGGATTAATTTCTAGGTATGCAAGGGATTATCCAGATTTACCATACTTAGTGAAAATGAATAGTAAATCTCATCTTGTTAAAACCTCACAAAGAGAACCAATCAGTACGTCTTTGTGCACAATTGATGATATAAATAATCTGAAACTAAATGGTATTAATGTCGTTGGTATAGGTTACACAATTTATGTTGGCAGTGAATATGAGCCAGAGATGCTATCTGAAGCAGCAATGTTAATTGCTGAAGCACATCAAAATGGTTTAATTGCAGTCACTTGGATTTATCCGAGGGGCTCAGCAGTTGAAGATGAATTTGATCCTCAATTAATTTCAGGCGCTTCAGGATTAGCTTGTTGTATTGGAGCCGATTTTACTAAAGTTAATTTCCCCAAAACTCCATTTAATGGTATGAACACATTCGAGAGTTTAGGCATTGCAGTTGAATCCGCAGGAAAAACGGGACTTATTTGTTCCGGAGGAGGTAGTCTTCCACCCGAAGAATTCTTGGAACGGTTGTGGGGTCAAGTAAATATTTCTGGAGCAAGAGGTGCAGCAACAGGTAGAAATATTCATCAAAAATCTATTGAAGAAGCAGTTAGAATGTGTGCTGCATGTCATGCAATTATTTGTAAAGGAGCTACTGTTAAAGAAGCCTTAGAAATTTTCAATAATTAGATTGTTACTAAGGTGAAAAAATGAGTGTCCTGAATATTACATTTTTAGGTTCAGATGAATTAGCCAAGGGAATTGGCAAAGCTTCAGACAAAAGGGATGTAGAGTCGTATGTATACAAAGAAAATAATGAGTCAGGAGTAAAAATACTTTCTTTAGTTCGTCCTGTATCATTCCCGGACAAAATTAAAGGTTTAACCTCATCTTTGACATTAGGTGATTTTGTAGTTTTAGAAGTGAAAAATATAGATGCAAATTTGGGTGAATTATTGGTTGCATGCAGTAGTTCTGGAATTTCTGATGGAATTATAGTCTTAGATAACATGGGTGGAAATTGGGTTGATTTGAGTCAGTTGAAAACCTTAGTAACTCAAGTTGGTTTAGAAAGATGGGTCATTAAAGAATTTGATGCACTGGAATTAAGACAGTATTTACTAAAAATTTTAGATAGTAAAGAAGATATATTAATTGAAAGAATCAAAAACCCCCTAGTAATAGCTGTAGATCAATATTTCAATGTCAAGGGAGTTGGATTAGTAGTAATAGGTGGAGTAAGATCTGGAGTAGTAAGCAAGCATGAACAAGTGAAGATTTTGCCTTCTGGTGGCACAGGAGTAGTGCGTTCTTTACAGGTGATGGATGATGATGTTGAACAGGCTAAAGCTGGAGACAGAGTCGGAATTGCTTTACGTAATGCAGATGAATCTTCACTCTCACAAGGTTCTTTGGTAGTTCAAATTAATGATTTAGATTCTGTAGAAGTCCATAGAAAGACATTATTGACTTTCAAACCAGCTGCATTTGCAAGGTATGAACCTGCTGAAAATGGAATTATTCACGCTGCAATAGATCTACAGTTTGTAGTTGGAAGGATAGAATCCGTAAATTCTGAAAATATAATCGTAGTTTGGGAAACACCTCTCATGATTAGAAAGAACAGCAGCGCTCGAATTCTTATTTGTCAATTAGACGCGAAACCTCGAATTATCGGATATTCAAATGATTATAAATTATTAGAATGATGGAAGTTTAAAAAAGGTAAACAGTAATACATTTATTTACTCTATTGACATTAAACTTCTTAACCTAAAAGGTCCCCACGCACTATAGGATGTACTCGACTGAGCCGAAAACGGCTCGGCCTGAAACAGTGGAGGGAGAAATTCTCACATCACTGAAGCTGGCCGGCGCACGTGGTAGTTTACGCACAGTGCTAACTCCTGAAGATGTGTTGTTAGAACTAAATAACGGAAATTATTTGCGTTTATCTCACAATAAGATAGAAGCAATGAGACATCACCAATTTCATATTGTCCCGCATTGGTGTTGCGCTGTAGGAGCATTACTCATTTACTCTTCATTAAGGATACTTAACGGACAATTTCAAATTTGGATAGGCATCGCTGGTGTTGCAATAATATTGTCTTGGTTAGGTTTTCGAAGAACTGCTCTAACCATAGATAGTGGCGATGCGGGAAATTATACTTTATTTGGACCAGTCGTTGATTTAATTAAATTCAGAGTTTTGTCTGAAAGAATAAGAGATGGAATTCCTTTTGAAAAAGCTAGGGAGGGATTAAATGAAGTAATTATGAGCGAATATCCCTCTTCCAGTATCTTTGATGAATTAGTAGAAAACTTAGAGAATAATATTAATGATGACCAAGATGCTCTAGCTTTGGCTATGTCAGATTTAATAAACAACTCAAATGAGAATAAAAATGAGGATAATCTTGTAATGTCAGATATTGATTCAAACCAGTTAACCAAAATAGAAACTGATTTTAGAGAAAATAGAGAACCGTTATTACATGGATCAATATCCAGAGCTCGCCAAGTTCAATCAGAGATGAAATCTGTACCTATTCACACCGGTTGGACTAATGTTGCTAACAGAACCGAAGTATTGCGTCAAGAAACAAATAGAAATGATATCTCTCAACAAAATATCAATAATGAGGTCAATGTTTCTAAACCTGATGAGCCATTCAATCTTTTTGGATTTGGCTTTGATGAAACAACTAATGATAAAGAAGACAACGAACCATTCAATATGTTTGGTGAAGGTTTAGCCAAAATAGATAAAGATTCTATTGACTTAAAGTATGATAAATCTTCATTTTCAATGATGCCGGATTCTGTTACAAATATAAAAAATACTCTTTCATCTGACGAAAAAGACAACTTTCAAAAACCATATCTTAGTAGTTTTCAAGAAACAGGATATTCAAATCCAATGAATCAGATAGGTATAAATTTTAGTAATGT
>MDTD01133877.1_pt1 | contig 15960 bp, 14 predicted proteins | sample 811221 | NCBI WGS metagenome assembly MDTD01 (sample SAMN05326646, study PRJNA326480) | marine metagenome | isolation source: seawater | place: Pacific Ocean: South West | collected 2011 | reverse complement strand
CCAAGCGCTCGAAGAGCGCAACACAGACGATGCGTGAGCATCGTGGGGTCTGGGGTGAAAACCCCAGGCAGGTGTCGGCAGCCAGAGACAAGCGGAGCGCGTCAGTAAGGGCGAGTGGCAACTCGCCCGTAGAGAGGGAGTCCGTCGCCCGTAGAGAGGGAGTCCAACTCACCGCCGTAAGGCGGAACACAAACAATGCGCAAGCATTGTGGGGTCTGGGGGCAACGACCCCAGGCAGGTGTCGGCAGCCAGAGACAAGCGGAGCGCGTCAGTAAGGGCGAGTGGCAACTCGCCCGTAGAGAGAGAGTCCTCGCTCGTAGAGAGGGAGTCCTCACCCGTAGAGAGGGAGTGGCAACTCGCCTGTAGAGAGGGAAGTGGCAACTTGCCTAAAGTGTCGTCTGTATGGATAAGTGCTGATAAAATCGTATCAATGAAGGCGTGGATGTTTGAGTCCAAAGACGGGTTGTTTGGCTTTGCGGGCTTTGTTGTATTGTTTGAGGATGATTTGTTGTTCCTGGTGGTAGCGCAGGAGCAGTTGTTTTTGGGCGGGTTCTTGTTGGCAACCGAGTCGTCTACGTTCTGAGGGATCGACTTTTAGATCGTACATCCAGCATCGTCGGTAGCGAAACGATATCTGCATCTTCTTTTTGTTCTCGTGGATACTGGAGAGGGTGTTCTCATTTCCATAGAGGAAAATCTGCTTACGCTGAAAGCTCGCCTGAAAGAGAGATTCACCCTGGAACAACTTACGATTGTATGGAATCCCTACAGCGTCGAGAACAGTGGGGACAATATCGACATGACTCGTCACGCGATAAGACACACGAGGCCGAAAGATACGAGGCTGATACATGAAAAACACGGTGTGGTAATTTTCATTATAACTGCGACGTGAGTGGGTATAATTCCCCTTGTGTTGACCAAAGGCCTCACCATGATCACCAGCCACAACGATGAGCGTACGCTTGAGCTTGCCTAGCTCCTTGAGGGTGTTGACGATTCGTTCGAGCTGTTGATCGAGCATATGTAAATTGTTGTAATAACGATGAAGACTATGACGTGGCTGTTTTATCAAACGATGCTTAGGTCCATAATCTGTATATGGATAGTGAGGGATAAAGCTAAGGTAACTGGCAAAGAACGGCTCTGTAGCGCTCTTAAGACGTTTGATGAAGAAGTCTGTGACTTGGATTTCATTACGTGCGACGATCCTGCCGGGGCCAGGTGTTCGAAAGGGCAAACTGTAGTATCCATACATCTCTTTGAGGCCACTATTTTGCAAAAACCACTTTGGAAAGTACCAACGCAGTGGTCCAGGTGTGACCAAAAAGGAGTCGTATCGTGGACCCAAAAAGCTATGTAACGAAGGGACACTCGCATCTCTTGAGGTCGCGTACATACGAAGATGTGGTGTCGGATAGAGACCACTGTAGATCGAAAAGATCGAGCGTGGACTTGAATTGGAGGGGGAGTAGTGCTTTTTGAACAACCACCCCTGGCGATACCACTTCTTAAAGAAGGGCATGATATCGCGACCATCCTGGGTTTTGCGCAACATATAGCGCATCCCAGTGCTCTCCAACAACAGAAAGACGACGTTCCACTTTTTGCCTTTTCCCGGTGAAATGCGTTTGGGTGGTGTCACTGGATGTGCATACAACGGGGCCGGTAGATAGACTGAACGCACATCGACTTGAAACTTCGGGATGACCTTTAGGACGGTCATCTTGCCCTTTGTGCCGTTTGGTGCCTGCTGTCTACCTGCCATCGGTGGTGTCGGGTTGTGTTTGTGAAGCTGTTGTTTGTCGAGTGGTTGTTTTGGCGTCACAGTGGGAGAGGCAGGTGAAGGGCTGGTCGGTTGTGGTTGAGTGGCTTGTTGCTTTGGTTGAAGCGTTGGCGCGAGCTGCATGGGGCGCTGCGTATTTTGTACGTGTTGGATGATGTCGCGGACAACATACACGACGGGATTGTCGGTGATAAGGCGTTCGAGAGGGGGATTGGCGTGTAGTGATAGAGTGAGAAAGAGGAAGCCTGTGAGGCCGAGCAGTCCGTAAGTGATATTGTTGCGAAGGGTGCGCCAAGAGGGGGGGAGCCAAACAAAGCACCAAAAGACCGCGATTGGGAACGCCAACATGATGACATCCACTGGCGTCAAGAAGCTCAACAGATCACCAATCGCAAAGGCTGACTGGGCTTCGAGCAACATGTCGTAGGTGAGTCCGCTCTGCATCGCGAACATCACTTGTTGATGTGCCCCATAGATCAAAGCGATCAACAACAAGACAACATGAAAAGCCAATAACCGAACGTACAGCCAGGCCTTCCCTGCTGGCGTTTGTTCGTCACTTTGATGTGCAAGCAGCCAGACAAATGCCGTGACAAAGAGCGAGAAGAGGATGTCCAGCCACAAAAAACCAAAGACCGCAATAAACGAATGTTTTGTTACTGGAAAGGATGGATAAGCGCCGGGGCTAAAGAAGAGTTTGCTGCAGATACGGAGTCTGTAAAAGAACCCAAAGAGCAAGAGCGTACTGAAACACGCCATCGCAAATTGAGGGGCCGTGACTTCACGTTGGAAGACACGCTTGAGGACATCCCATATCCATGAGAAAAGAGAGTAGACGAGGGTCTTGAGGCTGGAGAGGAATTCGTTCATCAGGCTCTGAATCTATTGAAGAGGACAAGGCGTCCCCGTCAGACCCAGAATGGGGAGGGGAGATTATCCTTCGTTGTAATCGTAGAAATTATCCCACTTTTCATCCATGATACGCAAGGCTTCTTCGATAGGTTTGGCCTTGTAGAGGGTCTCACCTCCCGGATTGTCGATGACTTCGACGATGGGGATATGCTTGTGGGGTTGTGGTCCTTCTTTCTCGATCACTTTGTCAAGCGCATCGTCTACCTCAAAGTCGATCTCGATATCATCGAAGTTCTCCTTGAGGAAGCTCTCAATCTTCGCGTCGAGCTCATCTTCCGTCATCGGGCGGCCTTCATTCCACAAGAAGAAGTACGCCAAAGACGCCTCTTTGAATTCTTGCTCTTCGAGGGTGTCGACGAGGTACTGAAGTACACCAAAGTCGTTGTCGAGACTCTTGTGGTAGAGTTCTTTGGTCATACGGGCCATATAGTTGGCGCGCACACGGCGATAACCGAGGACGAGTTTGATCAGATAGGCGAACAATACACCGATGATCACGAAGATAATGGTCTTGTCTTCTTGCTGAAGACCTTTGTAAAGTGCGAAGATTCCGGCGAAACCTGTCAAGAATAACATCGTCACGTCGAAGGACTTCATACGGACATTTTTCTCGGGCATCAACATCTCGATGTCGGCGAGAGGGATGCTCTTGAACATCTTCATGTGGATGGACCAATCGCGCTCGGTGCCTTCCTGTTTGCCGATCATGGAGTAGATGATTTTTTTGACGCCACTGAAGCGATTGATGATGGGGTCGAGCAGCTGTGGTGGCTCCGGTGGACGCAAGCGGAAGAGACACACAACACGATCGAGTGTGGGCTCTTGGAGCTTGGAGGTCTCTAGGAAGTTCTTCAACTTGATGTTTTGGTTTTGCAAGTTCTGACGTCGAAGCCAACGGCGCTCAAAGATCGTTGTACGTGCAGCCTCGTCAGAGGATTCATCATCACCTTGTTGGACATTGAGCAGACCAAAAGACAACAGCGAGACGGCGTCGCCGATACTGGGAATCCCAGCCTTCTCTTTGTCACCACGAAGGCGCTCAATGATCCACTGAACTGGCCAAACAAACAAACTCAAAATACGCGAGAGGAAGATGTCGACCTTTTGTAGCAAGAAGAGTCCCGAAGTCTGGTCACGGTCGATCCCTCGGTAGAACAACAACATGTTGCGATCCATCTCATCCGAGAAATCTAGGAATTCTTCGAGAGATTCATCGAGTTCGAGTTCTTCTTCGAGGATGTGACCATCCTGTTTGTTGGCTTCGATAAAACCGTCGAGCATGGTCTCATCGTGGACATCCCAGTTGATGTCTACAGACAAGTCAAAGAGGTAGTTTTGTTCGAGCGCACGGTCGTAGTCATGCTTCGAGAAGGGGTTGAAGTTCCCGCGCGTCATCGCCTTGAGGAAGTTCCCAAGGAAGCGTCGTTCACGCCAAATGATCTGCTCTTCGGGGAGGCCTTTACGAAGATCTTCACCACCATCAGGAGAGAAGTATTCGTAGTCTTCCTTTAGCTCGTTGAGCGTTTGGTGATAGTGAAAGTGGTAGATCCCTTCGACGAGCTCGACGAAGTGCTTCATTTTGATTCCAGCATCCCTTGCTTTCGGGAATGTCCAGAGGGCCTGGAGCAAACGCGATTTGCTGATAGGGATGTAGTGTTCGTGTGGGATCTCAACCCAGTCATTCATATGCCAGTCTTCACTGTGAGGGGGTTGTGGCCCCTGGTAGTAAAGACCTTCTTCGATCCACTCTCCGTTGCCGTCTCCAGAGGGAACTGGAGCAGATGTCGAAGGCACCAAGCTTTGCAGTTGAGCAGAAGCAGGTGCAGGTGTCGGTGCAGGCATGGGAGGTGCAACAGGCGCCGTAGTCGCAGGTGGTGGAGGTGCCACAGGCATTTGCGGTGCTTCAGGTGCGGGCATTTGTGGGGCCTGTGGTTCCTGGGTCGGGAACTGGATGGGAGGTGCACCTACGAGTGTTTTGGCATTTTGCGGTGCGTTGGGGGTTCCAAACGCAGAGGGGGTTGGACTCTGTTCCATGACGGTCGAGTCATCCCACTGATTGTCTTTTTTGTCTTCACTCATTTTCGACTCACTTTGTGTGTTGGGTCAATCACGGGTTGTGGATGATTGGATGAAAGTAGGGTAGAGGAGCTGTATATGTTTAAAAACTTTCGAAGTTTTGGCTCTTTTTACGCTCTCTCATAATAAAGAAGATCGCTGCTGCGCCGAGGCCAAGGCCACTGAGCAGGAGCAACCATCCCCATGAGGAGCGATTGGTCCCTGTGTTACCATTTTGCCGCGCTGAGACTTGCATCGCAGCGGGGGTTGTGGTGACAGGTTTGTTTGTGAGTGTCTCGTCAGCTTTTTCGAGCGCGGCGATCGAGGCACGAACAGAGGCGAGGGTCTGATCGATTTTGTCGTTGTTTTGGCCTTGTTGTTGAAAACGTTCGAGGGCTTTCTCAAAGCGTTCGAGGGTTGCGAGGTGGTTACGCAAGCTTTTGCGGCCTTGTGCAGATTGAAGGTACTGTGGGTAACTTTTCTGAAGAGCTGCAAAGAGTTTGTTTTGGTCCCGCGTGAGGTTTTGGATGGCAGATGCGCTGTTTCCGAGCAGGCTGCCTTCCTTTTGCGTGGGGCCCTTGAAGATCAAGAGACTGGAGAGCGCGACCATGTCTTTGGTGACTTTGTCGAGCATATCGCGTTGTTGTTCAAGTGTGCGTTTGAGTGATTCGACAGTTGAGTTATCCGTCTTCTTTTCTTTTTGTTGTTGTCTGTATTTACGGGCAAACCAGCGCATACCGGCGCGTACTCGTTTGATACGTTGTTTGTACAAGCCGACGACGACGTTGTTTGCGCTCTGTTGCGCTTGTCGTAGTTTGGTGCTTTGTGTTTTCAGCTCTGTGTAAAGTTGATCGCAATCTTGGAACTCTTCGCGCCAGTTGAAGACTTTTTCGCGGATCTCGTTGATCGTGCGAAAGAGAGCGATCGCTTTTTGCAGACGTTTGACTTGGTGTTTGCTGCGTTTGCGGCGATGACGCCACTTCATGCGTCGCTGCCAACGCTTACGCCATCGGTCTTTTTGACGTTTTGTGCGTGCCCACCGTGGGGGATTGGGTGGGTTGGGCATTTGGAATTTGGTGGTCGCTTCGGACATCCCTTGGTCGAGGACCTTGATGCGCTGTACGAGGGTTTTGAGCTCGGTTTTGGTCTCATCTTCCATCGCGCAGGGGTCGACTTGTTTGGAGCGACGGCGTCCACGTGGCATGGCTGCGGCCAGTTCTTTGCGGGACTTGTGCGCTTCTTTCCAGGTCGTACAGCGTGGGTTTTTTCCACGTAGTAAGCGCAGGTAGATTCGGTATGCGCGTCTTTTTTGTCCCTTCTCTTTGTATTGGTTGGCTCTATTGAGCAGCTCGAGCTGTTCGGGGGTTGGGTTACACTTCTCGTAACAGGACTTGAGCTTGTTGAGTTTGGTTGAAATAAAGGCGATGAGGCTGATACGTCGGCGCTTGGAGCTGATTTTCTGCGCGAGTTGCTTCATCTCTTCGTATTTTTTGTACGCGCCTTCACAGTCTCTTGCGCGCTCCATGGTCCCTGCTTCTCGTTTGAGTTGGTCGATTGGACCTGCGTGTGCGGGGCTGGCGATAAACACGAGCAGTAAGAGAAGACACCATCCACCGCGTGTTGCGTTGGTAAGGGAGAAAGGATTACTTAACGACATCAGAGCACCTCCTTGCGATCTGACCAGAGTGATGGATGTTCCACTTACTGGCACCATTGTTGAGGACGAGGGTTACACAGTTGTGGGATTCGCTGTGCTCGAATTGAGGAGCGGTCAGCGGTTTTTTGTCGGGTGTGGCGACAAAGCGGTAGCTCGCTGCGTCCTTTCCTGTTGGTTGTAAAAACCAGATGTTGCGGAATCCTTCCGCTGTGAGCACGTATGCGCCCATCAAGCGCGTTAACAAGACCTTGGCGGGTTTTACCTTTTCTTTCTTTAAAATGGCCGCGACTTCGATCGTTTCGCCTCTGTCTAGCGCGATGGTTCCTTCCACCACAGGGACAGTGACGGACTGACGAAAACTCTCTTTGATGTATAGTTTGGGCGCACATGCTGTTATCATCAGTGACGCACCAACAAGTAACGTGCCGATCCACTTCCATGTCCACAATCGCAAGCTCATCTGCTCTTCCTTTCGGCTCCAAAAACATCAGCTTTGTGATGTATTCCATTGGTATATGCTGAATAACACTGTTTCGTGTCATACACTGTCTCATATGGTACAGCTCAATCTTGTATGGTCCAGACTATATCGAGAAAGTGTGTCCTTTTTCCTATCGCTCCGTCGTCAGGAAGTCAAGCATTGAGGCCTTGAAAGTCGGGGTTTCTTCGCTTGCACGTGGGTTTTCGAGTTGACCTCCGGGGAAGTTTTGGTAGACTGTCCATCCACTTTTATCGAGATATTCTGACTCGATTTTTCTTCGAACGGATGAAGGAGAGCCATCATGCATATCATTGGAAAGAGTTGTTTGGGCCTCTTGCTGCTCAGTGTGCTCGCTGGATGTGCGCCCCCCTGGTCATTTATGCGAACTGTGAACAAGTACAGTAAAGTACCTTCCAAAGATCCCTACGCTTACAGCGTCTCGCTCGTTGGTGGTGCGCGGATCAAGCTCAACAAGTTCTACTACACCAAACAACTCGCCTGTGCGGTTCTTCATGTCGATAACAAGCGCGGAGAGCTCAAAGTCTACGTCAATCCCAACAAGGCACAGTTTGTCTCCGGAAAAGTTGGAGTATGGTCTATGAAATCAACTGTCGCCGCGAGGGATCTCATGTACAGGCGAATGGCTGCACATTACAACAAACTCGACGCCAAAAATGTCCCGCGTTGGTCGCGGTATCACTTCCCAATTGGGACCGTCGCGCCAAAGCAAGAGCGTTCTGGATTGTTGTGTTTTCGCCTCGGCAAGTCCGACGATGATCCAAAACGTATCTTGATCAAGGAGCCCCTACGTATGCGCCTGACTGGCGTGCTCGTGGGAGGTGGTCCTGCTCGTGTTGGGTGGCTTTGGCTCAAACCAATGTGAATGGATGGGGGATATCGAGGGAGGGGGATGTTGAGGGTGTATTTGTGAAGGCTTCCGGTTTGCCTCAGATGCAGATCTTATCAGAGAGTCCAGAGAGGCTTGTACAAGAACCGTAATTACCGCATGCAGTTCCTGCACACGTCCCGCTTTTACATGTTTGTCCTGTTGCACAGTCTGCTGTGGTTTTACAGGAACTCTGGCATTTTTCGATGCATGCACCACCACCACTTGAGAGGGGCACACAGAGGTAACCTGGATCGGGGCAGGTTGCACCTGAACCAGAACATTTTTTCAAACAGTACGAAGTACCACCTGTTGTCGCACCAACGCAGACGTGGTTGCTGTCGTTGCAAGCTTGTCCACCACCACACTTGGAGTACAATGAACCAGGTGCAGGCTCAAATGCCTGACAGGTTCCGCGAACGGTCCCTTGCCAGGACACGATACACTGGACTTTTTTACCTGTAATGGGAGGACATTGTCCTGGTAAACCACCGATGAAGCAGTTGAGGTAACAGGTCTTTTTGGAGCCTTGTCCGCCAATCAACAGGCAGGAGTGGTTCGCGGCACAGCGTTTGGTTGGATCTGTTTCGTCACATTCTTCGCCGGATTTTTTGGGACCCGCTGGTGGATCAAAGATCATCCACTTGATGAGCGAAGACTTCACGCCTTGGGTGTTTTCTGCCTTAACTTCGATGGGGAAGCTGTCATAGGGGAGGCTTGTCGGATCGTAGGACACTTTGTATGGGTTTGTAGAAGTCCATGCGACCTTGGCGCCGTTGATGTACAACTCGACGCCACCTGTTTTGAGGCCGATGTTGTCTGTCACTGTGACTTCAATGTCGAATTTCGCAGTCACGGAGGGATTGACACCAGGTTTGACGAATGTGATCGTCGGGCCAAAGTTGGCTGACTTGACTTTGATTTCGGCTTTTTTGCTCTTCAGCCAATCAGTGTAAGCCACTGCCGCGATAGTGTGTTCGCCATCTTTGAGTGCTTTTGTGTCGTAGGAGAAGGAGTAGGGGGATGTCGACGTCACGTCTACCTTTTTCCCATCAATGAGAAGCTCTACGCGATCGATGACAGGGCCCGCAGCAACAGTTGCGTCGACTTCGATGGTGATGAGACCTTTGACGAAGTCGCCATCAGCAGGCTTTGTGATGCTGACGGTGGGTTCTGGACCACGAGGCTCTGGAATCTCTTCTTTGGGCGTCTCGACAATCGGCTCACTCGCGTCTGCGACGGCTTCTTTTTCTGGGGCTGGTTCGGGGCGTGGTTCGGGTTTGGGCTCAGGCTTGGGCTCATCTTGGGGCTCAGGCTTGGGCTCGTCTTGTGGCTCAGGCTTGGGCTCATCGTTGGCTTCGGCCTTGGGCTCGTCCTTGGCTTCTTCGCCTTTCTCCTCTGTTTTTTTCTCTTCGTCAGCCTTTTCGGTGGTTGTCTCTGTGACCTGCTCTCCCTCAGGTCCCGTACAGGCATTTTGACTGCTGAGGGCAAAGAGCATAAGCGCCGCCAGCAAAAAAACGATCTTTCTTTGATGCATCCACATTCGAGATTTCTCCTCACAAACATCCATAGCAAATATCTACCAACTCGCATCTTCCTGTCTCGCTTGAAAAGCCCAAGTGTGAACTTGACAGTGTGACTGGTTGAGGCGTGAATGGGCTTCTTATTGTTTCTTCGATTGAGCAGGCCATTTTTTACACAATCAAATATATGGGATACTAATGGATCGAGACCACGTCGTCAACAAGAGGCGATGAAAGTCATCTATTCCACTACAAAATATCATCCTCTGGTAGCGATGTGCGTCCATTCACCCTATGATGGTCATCAGTAAATGTGTTTGTTGGCAAATATTCTGAGGGAGATAAATGTATATGTGTACACGTCTTCAGGTGATTGTGCTTGTTGTATGGCTTACAGGTCTGCTCGCTGTTCGCCCCGTCTCTGCTGACATCCCAGCCCCTGAGTGGTCTGAGCCGATATCGCCTTTCTGTCGGCAATTTCTGCACGCCTGCTATGAAGCCTGCTTCCGCGCCAACGCAAAACTTCGCGACAAACAAGGGCAATCCTACCCTGGCACTGTGCTTCGCCTCTACTGCCAACGTAAGTGTTGGAATCATCCTGCAAGACGCCGGCTGTGTAAGCTGAGTGAACAACAACTCCTGCGTCTCGCCGGCCAATTCGAAAAAAATGAGCGAAAACTGCTCGCGCGAGAGCAAGCTCTTGATCAAAAAAGACAGCAACTCGAACGAAAGCGACGGCGTGAGAGTGAACGCCAAGAGCAACTCGAAGCACAAAAACTACGCGCAAAGCAAAGAGAGTTACTCGAACAACAGAGAGCGCTCGCGCAGGCCAAAAAAGATCTGCAAGCCCAACAAAAGCAGCTCAATGCACAAAGACGCTCACAAAAAGCGCAAAAAACATTCGAAGAAGAGCGCAAGCGTTTTACCCTCCAAAAAAAGTGGCTCCACGAAGAGAAGAAGCGACTCGCAGCCGAGAAGCAACGCAACGCCAAACAACGCGCTGAAGAGAAGAAGCGACGTCGTGAGGAGGCCGCACGTCTTGCTGAACTCAATGACCTCCGTAAGAAGCGACTCGCAGAGGTCCAACGGCTCAAAGAACTTCGTCTCAGCGAGCAAAAACGCATCAACGCGCTCAAAAAGCTCTCAACGGAAGAGGCCCGTGTGGCTGCACAACAACAGCTGTTGCTCAAAAAACAGCGCGAGGCGTTGCAGCAAAAACACCTCTCCTCCCTCTCGACACTTCGCCAACAAGAGGCCGCGCTCAAAGCCAAAGTCGAACAGCTCAAGCAGCAAAAACAAAAACTCAAACAGGACGCCTCTGACTCGACGCGCAAGCGACTCGCACGTCTCAAGTCTCTCGCAGCCTTGCGAAAACGTGCACAGCGCAAGCGACGATATCGAAGAAGGAGACATCGGCCTTATGGAGTCCGGTTATTCTGCAAAGGGCAAGTCAAAAGCGCGATGCGCTGGTTTGCAAAGCGACGTCGTAAACGTATGGTGCAAAAAATACGCACCTTTCAATCGAGTTTTCGCCTCGGCCAACACGCACATAATCGACGCGATCCAGATACAGCTATTCCCGAACTTGAGCGTGCTCTGACACTCGAACTGGAGATCAGCGCCTCCAAAAGCCTCTTCTCTCGTAAAATCCGCCGGATGCTCTCTAACATGTACGTCTCAAAAGGTTTGCTCGCGATGAGTCAGCGGGCGCATTCTTCGGCGTATATTTACTTTTCCGTCGCAAAGCGTCATTACCGCAAACATCCTACCGCATTGCTCGGCCTCAAACAGCTCGCTGGGATCGCCAAGAAGATCTTCAAAAATGCAAAAAGGTACGAAAAAACAGCGCCTCCGTTGTTCCGAAAACACATGCGTAAGGTCCTTCAAATTGTCCCCAAACGCTCTGCGCTGTACAAAAAGGTCTCCAAACTCCTTCGCAAGGGCAAAGGACGCACAAAATGATGCACACACAACTGCGACGCTTTACGTGGACGCTCTGTTGGTTGTTGGGTGTCCTTTATCTCGGATGTATCGAACCCGAACCTCCACCGGCTGAGACGACCAATGAGCTTGGTCCCGCTGGAGGTGTCTTTCGTGGAGAAGAAGTCCAGGCGATCCTTTCGATTCCCCCAGGAGCTTTGACGCAAGGTCTTCGCTTTGAGATGTTGACCCCTAAGACACCCGAAGCACCAACCGGCTACACTGCACTGTCTCCAGTTGTGCAGATCGAGCCTGTGCTGACCTTCCCCGAAGGACTCCCTGCAAAACTTACGCTTCCCCTCGACCTCACAAAGCTGCCTGATGACCGAACCATCTGGGATGTTGTTTTCTTTCGACGGGATGGAGAGACATGGACACGTCTTGCCAACACCGTCGAAGAATCCTCATCAAGTACCAGCGCGTTTATCTCAGAAACAGGAAGTTTTATCGCGTGTGTTGGACCCAAAAGACGCGCGGAATCCCCACCGTTTGAGGATCTCAGAGAGTACGATGAACCAGCTCGTGAGAGAGTTCCTGACGCATCGACGGAGCCTGCCCCTGAGTCCACTCAGGAGCCCGTGAAAGAGAAGCCCATCGAATCTTCTCGTGAGCCTGCATCGGAGCCTTCAAAGACAGAGCCAAGTCCTGAGAGCTCGCCGGAAGGAAAAGGTTCTGAGAATGTCCCTGATGCCTCCGCGGAGTTTGGCAATGAAGCACTCCCTGAGTCTTCGGAGCCAACGAAGGATGATTGAGTTTGTTCTTTGTGTTTTAATGAGAGGGGAGTTGTTCGATGGCCTGGAGTGTTTGTCTGGCGAGTGAAGCGACTCCTCGACATCGCAGGCTGATGATGTGATCGTGTTGTCGTTGTGAGGTGTACAACTCGGAGAGGCTATGTGGGAGGATGGTCGCGCCCCAGATCAGGACGAGGTCGGACGTTTCAATGTCTTGTGTTGCCTGTTTTTTGGTGCGGCGTGATGTGCCTTCGATGATCCGGAGGTTGATGTCGGCAGGGCAGAGGTCTTGAAGTTCGGCGTGTGTATCGGGGCTTCCGCCGACAATGGTGAGTGTATGCCATCCTCGTTCACGACAATCATCGACCAAGAGCCGAAAGGCTCTCTTGTTTTCAGAACCACTACAATATTCGCACATTTGTGGGTTTTCTACAGTGACACATAGTTCATCTGAGGAGGTCGGTTGGCAGTCGGGGTGTGTGCAGCGCAGGTGGATGGTGTTGGAGAGGAGTGGCTGGATGTGTTCTTCGTGGATCTTAAGTGTGTGAATGAGCTTTGTACCGTGGAGCTGTATGAGTTGTTGAAGGATACCTACGTGAAGATGTGTTGGGATGCCACGTTTGGATAGGTGGGTGGAGAGTGTCGGGAGTGTGGCGCGAGCTTCGGCGTGTTGTTTCGCGACTTCGAGCTCTTGTTTTTCTCGTAGGTATGTATCACCTCTTCGAAGATATCGCTCTTTGGCTTCACATTCCTCTTGGTGGGCTTGTTTCCATCGGTGTGTTTCGGCTTTTTGTTCGGCGAGCAATCTACGAAGTGTTTCGAGGTGTTGTTTTTCCTGTTCGAGTTTGTCTTCGAGTGCGACGATATGCTTCTCTAGTTCGAGTTGATAAGGGTGGACGGTTGGTGTCTCGATATGTGCCGTGTGGGAGCGAATGTGCCTCGTTGCAGGAGGGACGTTTCCGCTTTTTCCTTTGTAGAGGGCTTGGAGACCTTGATCTTCTTCGTACAAAATGGTCGGGGAGGCTGCTATTCTGGCCGGTGAAGTCGTTGTTTTGGATTTTCGTTTGTTGCGTTTCTTTTTCTTTTTGGCCATGAGGTCGTGTGTAATGTCCTTTATCTTTGTGCGAGGAAAAAATGTACTTTTTGGGGAAAGTGTACATTTTGATTCGTACATGTAAGTCAATGCATTGCCCCGTGTCAATCGTTTTGGGGGGGTTGATCTTTCTCGAAAAGTACGCATCTATGCATAATATGCAGCGCCGAAAAACGGTCGGAGAGTTCGGTGTACATGTCCCATTTTCGTGACCAGAAGAAGGAGGTTGATGAGTATGAGTAAAACCGCGGATTTGATCGAACAAGTGGATCAGTACAGTGCACACCATTATCACCCACTTCCGATTGTCATCGAGCGCGCCGAGGGCTGTTGGGTTCATGATGTCGAAGGTGGGAAGTTCATGGACATGTTGAGTGCATATTCTGCGCTCAATCATGGTCATCGTCATCCCCGTATTCTTGAGGCAATGAAGAAGCAGCTCGATAAGGTCACCTTGACGTCTCGTGCCTTTCACAATGATCAGATTGGCCCGTTCAGTGAGCAACTTGCGAAGGCTACGGGGCTAGGGATGTCACTTCCTATGAACTCTGGTGCAGAGGCTGTCGAGACCGCTCTCAAGCTCGCTCGGAAGTGGGGACATGTTGTCAAAGGGATCCCCAAAAATACAGGTGAGATTATCGTCTGTGATGGTAACTTTCACGGTCGCACGATCTCCATCATCAGTTTTTCGACGGAGCCAAAGTACAAAGGCGCTTTTGGTCCCTTTACGCCAGGATTTAAGAGTATCCCTTATGGAGATTCTGACGCACTTGCGCAGGCGATTACGCCTGAGACGGCAGCCTTTCTTGTTGAACCTATCCAGGGAGAGGGTGGGGTGATCGTTCCTCCCGAAGGGTATATGAAGCGTGTCAGAGAGCTTTGTGACAAACACAATGTGTTATTGATCGCAGACGAGATTCAGACCGGGCTTGGGCGGACTGGGAAGATGTTTTGTTGTGAATATGACGATGTGAAGCCCGATATTTTGATCATGGGGAAAGCGCTCGGTGGAGGTGTCTATCCTATCTCCGCGATCTCTTCGGAGCCAGAGCTGATGCTGTTGTTTGGTAAGGGGGAGCATGGGAGCACATTTGGAGGCAACCCACTCGGTTGCGCAGTCGCCACAGAGGCGTTGCGGATCATTGAGGACGAGGGACTTGTCGCACGTTCTTATGAGACCGGTGAGATCTTCCGCGCACGTCTGTCGGAGATGGCTTCGCCGCTTATCAAAGAGATCCGAGGGCGTGGTCTGCTGATTGGTGTTGAGATCAAAGAGGAGTATGGGCCTGCGAGACCGTTCTGTGAGGCGTTGATGTCACATCAGATCCTTTGTAAGGAGACACATGAGAGTGTGCTCCGTTTTGCGCCTCCTTTGGGATTCTCGGCTGACGAGCTTGATTGGGCGATGGAGAGAATCGAGAAAGTCCTGAAAAACGCTCCGTGAAATGGTTTCTCTGTTCTTTTTTGGGGAGGGGTGTAAGTTCTTCGTGTGTGTTTCGTTGTCTGTGTGAATGTAAATGAAAAAGCCCGGATCTTCTAGCGTCTTTGTTTGAAGATCGTGTTTTAGACAACGGAGGCATACAATGTCGGTTCGATCGTACATCAAGGCATTTTGTGGTGGGATTCTTTTGTGGTGTGTCATGGCGATGAGCGTGGGGGAGGTTCATGCGTCGACCTACCGTGATCCTTGCTGTGATGAAGGCGGCGGTCGTCAATTCGCTCCACCACCACCTGGAGGGGGATATCATCGTTTGCCTGTTGCACCTCCTCCGGGCCTTAGACGTGGTGGTGATCTCCCTTCATTGTTTACAACTCTTGGAGATACAGAGCTCTGGGGACAGCCTTACAGCGACCATCTGACACTCAACATGAAGTTTTTGGATGTGTTTATGTTGATGCCGATGAAAAAGTTTGATTGGATGATGGGGATCTCGATGCGTTTGATTGGGATGCGCTCAGAGCGTTGGTTGGAGAAGTTATTTAACGAAGATCAATGGTTACTTTTCCGCAACTGGGGGGAGATTCAATACGTCATCAGCAATGGTTTGTTTCGTATACAGGCGGGTTTTCGGGTGAAAAGAGATGTAGAGTGGGGGCTGTCACAACATCTCGTTCAGTCGTTGTGGCCGAATCAGCCTGTGGGGCAACCCAAGCAAGAAGGTGAGAAGAACCCCTACGCTTTGTATTCACAGGCACCGACGTGGTTGTTGCCTATGGTGAGGGTCGGTTTGCATATTGGTTCGATGTCTTTTGAGTTGGGTGGGGAGTTGTTGAGTTGGGACGTTCGTGGATTTCGTGGAGATGCGCGTTTGACGTTTCGTGGGAATGGGCTGAAGTTCGTAACACAGTCGACCTTTACAGAGGAAGCGGCGCGGATCGCGAATCCGATGGTCGCGACATGGCGACAACAAACATGGATCTCGAAGGCGACGTTGGAGATCAACATGTTGCACTTTTTCCTTCGTAATCGCTTCAAACCACGTGGACCGGTGTTGTTTCGGATTGGTGTGCGGTATCGACATATCTTCCACCACATGCTCGCAGATCTCAAAGGGAACGCGCTCTTTCAAGAGACACCTGGTGGGGAATGGAGCGTCTCTGCAGGTCTTGTGATCGGTTTTGGTATGGAAGGCCCCTCTACATTTTGATCCAGGGGCAGTTGCACTTGTGCTCTCGCAAAATGCACCCGAAGATACCACGCAATCTCTCATGGTAATACGTATGTCGCAAGCGACATCCTCCTAACACTCGATTGCTCGGACAAGATATGCGGTTGTCATTTGCTTCGTGCACTTTGCAACGACCCCTTCAACAAACCTCTCCATCCCCCTGAGCCTTCGGCTCTTCCCCCTTCCT
>MDTD01112658.1_pt1 | contig 15960 bp, 15 predicted proteins | sample 811221 | NCBI WGS metagenome assembly MDTD01 (sample SAMN05326646, study PRJNA326480) | marine metagenome | isolation source: seawater | place: Pacific Ocean: South West | collected 2011 | reverse complement strand
GCGCAAGGCAGGCTGTTTCGTTTATGGCGGAGAAGGAGGGATTCGAACCCTCGATACGCTATCAACGTATACTCCCTTAGCAGGGGAGCGCCTTCAGCCACTCGGCCACTTCTCCGGAAAGTAAAATCAGGGATTTATAAACCTTGCCTGACCTCCTCGTGTTGTTGACCATTCATTGCCACACTACACGAGACCGAGACTTCATGGAGGCGCGAGGCTACCACACGTTCCACCATCTGCGATACCTCAGTCATGTCTAGCGCCATCACTGTCGGCCTCAACCGCATGTGCTATCCGCCTGCCAACAAAACCCCCTATCCAACGCCAGCCAACCTCCAGTAATGTTCTAATGGGCCTGCCAGGCCGTGCTTTCTGGTAACGCCTCTAAAAAAGATCGCGTCTATTGGAAGCGGTTTCAATTCAATGATATCGGAAGGCATAATCATTAGAACTTTAAACTCAACGTCCCAACACACCTTAATACCGGCTTTACCAGCGAAGCCGTTGAAGGTGTCTCACTCACACGGGGTCAACCGGAATTCAGATGAAATTGGTTCTGCATATTGGCACCGAGAAAACTGGTACTACGGCAATCCAATCCGCATTAAGCAGTCAGAGGGAGTATCTCTTGCGGAATGGCGTGTGCTATGCAAAATCCGCTGGAGACCTTAACTGTCAGGGCCTCGCGGCGGCCTTTACTAGTCTTGGAGTTCGAGACGACTACGTAGTCAAGTCCCAGTTAACAGACCCCGAAAGATACAGAGACTGGCGGCAAAACTTACTCCAGATGATGCGCAGAGAGATCAGCGCTGCTAAAGACAGGTGCCACACTTTTGTCCTCTCGTCTGAACATTTCTCATCAAGACTGATTAAGAATGCGGATGTTACTGATTTAGCGAAGTATTTGGGCACTGAGTTCGACGACGTCGCAGTGGTGTGCTACCTCAGACGTCAGGACCTAATGGCGACTAGTCGAATCAATGAGGGCTTAAGAGCCGGCTTCCCACAAAGGTGGTTCCCATCTGTAACTGAGGGTAACGCATTACCACACCTATATGACTATCGTGCGTTGCTAGAGCGATGGTCCGCAGCTTTCGGTGAATCAGCCGTTAAGCCCAGAATCTTTGAACGATCAAAGTTGGTGGCGGAGAGCATTGTCGCGGACTTCTCAGAGACACACCTAGGCCTGCCTGTGTCGCCAACTGCGGCAGAGAATTTAAATGTTTCTTTAAGCCTGACTGCGCAAATAGCACTCATGATGTTCAATGAGGCCATGGGAGTAGAGTCACGTATGCACGTGAGTAAACATAGGCGAGAATTGGGAAAATATCTGGAACAAGTCGCCCCTGGCTCAGATGGTAAACCGTCTCGCTCTCAAGCCCTGTCGTTCTATGAAAACTTCAGAGAGGGGAATAACTATTTGGCTCAACTGTATTTCAACCGCGACTATCTTTTCGATGAGAACTTCGATCAGTACCCCGAAATTGAACTAACGCAGGATGTGGAGTTGGCTGCGACTCTACTGCGTGACTTCTATGCCAGTCGATTTACCCAATAGAACCTGACAATTGCTAACGGTAGCCAAACCCGCAAACCGAACTCGCTTCGCCTCATAACAAATCTTTGCCAATTCTTGGTGATTTTCCTGTCGCAGTAGCTATTTGATAATGAGATTTGTTATCATTTGGGTGGTTGCCATTCCATCTGTGCCGCCCCTGAAATCAAGGAGAACTCAAAATGAAGGTCATGCTTCTCTTATCTGCGTTTTTGGTGTTCACCTCAGCGGAGGTCGCTGGGCAGAACCTCAGTTGCTCCAGTGCTGTGACGCTAAATGGTGGCACAATCGAGGTGGCATCAGTCAGCTCTGGTGACGACACCGAAAATCTTCAATGCGCGCTAGATTTTGCGGTAGAGGCCGGCTTTCGAGATATTTTCCTTACCTCAAGCGACTACGTCATCGGTGGTGTGAGCGGTAGAGGTTTCCAAGGGGATGTCCGCGGGAGAAGCAAAGATGCCACCCTTGTCACTGTCCAAAACGGATCTCTGAATTGTTCCGAGGCCATCGGCACTGCGATGGAGTTTCAAGTCGGTAACGTGTCTGTCCGCAACATGACGATTTCAGTCGATTCACCATGTGCTGATGGCAATGCAGCGTCGGTCATTGCGTTCTATTCCAACGCAGACAACTGCGAAGCCAGAACTGTATTCGGGAATGTTGATCGAGTAGTGATTAACGGATCAGGTACCCAAGGTTCAGATACCGTTATTGGCATCACCGCAGATGTTGCGCCGGGCTGTGATAGCTCTGCGCAAAAGGTGTTGGGGACACTCAAAGTAAATAGGTCGGAGCTAAGCGATTTAGAATTTGGCATACGGACATCCATCGGCGGCGGCGGACAAGTTGACATTAACTACAACTTAATAACTCGGATGGGCCTTCCGATCAGCATTCTAAACGCGAACCAAAGCAGCACGATTTTAGCAAACAAGGTCAGCTTTAATGATGTTGATTCCTATGAGGCATCCTCCGGCTTAGGTACTACCGCCGTCTACCTAGGTAGTACCGCGGCATCGCCAGATGCCAATACCACCACTATCAAAAACAATACATTTACCGACGGAGGGCTCTCTACGAGCGGCGTGGCCGTCCTAGCCGGCCAAACCGACAAAGGTATAAACCACAGTATGGTAGTAACGGGAAATACTTTTCGGGGAGTATCTGCAAATACTGCTGGCGCCGGGCTGGTAGCCATTGATACCAATGACGGTTTGATAAGCGGCAACAGGTTCCTTTCTGCAGCGGGTACTTGGATCGATATCAGCTCTGGCGACGCCTCTCAGGGGTTCGTCGGCAGAGATATATTGGGATGGGCGGTCGTAGCTAACGATTTTTCAGGCTCGACAGCCAATACCGACATCGCGCTTGGCGAGCGCACCTCCGGCATCATAGTCGGCAGATCTCAGGGTTTGCCTAAAGTCGATGACCTGACCGGGGAAAATGACGTATTGGAGTCTTACACGACGAGCAACACTGCCCTGGCCCAGCAACGCGGCTTATTAAGACCGACAGCGGAACCGACAGAGCTTTTCCATATGCAATTGGTGACCCTCATGCGCCTGGGCCCGTTGTCTGATTGAAGACGAGTCCATCCCATCACCGTTGACAAATTTTTAGCGCTTTAAGACGGCAGGGATGCCGGTATTTATGTGCCCTGAAACCTTTTATGATTCTAGAGCGGGGCCATCTCCTGCTTCATGAGGCGGCTTATCTTCTGCAATCCTGTCGAGGATCTCCTCGCGATGCACAGCCACCTCTTTGGGGGCCTTCACGCCGATTCGCACCTGATTACCTTTGACACCCAGCACCGTGATCGTGACATCGTCACCAATCATCAGGGATTCTCCCACTCTTCGTGTCAAAATCAGCATGAGTCACATCCTTGTTGCTTGACGCCCATCTTTCATGAAGGGTCTTGTCGAGAACAGCCGCCGTGCAGGCCCGCTTTCAGTCCTCGACTGTATCAAGACCGAACGCAGAATGCAGGCTCCGCACGGCCAGTTCAAGAAATTTTTCCTCGATGATCACCGAGATTTTAATTTCCGAGGTGCTGATCATCTGAATATTCACACCCACATCTGCCAGCGCCTTAAACATGGTTGCGGCAACCCCTGAGTGCGAACGCATTCCAACGCCAACAACAGACACCTTGGCAATATGGTCATCGGTCAAGACCTCACCCGCTCCCAATTCTGTAACTACAGGTGTGAGCACTTCTGCCGCTGCTTCCATATCGCCACGCGCAACCGTAAAGGTAAAGTCAGTCGAATTTTCTCCTCGGCTATTCTGCAGGATCACGTCAACTTCGATGTTGGCCTCGCCTACTGGACCAAGAATGCGATAAGCGATGCCGGGGTTATCTGGCACCCCCACCACCGTCAACTTGGCTTCGTCGCGGTTAAAGGCTATTCCTGCGATGACAGGTGCTTCCATGGAGGTATCCTCCTCAGTCGTAATCAGCGTCCCGGGGCCGCCTTCAAAGCTGCTGAGTACTCTCAGCGGGACTTTGTACTTGCCGGCGAATTCCACCGAGCGAATCTGCAGCACCTTGGATCCCATACTCGACATCTCGAGCATCTCTTCAAAGGTAATCTGATCAAGTCGCTTGGCGCCGTCCACCATGCGTGGATCGGTGGTGTAGACACCGTCTACATCGGTATAAATTTGACATTCATCGGCTTTCAGCGCTGCCGCCAACGCCACGGCGGTCGTATCAGATCCACCTCGTCCCAGCGTTGTGACATTGCCCTGCACGTCGACACCCTGAAAGCCAGCCACAACGGGCACACCACCGACTTCCAGCTCGGCCTGCAACGCCTCTGCCCGAATATCCTGAATACGCGCCTTGTTATGCGCACTATCGGTCAGGATGCCCACTTGGTTCGCGCTAAAAGACTTCGCGCGAACAGCGCGTTCCCCCAACGCCATACTGAGCAGAGCGGTTGTAACCTTCTCTCCCGTGCTCAGTAGTGCATCAAGTTCGCGCGGTGCAGGGTTCTTCTGAATTTCCTTGGCAAGGCCCATTAGACGATTCGTTTCGCCAGACATCGCCGACACGACGACCACCATGTCGTGGCCCTCGCTTTTGAAGCGAGCCACTCTGTCGGCTACGGCACCGATCCGCTCCACGGAGCCGACCGATGTGCCGCCATATTTCTGGACGATAAGCGCCATGGGGTAAGGAATAAGCGGTGTCGTGATAAGAGGGCGCGTATTTAACACCATTCGAGGGCCGGTGAGAACCAGAGTTAATGTCAATGCGCACAGCGTGTCGTGCAGGGTCACATCGGTCACGATGCTTTACGAAGTCAGCCGGCAACGCACTCACGCTCGGCCTCGAGATGCCCTGACCGGCGATCATTGGTAGATCGAGAGGCTTGATGGTTGGCGGCTCTGGTCAGGGTGGCGAGGGATGATCCGATCCAATAGGCTTGTACCATCAAAATAGCAATGAGGTTGCCGCAGTGACACACGCTGACCCGCTCTATAACGACTGGATTCACCAACAGCTTCGTGTGCAGCCTGATGGTCTGGCCCTGTATGACCTCACCGCCGACCGACCATTCACATGGCGTGAGTTCAACACGCGAATTGACGCGCTGGCCCACCGCCTCACTACGGAGAACATCGGAGCGGGAGATCGGGTGGCATACTTAGGCCTAAACAGCTCCGATGTAGTGGAGATGTTTTACGCCACGATTCGCATTGGCGCCGTCTACGTCCCACTCAACTTCAGGCTCACGTCCCCGGAACTATCCTTCATCATTGGCGATTGCACGCCCTCGGCGGTCTTGTTTGATCGCGCCTTTGAGGCCGTCATCAAAGAGATCGATGCGTCGGTGTTGCCGCCGGTGCTAATTGACACGGCGCTGGATGGATCCGAGAGCGGCTATGAAAAATCCCTGATGTGGGACCAGCCTGCGATAGCACCTGCTGCCGCCACCGCCGACACGCTGTCGATGATCATGTATTCGTCGGGCACAACCGGAAAACCCAAGGGCGTGATGTATACACGGCGCATGATGCTTGCCTCAGCACTCAATCTATTACAGCCCAGTGAGGCGAGCCCCAATAGCCGGGTGCTAAATGTGATGCCGTTATTCCACATTGGCGGGATGCAATTTGTGCTGATGGCAGTGAAGTTCGGCATCCCGCAACTGATGATGCGCAGCTTTGACCCGGGCGCGATGTTAGGTGCGATTAATGACCCGAACCTTGCCATTACCAATATTGGCGGCGTACCCGCCATGTGGAGCGCCATGTCTCTCATGCCCAATATCAGCGACATCGACTTCAGTCGACTGCGCGTCGCGGCGACAGGGGCTGAATCAGTGCCCGAGCCCATGCTCAAAGAATGGCAGGAGCGCGGAATCCTCCTGCAAGAGGTTTACGGCATGACCGAGACATCCGGCGTCGTTTGCATGGCACAGAAAGCCGATTTACCCGAACACATGGGTTATGCGGGTCGCGCATTGCCATACGGTGACGTGAAAGTCATGAAATCCGAAACGGAGGAAGCGGTGCCCGGTGAACTGGGTGAGATCTGGATGCGCGGCGCATCCGTGACACCCGGTTACTGGAACCGACCCGATGCGACGGCGGAGGCTTTCGTCGGGGATTGGCTGAAGTCCGGCGATATCGGACGCCGAGATGAAACCGGGCGCCTCTCAGTCGAAGACCGGATCAAGGACATGTACATCTCCGGAGGCGAGAATGTTTCCCCCGCCGAAGTCGAGTCAGTCCTGATGGCACACCCGGATATTCGCGAAATCGCGATCATCGGCGTCCCCGACCCGAAATGGGGAGAGGTGGGTTGTGCTGTAGTCGCCACCATCAGCGGCGAACCTCTGTCGGTAGAGGCGATTCATCAGCAGTGCGAGGGTAACCTGGCTCGATTTAAGTGGCCGCAGCAAGTCGCACACACTGATGCGTTACCCAGAAACAGCACCGGCAAGGTGCAGAAATTCGTTCTGCGACAGGAGTACGCCTGAGCCAGCACTCAGCCTAAGTGCTCGGCTACCCAATTCTGGAAGGTGGCCAGCACTTGGGGCAGTGCCGCAACATCGGAGCCGCCGCCCTGCGCCATGTCGGGGCGACCGCCGCCTTTGCCGCCCAGCTGAGCCGCGAAGTGCTTGATAATATCGCCTGCCTTGATCCGATCAGTGGCGTCAGATGTGACACCGGCGACCAGCGCGATTTTGCTATCCTCAACGGCAGCCAACAGGATCACCCCCGAGCCCAGCTTGTTTTTGCATTGATCCAGCGTATCGCGGAGTGATGAGGCCGTTGCGCCATCAATCTGGGCTGCGAGTACCTTAAGACCTTCGACCTCCACAGCATCCTGCGTCAAATCCCCACCCGCAGACGTCGCAAGCTTTTGGCGAAGTCGCGTGGACTCTTTTTCCAGTTCACGTACCTCCGCACGCAGAGCATCCACCTTGGCGGCCGCATTCTCGGGTGTGGCTTTCAGCGCGCCGCAGACCGACTGCAGTTCTCGTGAGAGGCCCGTGACATGAGCGAGCGCTGCCTCACCGGTGACGGCTTCAATCCGCCGCACACCGCTGGCCACACCTGATTCAGCTGTGATCAGAAACAACCCTATATCTCCAGTTCGCGCGACATGCGTACCACCGCATAGCTCGACAGAGAATCGATCTGCACCCATGGTCAGGACCCTGACCTCCTCTCCGTACTTCTCCCCAAACAATGCCATCGCGCCGGCTTCAATCGCCGCATCCATGGTCATCAGTTCAGTCGAGACGGCCTCGTTGGCACGGATCTGCTCATTCACCACTGTGGTGATATCTGCCAGCACATCGGCTGACACAGGCTCACCATGCGAAAAATCAAATCGCAGACGCTGTGAGTCCACCAACGAGCCTTTCTGCAAAATGTGGTCGCCCAGGGCTCGCCGGAGCGCCTCATGCAACAAGTGGGTCGCTGAGTGATTGAGTCTCGTGCAATTGCGCACCTGCGCATCGATCTGCGCGTCAACGCTATCCCCTACTCTCACACTACCCGAGGTGACCGTCACGTGGTGAAGGTGGTGACTCTGCGCCTTCGTCGTGTCCGTCACGTCGAGTTCGCCGCCACCAGCGAGCAGGCGACCACAGTCCCCGACTTGCCCACCGCTCTCGCCGTAAAAGGGCGTGCGATCCAAAATCACAACACCAGACTGACCCGCCTCAAGAGCAGTTGCTGCCTCACCATCGACCAGAATCGCCACCACTGACCCAGTGGCCTGATCCGCCTCGTAACCCACGAAATCCGTTTCACCTTCAACACTCAAGCCCTGGCTGTAGTCGACCTTGAAGCCGGCATGATCCTGCGAGCGCTGCCGTTGCGTCGCCATGGCCGCCTCGTAACCTTCCAGATCAAGGGTCAGGCCACGCTCACGCGCAATGTCGTTGGTGAGGTCTACCGGGAAACCATAGGTGTCATAGAGTTTGAAGATCACCTCGCCCGGGATAGCTTGGTCATTGATGCCCTCAAGCGCCTCTTCGAGGATCGCCATACCGTTATCCAAGGTACGAGCAAATTGGTCTTCCTCGGCCTGCAAGGCAGCGGTAATGGCAGCCGACTGCTCCACCAGTTGTGGGTAGGCCTCTCCCATCTGCGCCAACAAGTCAGGCACCAGCGCGGCAAAGAAGGCCTCTTGCGCGCCCAGCTTGTTGCCGTGGCGAATGGCGCGCCGAATGATGCGCCGCAGCACGTACCCACGACCTTCGTTACCGGGCAACACACCATCGGCGATCAGAAAAGCCGTGGATCTCAAGTGATCGGCAATTACCCGAAGCGACTTGTCTTCGGTATTCGTGACGCCTAATTGCTTCGCCACCGCAGCAATGAGCGCGGTAAACAAATCGATTTCATAGTTGGAGTGCACGTGTTGCAGCACCGCCGCAATGCGCTCAAGCCCCATGCCCGTATCAACCGATGGTGCGGGCAACGGATGGAGCTCTCCCTGAGCATCGCGGTTGAACTGCATGAACACCAGATTCCAGATCTCAATGTAGCGATCCAGATCATCGTCTTCACTGCCCGGCGGCCCCCCTGGCACGTCCGGTCCATGGTCATAAAAGACTTCTGAGCAGGGTCCACACGGGCCCGTATCACCCATTTGCCAGAAATTATCCTCATCGAGTCGCGAGAGTCTGGCGGGATCGACACCGATTTCGTTCACCCAAATCGCGGCCGCCTCATCATCGCTGATGTGAACCGTGACCCATAACCGTTCCGGCGGGAGCTGCAATGTTTCAGTCAAGAACTGCCACGCAAACTGAATGGCCTCGCGCTTGAAATAATCGCCGAAGCTGAAATTGCCCAGCATTTCGAAGAAGGTGTGGTGACGCGCGGTATACCCCACATTCTCGAGGTCATTATGCTTGCCGCCCGCGCGAACACATTTTTGCGCCGTCACCGCGCGCTGATAAGGCCGCTGCTCCAAGCCCAAAAAGGTCTCTTTAAACTGGTTCATGCCAGCATTGGTGAAGAGCAAAGTGGGGTCGTCTGCCGGCACCAAAGAACTCGAGTCCACGCGCGTGTGGCCCTGTGACTCAAAATAAGCGAGGAATGCTTCGCGGATATCAGCGGTCTTCATGGAGTATCTCTGTTTGTGTGCGCGTGTCGCCGGGGCGTTCAGTTAAGACCCGAGGCGAGTTGACCTTCGGCCATGTCGCGGCCGGCGAGAATGTGTAAGTGCAGATGAAAAACGGTCTGACCGCCTCCTTCGCCATTGTTGATGACGAGCCGAAAGGCGTCGCCCACGCCCAACTGGTCGGCGACCTTTCCTGCAACAATTAACAAGTGCCCCAGCAAGGTTTGATCCTCGGGTTGTGAATCCACTAACCGTGAAATCGGTTTCCGCGGAATGATCAGCACGTGCGTGGGTGCTTGAGGCTGGATGTCGCGAATCACGACGCAGTGCTCGTCCTCATAGAGGAACTCAGTCGGGATTTCGCCGCGCGTGATTTTGCCGAATATGGTGTCTGCCATGGGGCGCCTCTAATCCAACTTCTCATCCGTGGTCAGCGCGCGCGCCTCCTCCTCGAGCATCACTGGGATGCCGTCACGTACGGGGTAGGCCAGCCCACTCGCCTTGCACAGCAATTCCTGCTTGTCTTCGTCATAGACCAGCGGCGCCTTGCTAACTGGGCACACCAGGATGTTGAGTAATTTGGGGTCCAGCACAGGATGTCTCTCGAACCAAAACGCGGAGTATAAGCCCTCCGGATGCTAAGAGCACCGCCACGCCAGATGTTCACGCACATTTAGAAGCGACCGGACAATCACTCAGGCATGGGTGGAACCAATAACTGGGGGTCGATTCGCTGATTGAACCAACTCATTCTCCAGTCGAGGTGCGGACCGGTAGCACGCCCAGTGGCGCCAATCGCACCGATGAAGTCACCGGGCGCCAAACGATCCCCCACGGAGACAGACACCTCACTTAGGTGCAAGAAGGAGGAAGAAAACCCATAACCGTGATCCAGAATGACCGTGCCGCCGGAGTAAAAGAGATCTGGCTCGGCCAGGGTAACCTCGCCCGCGGCGGGCGCCAACACAGGTGTTCCCTCGGGCCTGGCAACATCTACGCCGTAGTGGGGTGTCCCGGGAGTACCGTTATAAATACGCTGGCTCCCATACACACCGCTGATGCGTCCCGTGACGGGCCAAACGAAACCCTGCTGCACAGCCAACAAACCATCGGTGCTGGCCAATCGACGCGACTTGGCGGCACGCACCTTTTCGCGCTCTGCGCGAATGCGTGCAAGATGTTCATCGCTCGGTGTCACCGTTTGCTGGGGAACGCCCTCTACCCTTTGTACGCGGTAGTCGCGGCCCGCTACCGCCACGGTTTGTCGGCAGGTCGCTTCTCCTTTTATGACCAGCTCGACAGTGGAGGGCATGTCCCGCCCCAGACCCAACAAAAACTGGCCATCGGGTAGTACCGGCACGCGCCTGTCACCAAAACGAATCTCCGCGCTGGCTGAGGTTTGCCCCCACAACATCCCGCCCTGAATCGGGTTGCCTTGTAGCGGGACGCATTGGGGCGGGTCTGCCGGCAATTCAGACGACAACGCGGACAGGACACCGCAACCCCCGATGACAAAAAATGAAATAACCCAGCTCGCGCATCGCGGGATCACGGGTTCGGATAATGAGCGTGGTTTAAGCTGCAAGGTCATCGCAGATGATTATACGCCTGCCGCTAAGAGACGTTATCAATCAGACTAATCATCACATTGAAGACAGCTGAATTGGCCACATCAATACCCTGCTCGCGCCGAACTCCCTTTTGACCAATGAATCTGTGACCCATGACAGCATCACTCACGGCCCCATCAAGCAACAACAGCATTTCGCGCACACCTCGATACACCTACACTCTCGGTATGAGCCGATATCGCCCCCCTCGCCCAGCCGGATCGCCTTACATCACACCTGAAGGTGAGCAGGCACTGCGTGCGGAACTCCATGCGCTCTGGAAAGTTGAGAGGCCCGAGGTCACCAAGGCTGTGTCTGCGGCAGCCGCCAACGGGGATCGATCTGAAAACGGAGACTACATCTACGGTAAGAAACGCCTTCGAGAGATCGATTCCCGCGTGAGGTTCTTACGAAAGCGCCTCGATGCACTGACCGTCGTCAGCGAGCCATTGGGTGACCGCAGCAAAGTGTGGTTCGGTGCATGGGTCACGATCGAGAGCGAGGTGGGCGAGGAAGAGCGGTGGCGGATTGTCGGTCCCGACGAATTCGACGTGACCCAAAGAAAAATCTCCTGCGACTCACCCCTCGGGCGCGCTTTACTGGGCAAACCGGTAGATAGCGACATTCAGTTGGACACGCCACAAGGCCCCGCCAATTGGACGTTAATCTCTGTTGAGTACACTGAGTAGCGCCATCAAGGCTGCTCCCATGCACAAACCTTATTGACAATCATTCCCATTATCATTAGCGTAATGGCATGTACATTTGTATCTGCAAAGGCGTCACGGAACGCGCTATTCGCGATGAGGTCTGCGCGGGAGCGAGATCTGTGGATGACGTCAGCCGCAACACGGGCTGCTCGACCCAGTGTGGCAAGTGCCTGTTACGCGCCCAAAAAGTGGTCGAGGACGCTTGCGTCAGCCTCTCTCCAACACAAACCTCTGCATCTCCATCGGTGCTGGCTTCTGCTTGAGAATACGAATACTTCTCACTTTCATTTTTATTAACAAAATCAGTTACTTAGTTGCCCTCTCAGCCTGAGTTGGCTATAGTGCGTCCTGTTGAAAATACCCGGACAGGTGAACCGCATGAAAGGCAACCCCGAGGTGCTCAAGCACCTGAACAAAATCCTCTACAACGAACTGGTTGCGATAAATCAGTATTTCCTCCACTCAAAGATGTTCAAAGATTGGGGTCTGACGGAACTCGCTGAACACGAGTACCACGAATCGATCGATGAAATGAAACATGCGGATGCTCTGGTTGAGCGCATTCTGTTTCTCGAAGGTATCCCCAACCTGCAGGATTTAGGACAGCTCCGTATTGGTGAATCACCTAAAGAGATGCTGGAATGTGACTTACAGCTTGAGCACATTGCACACGCAGATCTCGTGGCAACTATCGAGTGCTGTGAGAAAGCAAAGGACTTCGTATCGCGAGATCTCGCCAAGGACATTCTCGAAGCCGAGGAAGAGCACGTGGACTGGCTAGAAACTCAGCTCTCGCTGATCGATCGTGTTGGAGAACAGAACTATCTCCAGACTGCGATGAAAACGGTTAAACCCGACTAGAGAGCACCTGGCGAAAGTACCCCTGATAAGTGGGGCTTACTAGGAGGGAACCATTTCGCCAACGGGGTGCGTGGTTGTGAGCGCGGTGGGTAATTCCACTATGCCCTCCCCGCGTGGTAGGCGGTGGTCGGCGTGGCATCTTGCAAACCGTATCGCAGGTCTTTTGCTTCTTTTCCTGGAAGCCAACTCCCCAGTCCCATATCCCAAACAGCTAGGAAAGACCCGAAGTTAGGATGCGCGTGAGCAACAGAGTGGTGAAGCTGATGCTGCGCCGGGCTAATGAAGACCCGCTCAGCCCAGCCAAAATGCAAAGGGATGTGGCTATGCCGCAGGTTGGCCCCCATGAACGTCATTAAAAAGCCAAGCGCGTTGACACCAAGGATATCCCAGACTTGCAAACCATGGCCGAATAGCCACACGAAAATCCCAGACATCAGCCCCAGAGAGATAACAGCCCTAGCAGAGTTAATAAAACTCTCTACTGGATGGGTGCGGTGCACTGTCATGGGCGTCAGGGTCGTTGCGGAGTGATGGGTTCGGTGGAAGTGCCACAAAACTGGAGTGCGATGCATACAAACGTGAACAAGAAAACGCATGGCGTCATCGAACAGGAACGCTGACACAGTAAAGGCAATCGATATGAGAACGGGGGACCAGGAGAGCAGGTGGCTATCGGCCACATTGAAATGCAACCATCGAGTCACTCCGAGCGAAATGGCAATCTGCCCACCGAGTACTGGCGCGAACAGAGAGACCTTCAAAAATGAGTTTAAACAAAACAGAGCATAGTCCTGTCGCGTAGACGCATTCCACCAATAGTTCGCATTCAATAATTTCTGAAAAGCGGTTTTAACGGACCACTCCTTGGATAGAAATCTTAGGTACAAGCATGCAAGCACTGCGGAAGCCAATAGGTGCATCCAGTACAGCCGCTTGGCAGGGTCCGCTACGATAAACAGCGCATCAATCACTTCACCATAAAGAGTTTGCGTATCTACCATGGATCAAAACCGATATTTAATCCGCCCAATCAGCGCTCTTGGTCTGTTGGGCCTAGCACCGAAGGGTCGATGCGAGACGATAGCAGCCTCATCGGTGGCGTTCAGCAGCGAACCTTGAAGCGTCAGCGCCTCTGTGAGTTCGTAAGAAAAGGTTAGATCTATAGTAGTCAAGTCATCTGCGTGTAAATCCTCAGCGATTTCACCAATGCCTGGCACCTCTCTCATGCTCGACTGGAAATCTACCGAACCCTCGAAGCGCCAATTATTTCGCGCATAACTCACCCGTAAGTTGCCAATATGCTCTGGCACATACGGTAACTCGTCACCCTCCCTCACCAATCCCCACTGGGAGAAGCCAGATAAAAATGTTTCTCCGAATTCCGATTCCGTGTACGTGTATGAAACTGCAAATTCGAGCCAACTGGCGTCGGAGAACGAGAATCTATGCAACAAGGACAGTTCCGCGCCGCCAATATCAACTTGCCCACCGTTAAATTCTGAACCGGGAGTGCAATTTGGATCGCTGACCCGACAACGCCCGATGAGGTTATCGTAGTCACTGTAAAATCCGATCATTGACGCCTGCGTAGTAGCCGAGCTGATGCGAGCTCCAAGCTCATAATTCATGCTTTGCTCGTGGTCAGCCCCGGAGGCCGGCCCAGCAGGCGAAAACCCCTCGTATGCTCCTGCGAAAAATGAGGCATGCTCTGAAATTTGCCATATGCCACTTATAGAAGCCGCTGTAAGATGCTGTTCTGCCCCAGCAACCGAATCGGTAATGAAGTTGATGACTTCCCCATCAATGTCTTCATGTCTTATCCCGAGCATGACTGAGGCATTGCCATATGACAGCTTTGACGTCACGTAGCCGGCCCACGCATCCGTTGTCGCCTTGTTCTGCGTCTTAGGTGATCGGGGTATGCCGTCTGGCACCATTTTATAATCGGTCATGAGGTAAGTGATCGGCTGGTGATTTCGCTTTACCTGATCATGGTGGAAGCGCAAGCCCACGGAAGTATTCAAAACAGCACCCGCAAGCTCTCTCGAATCAGAAATGGTCCACTGAGCGCCATAACTCTGGTACTTACGATGATTATTGGTTACGTCAAGTGTCTGGTCGGGCGACGGAGATGAATCTCGATCACCGGTCAGAATAGAATAGTAGATCTGATATTGTTCTGGCGCCTGCAACACACGCTGCAAAGCGGGGCCGCGCCAGAACCTATCCAACTTGTTCCAGGACCGATCAAATTTATTCCAGTAAACCGCGACACTTGTAGTGTTGAATCGGCTGACTTGCGCACTGTAATTGAGCTGCGCGTTATAATGTTGCGACTCAAATCTTGCAAGTTGAGAGGCAGAGTAGCGGCGCAGCGGCGTTTCGCGGAAATCATCGTCGCTCAACCCTAGATAGGTCTCGTCTGCCACCTCATCGCCCGCTTCTAATAGCACAGTAACTGTATGATCATATTGGGAATCAGGCACTGCATAGGTCAGCTTTAAACCAATATCGTTACGCTCAAAGCCCGTCTCTTGGTCGCTTTGATCTACGGACTTGAACCCATCAGCGCCGTAAGTAAGCACATCAATCAAGTAACCATATGAGCCTTCATTGCCACCGTATGATCCTTGTGCCTTGTAGTACCCATCGCTTCCCATGCTGAAATCGAGCAATCCGAGGGCGTCCTCATCGGGAATGTTTGGCGAGGCCAAGTTAATGGCACCACCAACCGTATGGGGACCAAATGCGGTCGCCGCTGGCCCCTTCAATACCTCGACACTCGCAATACGGCTGACGTTTGGTATGTAGTAAGCCGCGGGCGCGGAATAAGGCGCTGGGGTAATCAACACCCCGTCTCTCATAATTGTGACTTTCTGACTCCGCTCCGCAGCAGCACCGCGAATGCCAATGTTTGGTCTGAGTCCGAAACCATCCTCCTCGCGGATGTAGACGCCGGGCACTTGATTCAATACTTTCCGGAGGTCAATTTGGTCAAAGCGCTCCAAATCTTCCTCGTCCAGAAAGCTCGCGGATCCGGAAACCGATTGCACAGCAGTTTTACTGCCAACAATGAGGACTTCTTCCAGCTCTGCAACGGTTGCGCTTGCGACGCCAAGACACCCTATAACCGTCACGCCCGCACGAGAGAGCCATGCGGCGAATCGCGTAGCCGCCAGATTACTGCTCAGCATCAGTCATTGTCCGATTGCGAGCCACCTGGTATGTCGACATTGACGATTGTCACAAAGTCAATCTTGAGGCTATCCACGATACGCTTGATGCGTCCGTAAAGAGTACACATTGGAAATGTAGACGATGCAATATCAGGATTACTGTACGCATTCGTGCATTCAGTCTGCTGGGCTTCGGTTTCTATTTCACTCACCTGTGATGCAACCGATTCATCAATGCTGTTAGCGAGATCTAGGGCCTCGGCCAGATTAGATTTGAACTCCTGAGAAACCTCTGGCCAACCCTCGTTCTCAATGTGCGCATCAAATCCAGTTTCCGCATTCGAGGCGAACATCTCCGACCAAATTTCGAGATTAGTTATAACGTTTTGCAGGGAATTCCCGCTGTATGGCGCCTCCACAAATTCAGGACACGTCAAATCTGGGCAAG
>MDTD01165287.1_pt1 | contig 15962 bp, 14 predicted proteins | sample 811221 | NCBI WGS metagenome assembly MDTD01 (sample SAMN05326646, study PRJNA326480) | marine metagenome | isolation source: seawater | place: Pacific Ocean: South West | collected 2011 | reverse complement strand
TAAAGAAGAAGAAATTATGCAGGTTTGATGTCAATGACGGCGGCCCCACTCACCCGCAATAGCGTCGCGGCATCGCCGCAGCACATCGCCATCATAATGGACGGTAATGGACGATGGGCACAGACCAGAGGCCTGACCCGGACAGCTGGTCACAAGCGTGGTGCAGAGGCTGTTCGTCGCGTAGTAGAAGGTGCGGTGGAAGAGGGTATTCGTTACCTCACACTGTTCGGGTTTTCCTCAGAGAACTGGAAGCGTCCGGCACAAGAAGTCCATGACCTCATGGGACTATTGCGGTTCTATCTGAAGAGCGAAATAAAAAAACTTAACAAAGAGGGAGTCCGTCTCCACATCATTGGCGATCGACACCGCCTGGAATCTGATATTGTGACATTAATTTCGGAAGCGGAAGCGAAAACGGCCGACAACATGCGTCTCGATCTCACCATCGCGCTGAGTTATGGTAGCCGTGCCGAAATCGTTTTAGCCGCTAGGAAGATCGCTGAACAGGTTGCTGCCGGCGACCTCACTCCTGGAGATATATCAGAAAATTTGATCAGTTCTCATCTCTACACACACCATATCCCGGATCCCGACTTGCTTGTTCGTACCAGCGGTGAACATCGAATCAGCAACTTCCTCCTTTGGCAGCTGGCATATACGGAGCTGGTGTTCTTAGACAAACGCTGGCCCGACTTTAACAAAGAGGATTTGCGGATTGCCATCTCTGAGTTCCACTCAAGAGAGCGCCGGTTTGGCGCCTCAGGAGGCTAAATCGCCGTTCCCTGAGCTATGGCTGCGGGTTTTCTCGGCGGTGGTTATGATACCGCCGGTTATACTGCTCATTTACCTAGGAGGGGTATATTTCCAATTTTTTATGGCCATTGCGACTGTTATTCTTATCGCCGAGATTTTTCTAGCTACGAACAAAAGCCTTTACTGGACAGTGGTTGGCGCAGTCTACATCGCCGTTGTTTGTTATGCACTGATAGTACTCCGCAGCAATAACGATGTTGGATTTGAGACTGTATGCTGGCTGTTCGTGCTGGTGTGGTTCGCCGATACTGGAGCCTTTATCACAGGCCGCGCGCTTGGCGGTCCAAAATTAGCACCAAAGCTCAGTCCGAAGAAGACTTGGTCTGGTTTTTTTGGCGCGGTTGTCTTCGCCGCTCTGATCGGAATAGCGACGGCACACATACTTGGTCTAGAGGTGCTCTGGCGCATTGCCGCAATCTCTGGTTTTCTTGGAGGGCTGTCCCAGTTCGGTGACCTGCTTGAATCTTGGGTTAAAAGGCGATTCGATAGAAAAGATATGAGCAGCTTGATACCAGGTCACGGTGGTTTGGCAGATCGGGTCGATAGCTTGGCCGCTGCGGCAATTGGCGCTTGGGTTTTAGATGGAATGACGACGGAGTCCTTACTGAAATGGCTGTAACCTCTCCGGCTGCCGATGCACTCGGACTCGCTAAGCGGATCACTGTCTTGGGCTCAACCGGCTCTGTGGGGACCAACACGCTGGACTTAGTGGCTCGAAACCGGGAGCTGTTCGCCGTCGAAGCCCTGACCGCAAACCAAAATGTAGAAGCGTTAGCAAGCCAAGCCCAGATATTTGATGCCAAACTGGCCGTGATCGCCGATGAAGGTCGCTATAAAGACCTAAAATCTTTGCTCTCTGGGACTTCAATTGCGTGTGCTGCTGGACCGGAAGCGCTTAATGAGGCTGCGGCCCAGCCATCAGAACTCGTCATGGCTGCCATCGTAGGCGCCGCCGGATTAGCCCCAACAATGGAAGCAGTCAGACGCGGCACCACCGTGGCACTAGCAAACAAGGAGTGCCTCGTGTCTGCCGGAGATATCTTTACCCAGGCGGTCACTGAACATGGTGCAACCCTGCTGCCAGTGGACTCCGAGCACAGCGCGATATACCAAGTCTTTGATTTTGATCAGGCGGACCGGGTCACTAAAGTCATCTTGACCGCATCGGGCGGTCCATTCCGGACCCGTGAGATTGCCAGCATGCGAAATGTTACACCAGCGGAAGCTATTGCTCACCCAAATTGGGATATGGGTGCCAAGATTTCCGTGGACTCAGCAACTATGATGAATAAGGGCCTCGAACTGATCGAGGTCTTTCATTTGTTTCCAGTAGAGAAATCGGCGATTGATATTCTTGTCCATCCGCAATCCGTTATCCATAGCCTTGTAGAGTATGTGGATGGATCTGTTCTCGCCCAGTTGGGAACACCCGATATGCGGACCCCCATCGCTTTTGCCATGGCCTGGCCACAGCGCATGCCAGCGCCCTCCCCGAAACTTGATCTACATGAAATTGGTCAGTTAACTTTCGAGGACCCAGATACTGAGCGCTTCCCGGCACTTAGATTGGCGCGCGAGGCACTCGATGCGGGCGGTGCCGCATCAACCATACTGAACGCCGCAAATGAAGTTGCGGTTCGCCGTTTCCTGGATGGTGAGATAGGTTTTTTAGATATTTCAGTCGTCGTAGAAAAAACACTTGAGAATGTGACACATTCAGCGATCAATTCTCTGGGTGATGTCGTATCAATCGATGAAGTGGCCCGTCGATCAGCAGAGAGAGTATCATAATTCAGACAAATTGGGCGAATAAAGTACACACACGAACTGACTAATTAAGAGTAGGCGCAAAAATGGAATTTATCGACTGGACTTGGAACTACATCATTGTGTTTCTTATTGTTTTATCCGTACTCATCTTTGTACATGAGTGGGGGCACTACTGGGTTGCGCGACGAAATGGCGTCCGCGTCGAGGTTTTTTCCATCGGTTTCGGGCCAGAAGTTGCCGGCTGGACCGATGAAGCCGGTACCCGATGGAAAATCGGTCTGATACCATTAGGCGGCTACGTCAAGATGTTTGGCGAAGACCACAGCCGCGAGGATGATGAAGGCAAACTGGTGGATTTGACGGATGAAGAGAGGGCCGTCTCTTTTCATCACAAGACCTTGGGTCAACGAGCGGCTATCGTTGCCGCCGGACCTATCGTCAATTTTCTATTTGCTATCGTCGCGTTCGCCGGCCTAGCCATTTTTCATGGGAACCCTGTACCTTTATCGGTAGTGGGAGAGATTGTTCCAGGCAGCGCCGCCGCCCAAGCTAAATTTCAGTCCGGAGACGTTATTGTCGCCATTGACAACCGTGAAGTTCAGACATTTGAGGACCTCCGACAAGTTGTGATCGCCAATCCAGGGCGCCAGCTAGTATTTGATGTCCAACGAAATGAGAAGATTTTCAAGATTATCGCTACGCCGAGGGCAGCATTGGGCCGTGACGGCCAGCCGCAAAATATCGGTCAACTCGGCGTCCGCCCCCATTTGGATCATTTGCGATATGACCGTACCGACCCATTCACCGCCATTTGGGTAGGAACGGAGCGTACCTTTGTCCTTACATACCGGATACTTGTTTACGTCGGCGAGATGATCAGCGGCCAACGCAACGCCGATGACCTAGGCGGACCGCTCCGGATTGCAAAGATTTCGGGTGACATGGCTCAGTTAGGTTTGGCTCAAGTAATCCTTCTTATGGCCATGCTATCGGTAAACCTCGGACTCATTAACCTTTTCCCAATTCCAATGCTCGATGGTGGCCATCTTGTATTTTACGCGGCGGAGGCATTACGTGGACAGCCGCTTGGGCCGAAAGCGCAAGAATACGGTTTTCGATTCGGCCTGATTCTGGTATTGGTCTTATTCGTATTTGTGACTTGGAACGATATCGTATTCCTATTGCAATGATCTCGTGCACCTGAGAGTGATCGAGTTTTTAAGAGAATAATTCGTCAAATAGTCGATCAACCGGGGGATTACTTGATTAAACGGCATCTATTCTTTGCGGCGGTTTTGAGCGGAACCTTCTTTGGTATGGTTGTGGAGTTGTTCCCTGCGCGCGCGGATCAGGTTGAAATTACACAAGCGGGAGTAATCGAACAGATTATAGTTAACGGTACTCAGCGCTTGGAACCGGGGACAGTTAAGTCCTACCTGCTGGTGCGCGAGGGCGATAGCTTCGATCCGCTTCGCGTTGATAGGTCATTAAAAAGCTTATTTGCCACTGGTTTATTCGCAGATGTCTCGATCAATTCGCAGGGCACCGCTCTAATCGTAAACGTGGTTGAAAACCCCGTTATCAACCGAATTGCGTTCGAAGGCAATCGCGCCCTGGGTGATGAGACACTTGAGGCAGAGGTATCCCTACGTCCACGCGTTATTTATACGCGCTCCAAGGTACAAGATGATCTCAAACGCATTCTTACGTTGTATCGCCGGGATGGTCGTTTTGCGGTCAGTGTCGAACCAAAAGTCATTCAGCTTCCGCAGAACAGGATTGACCTGGCGTTCGAGATCGATGAAGGCGAGCCAACAAAAATTCGCAGTATCCGTTTCGTTGGTAACAAGCAGTTCAGCGACCGAAAATTAAGATCTGTTGTCCGGACCAAAGAAACAGCCTGGTATCGTGTGCTCTCGATGAACGACAACTATGATCCAGATCGGATTACTTTGGATCGCGAGTTGTTGCGACAGCATTACTTGTCCGATGGATATGCAGATTTCCGTGTTACGTCAGCGATTGCGGAATTGACCCCAGATCGAAAAGACTTCTTCGTTACATTTGGGGTCAATGAGGGGAAACGCTATAAAATTGGCAAGATTAAGATCGATGCAAAGCTGCGTGACCTGAAGGCTGAGGATATTGCCGAGGTTCTACAAGTCGAATCCGGTGAATGGTATGACGTTCGCGACGTTGATGGGTCGATCGATAAAATCGTGGCACGCGTTGGGGAGCTTGGATACGCTTTTGTGGATGTCCGCCCTCGGATTAAACGAGACAGAAAGAACCGTGAGCTAAATATCACCTTCCAAGTTAAGGAGGGGCCACGTGTCTTCGTGGAACGTATTGATATTTCAGGCAATGTTCGGACTCTGGATAAGGTTATTCGCCGGGAGTTTCAACTCGTTGAGGGAGATGCGTTCAACTCTGCCAAATTGCGGCGATCCAATACAAGACTACGTAAGCTTAATTTTTTTGAAAAAGTGACCGTCGACAAAGTACCCGGAAGCGCGTCTGACAAAGCGATCATCACGGTTGAGGTTGAAGAAAAGTCCACCGGCTCAATCTCCCTAGGTGCCGGCTATTCGTCCTCACTTGGCCCGATCGGCGAAATTAGTATGACGGAGCGTAATTTCCTTGGCCGGGGGCAGAACGTCGGCGTCAGTTTTTCGCTCGCGTCGGCCCGTAGCGAGATCGACTTCACATATACCGAACCCTATTTCATGAACCGCGAGGTGGCGGCCGGGTTTGATGTTTTTCATGTCCGCCAAGACCTTCAAGATCTGAGTTCAATTGACACCAACCGAACAGGAGGCCGTCTCCGAACGGGATATCGTGTTACACATGATCTCTCCCAGAAGTGGGCGTATTTGATCAAGAGAGCGTCAATCTCTAATGTCGACAGCGGAGCAGCCCAGCTCGTTAAGGACCAAGAAGGCAACAAAGTTACCTCACAGATCACGCACGAGCTGGCCTACGATACGCTCGACAGCAAACTCGATCCGACTAAGGGTTATACAGCGTCTATCCGAACCGACCTTGCAGGCCTCGGAGGGTCCGTACGGCACCTTAGAAATACGTTACGCGCTGGCCTTCACCAGCCGGTAACCGAGGACGTAATTTTCTCCGTAGGGAGCAAATTCGGATACATTCTGGGACTTGGCGAAGACGTACAGTTTCTTGAGAGATATTTCCCAGGCGGTTCGGAAATTCGTGGCTTCGAGAGTTCTGGCTTCGGGCCCAGAGACTCCATATCGGATGACGCTCTGGGTGCCGAATGGATATATGCGTCGAAGTTCCAGCTGACATTTCCACTTGGCCTACCGGCAGATTTCGGCGTGAAAGGCCGAATCTTCAGTGACCTAGGTAGCTCCGGACAGCTAAGTCCGACCAATTCTGACGTTCAGGACGACGGTTCACTCCGAATGTCTGCGGGCATTGGGATGACTTGGCGCTCTCCCCTGGGCCCTGTTGGGATGGATGCAGGTTTCCCCATTCTCAAAGAGAATTATGACAAAAAAGAAGTGGTACAGATTAGTTTCGGTACCCGCTTCTAGGAGGGTTGCGTGAAAATTCGCAAACGTATAATCAAATTAATCGCACCGGGTATACTTGCTCTCGTTCTCGGATTGACGGTGCCTGCGTCGGCACAGGTACCGTTAAAGGTTGCGGTTCTCGACCTCAATGCTATTCGGACGAACTCGCTGGCAATCAAGGATATTCGCGCGCAAATCGAAAAATATCGGCAAGGCTTTCAAGCTAATATCAAAAAAGAAGAAGATGCTCTCCGTGTAGCTAATCAGGAACTGGCAAAGAAACGAACATTATTAGGACCTGAAGCGTTCGCAAACGAACGTCGGTTGTTCGAACAAAAAGTCGTCGGCGTCCAAAAATTAGTTCGTCAGCGGAAGATTGATCTCGATGGCGCGCTAAATAAGGCTATGCTTGTAGTTGAAAAGAAGATGAATGTAATCATGGCCGACGTAGCGACTAAGCGGGGCGCCAGCCTCGTTCTCCGACGCCAGAATACCATTCTTGCAGATAGCTCAATGGACATGACCAAAGAAGTCCTGAAGCGGTTGAACACGGAACTTAAAACCGTTCCCGTCGGCAAACCTGGAAGCAAATAACATGGCGGATCCGCGGTTCTTTCGCCGCGCAAAACCAATCTCTCTGGCGGATTTAGCCGAAATCGCGAACGCGACAATCGCCGGAAATGTGGCGCCTGATCAAACCTACGTTGATGTCAAGCCGCTCTCTGACTCTGGGCCAAAAGACGTAAGTTTTCTAGACAACAAGCGCTATGTCGGTTCATTCAACGTAAGTAAGGCGGGAGCTTGCGTAGTTGAAGCCGCCTATGTTGAGCAAGCACCTTCTGGCATGGCGCTACTGGTTACGGACTCTCCATACCTGGGTTATGCCCTGATTGCCGCCGCTTTTTACCCGACACGGGCTGATGACAACACGAATGTTTCAGCCAACGCCCACATCGAGTCTACTGCAAATATTGGCGACGGCGCCATGATTCAGGCTGGCGCTGTTATCCAAGCTCATGCCGAGATTGGGGCTGGTGCCCACATTGGCGTCGGCGCGGTCGTGGGACCCGGAGTTGTTATTGGCACGGGTTCTCGCATCGGACCGAACACGTGCCTGTCTCATTGCCTCATTGGAGATCGCGTGATCATCCATGGCGGTGTCAATATCGGCCAGGACGGATTCGGTTTTGCTCAGTCTTCCTTAGGCCACCTTAAGGTTCCCCAACTCGGTCGCGTTATCATTGAAGATGACGTGGAAATTGGTGCAAACACGACCATTGATCGCGGCGCAGGTCCGGATACGGTTGTCGGAGCGGGCACCAAAATCGACAACTTGGTGCAAATCGCACACAACGTTCGCATCGGCAAGGGTTGCATTATTGTCAGTCAAGTGGGTATTTCAGGTAGCACAGAAATCGGGGATTTTGTCATGATTGGCGGGCAAGCCGGTTTGACGGGACACCTTCAAATCGGCAGTGGTTCCAAAATTGCCGCTCAGAGCGGCGTAATGCGCGATGTGGACCCCGGTACCACCGTAGGCGGGTCACCTGCGAAGCCAATGCGCGAATGGTTGAGAGAGGTCGCCATCATCGAGAGGTTAGGGAAAAAAAAGGGTAGATAACTGCGTATGGATAGTAGCGCGACAAATCAGAACCGAACGGTCGAAATCGGCAAAATAATGAAAATGATACCTCACCGGTATCCGTTTCTTTTGGTAGACAAGGTGATCGATTTGGTTCCCGATACCACCGCAACTGGTGTCAAAAACGTAACCATGAACGAGCCATTCTTTCAGGGCCACTTCCCCGACCACCCAATCATGCCGGGCGTTCTGATCGTAGAGGCCATGGCGCAGACGTCAGCCATTTTAGTGATTGAAACCACCGGCAAAAAAGCCAGCGGGGTAGTATATTTCATGACAATCGAACAAGCGCGGTTTCGCCAACCAGTTGTGCCAGGAGACCGTTTAGAGCTTCACGTGGAAAAGCAGCGCAGCCGGGGCAATGTTTGGAAGTTCCGAGGCGAAGCTAAGGTCGATCAAAAGTTGGTGGCAGAAGCAAACTATTCGGCGATGATCGTGGACGAGGTAAATGGCTGACATTCATCCAAGCGCTATTGTTAGCACGAAGGCGGAAGTCGGTGACGGCGTCAGCATTGGACCCTATTGCGCAGTAGGCGACGGTGTTGTCCTGGAGAAGGGGGTTGAACTCATCTCCCATGTCGTGGTCGAAGGATTTACCCGAATTGGCGCAAACACCCATGTGTTTCCGTTCTCATCGATCGGGCATAGACCTCAAGATCTCAAATACCATGGTGAGCCCTCGCGTCTGGAGATCGGTTGCAACAATGTCATTCGTGAACATGTGACTGTGAATCCAGGTACCGAGGGTGGGGGCATGTTGACGCGGATTGGAAACAACTGTTTGCTCATGGTTGGCGCGCATGTTGCTCACGATTGCATCGTCGATGATCACGTCATTTTAGTGAACAACGCCACACTGGGCGGACATGTCCATGTTGGTGAATGGGCAATTATTGGCGGTTTGTCCGCGATCCATCAATTCGTACGTGTGGGCAAACACGCCATGATCGGCGGCATGTCCGGCGTCGAACAAGATGTCATCCCCTATGGCTCCGTGACCGGTAACCGAGCGCGCCTTCAAGGTCTGAATATCGTTGGCCTGAAGCGCCGCAGCTTTTCGCGTGACGACATCCATGAGATGCGCAAAGCTTACAGGCTAATTTTTGCAGCAGAAGGAACTATGTCGGAACGCCTCGCGGATGTTGCCGAAGACTTCGGCAACAATGAAGCGGTGATGGATATTTTACAGTTCATTCGCGCCAACTCCTCCCGCGCTATTTGTCAGCCCGCAATGGATGATGCGGCCTAGGCTGGGCATTGTAGCCGGCGGCGGGACGCTGCCTGGAGTCCTTATCAAGAATTGTAAGCGTGAGACGCGAGACTTTGTCGTGATTGCTCTGAAAGGGCAAACTTATCCGGCGACGGTGGGTGACTGTTCACATAAATGGGTCCGTCTCGGAGCTGCGGGAGAAGCCCTGGCGTTTCTTAAACAACAAAAAGTAGAGGAACTTGTGTTTGCCGGGTCGGTCAGCAAGCCAGCAGCCGCGGATTTACGCCCAGATCTCTGGACCGCCCGATTTCTTGCAGGCGGTAATATTTACGGATTGGGCGATGATGGCCTATTACGACGATTGATCAAACATTTAGAGCGTGAAGAGGGGCTTCGCGTCGTCTCAGTCACTGATATCGCGCCGGAACTCCTTGCTTCGTCGGGAACCCTGACACGGGTCAAACCTACAAAGGCAGATTTAGCAGATATTGCCGTCGGTGCAGCCGCAGCACGCGAACTTGGTCGCCAAGACAAGGGGCAGGGTGTAATCGTAGCAGAGGGCGTAATTATCGCGCGCGAAAACCGTCTTGGGACCGATTCCATGATGGCCAAACTCCCAGCATGGGCAGAGAGCCAGGAACGTCACGGCGTTCTAGTTAAGATGCTAAAACCCGGGCAAGAACGTAGAGCGGATCTACCAACAATTGGGCCGGATACGGTCAAGACTGGGAAACGCCACGGTCTTCGCGGTATTGCCGTGGACTCTGGAAACGCACTGATCCTCGACCGGGCGGAGATGCTTAAAGAAGCAAACGACGCAGGACTATTCATATATGGGCTCACTACTCAGGACGCTGAAACCCTCTACCACCCTTTGATTTACTTGATCGCGGGCGAGCCGTCCGCCGATAACTTGGGTGCCCGCTTGATGATAGGTCTGAAACAATTAACCAGAGGCCGACTTCGGTTCGCCGGCGTTGGAGGAGCGGCAATGTCCGCCGAGGGTTTAGAGAGCCTGTTTCCAATGGAGGATCTCGCGGTCATGGGTTTGGCGGAGGTACTTCCCCGCGTGCCCACCTTGCGTCGGCGTATCTTGCAAACCAAGGCAGATGTCCTCGCGCGGCAGCCAGACGTTGTGATCGGCATCGACTCGCCAGACTTTAATTTTCGACTAGAGCAGCAATTAGCCGGGCAAGGCATCCCTCTCATGCATTTTGTCGCCCCCAGTGTCTGGGCGTGGCGAGCTGGACGAGCCAAAAAGATTGCAGGCTTTCTTGATCATCTGCTAACTCTTCTGCCGTTCGAGCCGCCCTATTTCGAGAAGCACGGCCTCGCCACCACCTATGTTGGCCATCCCATCCTCGATAGCCGGGCCGATCAGGGGGACGGTCAAGCGTTCCGGCGAGCCCGCGGTATTGGCGAGGATGAACAGGTACTTTTGGTTCTTCTTGGTAGCCGCCGAAGCGAAGCCGCCTGCCATCTCCCCGTGTTCGCCGAGACCGTCAAACGCGTCCGTGACGAGGTCGGAACGCTCCGTGTGATCACCGTTACCGCTTCACCAACGGAAGAGCTCGTCTCACAAGCGGTTAAGCAGTGGCCCGGCGACGTGATTACGCTGAGTGATCCATCTCATAAGTTCGATGCCTTTGCGGCAAGCGATGTAGCTTTGGCAGCCTCTGGAACGGTGGCTTTGGAGTTGGCGATGGAAATGGTTCCATCGGTTATTGCCTATCGGATGCACCCAGTTACGGCTTGGCTCGCAAAGCGTCTGGTGAAGGTACGCTATGCCAATCTCATCAACCTGATTTTGGATCGCGAGGCTGTTCCTGAATTTCTCCTAAACAAATGTCAGGCCGAACTCATCGCCCCAGCAATTATCTCACTTCTCACCACGCCTGAACGCCGTCAACGTCAGAAAAATGACTACGCAGACGCCCTTGTAAAACTGGGACGAGATGAAGAACCAGCAGGACAACGGGCAGCCAAGACCATTCTTGGCCTCATCAACGCCAAAAAAAATGACGCAATGTAGAAATCACCGTATTTGTTTGTGCGTACCTCAACGAGGATCAGCGCTGATCCTGGGGAACGAACGCGCGAATTGTTTCGCCCGTGTAAAGTTGACGCGGACGCCCGATTTTCTGGGACGGGTCTTCGACCATCTCATTCCATTGCGCAACCCAACCCACCGTCCGCGCCACTGCAAAAAGCACCGTGAACAAGCTGGTCGGAATGCCCATGGCCTTGAAGATAATACCAGAGTAAAAGTCCACATTTGGATACAACTTCTTCTCGATGAAGTAGTCATCCTCAAGCGCCAGACGCTCCAGTTCCACGGCGATATCAAGAAGTGGCTCATCCGTGATGCCCAACTCACCGAGTACTTCGTGGCAAGTCTGGTGCATCACCTTGGCGCGAGGATCAAAATTCTTGTAAACCCGATGGCCAAAGCCCATTAGTCGGAAAGCATCATCCTTATCCTTCGCCTTTTCTACAAACTTGGCGATGTTCTTTGGATGCTCTATTTCTTCGAGCATGTTTAGCACCGCCTCGTTGGCTCCCCCGTGGGCTGGTCCCCATAGAGAGGCTATACCAGCGGAGATGCAAGCAAAGGGGTTGGCACCGCTGGAGCCAGCCAGGCGTACCGTGGACGTAGACGCGTTCTGCTCATGATCAGCGTGCAGAATCAGAATCCGATCCATGGCTTTTGACAGAATTGGGTTGACTTCATATTCCTCGCAAGGATTGGAAAACATCATGTGAAGGAAGTTCTCAGCGTAGTTCAAATCATTGCGGGGATACATAAACGGCGCACCGATGGAGAACTTGTAGGCCATGGCCGCGATGGTTGGCATTTTAGCTATCAGCCTATAGGACGCTACCATGCGATGTTTTGGGTCAGTAATGTCAAGGCTGTCATGATAGAAGGCGGATAGGGCACCAACGGTCCCACACATGACCGCCATGGGGTGAGCATCCCGTCGAAAACCACGGAAAAAGTAGTTTAACTGCTCATTGAGCATGGTGTGGTAGGTCACACCTCTCTCGAATTGAGCTTTCTGCTCGATGGATGGCAGCTCTCCATATAAGAGAAGATAACACACTTCCATAAAGTCTGAATTTTCTGCCAATTGATCTATCGGATAACCGCGATACAACAAAACCCCCTGTTCTCCATCGATAAAGGTGATTTTGGATTCACAGCTGCCAGTGGAGGTATAGCCGGGGTCGTAGGTGAAACAATCGGTCTCGGCGTATAGACGGCGGACATCTATAACATCAGGTCCGACTGAGCCATTTAAAACGGGCAGATCATATGTATCACCGGACCGATTGTCGGTTAGCGTGAAGGTCGCATTTTTTCTGTTATCTTTAGCGTTCATATTATCCCTCTCCATCTCTTCAGTACCAGACTTACAGGCGACCTAACTCACGGGCTTCGAGAGATCGACAGGATCCACACCATAAGGTTTATCCACCATCGATCGCGTCTCCGATACGCCCTAGCGACTCCTCGCGCCCTAACACGACCAAGACTTCGAAAATACTGGGAGACACAGTTGTTCCTGTGATAGCGGCCCGAATGGGCTGGGCCACTCTCCCCAATTTAGTGCCCGTGCGCTTGCTGAATTCGCGAACCCACGACTCTAGGGTCTCTTCCGTCCAATCATTCAACGCCGCGAAGCCGTCCTTCACGGACTCCAGACAACGACGCCCGTCAACATCAATCAGTTTTCGTGCCTTATCGTTAATTGATATGGGGCGATTAAGCGCATAAAACAACGAACTTTCAACGAGTTCCAGTAATGTTTTCGCGCGTTCCCGAAGACTGGGAAGCCCTTGAATTAGACGTTCGACGGCAATTTTCGATGGATCGTGGCCTAAGTGGTCTTTGAGGTTTGGCAAGATCAAACGCATTAGCTGCTCCGGTGCAGTATCCCGGATGTATTGACCGTTCAAAGCTGTCAGCTTATCTAAATCGAACCTGGCCGGTGATTTTCCAACACTGTTAAGGTTGAACCACTCAATGGCTTGTTCCTTGGAGATGATCTCATCGTCGCCATGGCTCCATCCCAAACGCAGCAAATAGTTACATATCGACTCCGACAAGAAACCTTGATCCCGATAAGCATCAACCCCAAGCGCCCCATGGCGCTTGGACATTTTTGCACCGTCTTGTCCATGAATCAGCGGAATATGGGCAAACGCCGGCGTATCCCAATTCAAGGCTTGAAACAGCTGGGTTTGGCGAAAAGCATTGGTGAGATGGTCGTCCCCACGAATAACGTGAGTGACACCCATGTCATGGTCATCAACGACGACCGCCAGCATATAGGTAGGTGTGCCATCGCTGCGTAAAAGAACCATGTCGTCTAATTCAGCGTTCCCGACCCTTACTTCACCTTGAACAAGATCTTGAATGACAGTCTCCCCGTCCTGGGGTGCCTTAAGTCGGACCGCGGGCGCAATGCCCGCCGGAGCGTCGGCGGGATCCCGGTCACGCCAGCGACCGTCATACATGCGTTTTCGACCGGCAGCGCGTGCCTGCTGACGCATAGCGGCTAGCTCCTCCGGAGCACAATAACAACGGTAAGCCTGGCCATCGGCGAGTAGACGTTCAACAGCTGCTCTGTGGTAATCGACACGTCCAAATTGAGAGATCGCATCACCATCCCATGTCAAGCCTAGCCAACGAAGCCCATCGTAAATCGCTTCCACAGCGTCTTCGGTCGAGCGTTTACGATCCGTATCCTCAATCCTTAGAAAGAAAGTGCCCCCATTACCGTGACGGGCGTGGTGTTGCGAAAATAACCAATTGAAAAGCGCTGTTCGGGCACCGCCAATATGCAGAAATCCAGTCGGGGAAGGGGCGAATCGAGTTACTACGCTCATTTTGTTGCGCGAGGGCTCCACAGGGTGATTTGAAGATTGGAGATTTTTATCTCATATTTTTCGCAGTGCAGCAACGCCATGAAAATAAATTTTACTAATCGAATGTTAATCAACCCCCTGAAATCATGAAATTATTCTTCACTTAAGCTCCAATCCATCAATATCAGGTTTTCAAAATCGTGTGATGTCTCAGAAGACGGTTGTCAGCTGGTACCCATTGGCTAAAGTATCCAATAGGGAAGGTCGACGTTCGCAATCAACATGATTGAGGAGATCATGAGATTTCTTTCAACAGCAAGTTTGATAGGTGTTTGTACCCTTATTTCAGCCTGCGGCTCCATCTCTTGGGACAGTAAACGATTATTTGTTGTACCTGGTGTCGAAACGGCACCCCCTTACAACTGGACATGCGAAGCCAATCAAGATCGGGTAGCTAAAACGGCGAAATGGGAAGACGCAGTAACAGTATTAGAAGCCATCAAAGATGACATTTACCAATCAGGGCTGCTCTCTTTGAAAGTCGGTGTGCCACACATCATCAAGGTTACGAACCTTGATAAGCAAGCTCGTTGGTTCCGCGCACCAGGCCTATTTGCCAAGTCCTCGGTGCTAAAAATTGTCCACGAAGGCATTGACGTGGCCGTCTCTTGTCCTCAGGCGATTGCCGTAGCGCCGCAGAAAACTTCGCAAATTCATCTCATTCCCCTGGAGAGAGGCTATTTTGACTATCACGAGACGCTTCTATCTACGCCAATGCTGACCGAATTAACAACGATGGGTTCGGTCGGGGTCGCCCACGTCTATTAGTTTGTCGTGGCTCCCACACGCGCAGACTCACATGGACAGGAACCAACCTTAAAGAAACACTTTTTGTAGTCAGCCCTTTTTGCGACAGCAAACGTGTCAAGGCTCTCATGCTTTGGTTTCAAGGCGACATTTATGCTACGCAGCATGATATAAAGCCAGCGTACGTCGCAAAACGACGTCGAGGTCATAGGCTGGTGACCCCAGCCCTTCAAACTGGAAATGAAGATCCAGGGTTTCGCTAATATTTCCGCATCAACCCAACCAAACGGCCCTGAATTTTAACCTGATCGGGACCAAAGATCCGTGTCTCGTAGGCCTTGTTGGCAGGCTCAAGAGCAATCGATGCGCCTTTGCAGCGCAAACGTTTCAAGGTAACTTCTGTGTTCTCTACTAACGCAACAACAATACTACCGTTATCAGCCGTGTCTGAGCGTTCTATGACTACCGTATCGCCATCATGGATACCTGCTTCAATCATCGAGTCGCCTTCCACTTCTAAGGCGTAATGTTCAGACTCCGTGCCAAGCATACCGGCAGGCACATCAACCGTATGTGAGGAGTCTCGAATCGCCTCAATGGGTGTACCCGCAGCAATGCGGCCATAAAGTGGCAGTTGCAACGCTTCAGAATCGACTGTAGTACTTGCTCCTGGTAGCGCAAAGTCCTCTTTGAAATCACCGTGGATCACATTTGGGGTAAAGCCGCTCGAGCGTTTTGCGGGCAAGGCCGGCGCGGACTCCATGTTTTCGGGTAGCCGCAAAACCTCAAGAGCACGGGCCCGATGTGGCAGACGGCGAATAGCGCCTCGCTCTTCCAATCCTGTGATCAAACGGTGAATGCCGGACTTCGACTTCAGGCCCAAGGCCTCTTTCATTTCGTCATAGGACGGTGAAATTCCTGATCCACGGAGCGTTTGGTGAATGAAAGTTAAAAGTTGATATTGTTTTCGGGTCAGCATGGGCTGTTCCTCTCGTGGCCAAAATGGCGGGCGCAAATTGGTTAATTTAAGTTGACTACGGAAAATCTTCATGTAATGTTCTATTTAAGTTCATGAACAGTGTCAATAGAGTTCCTATAAATATGCGAACGTGGGACGATATCTATTCGATATGTGGATTGAAACAGCCTCGAGCATATCGCGTCGGCGGTAATCAAAACATGGAATTACTCGTTTCCAAACGGGTTATGAGGACCAAATCACCCGCTTTCGCCTCAGGGGCTCCTGGCGCCCGGATCAATAGGCAATCCGCGGCCGCAAACCGCGCCATCATCGCGCTGTCTTGTTGCT
>MDTD01064144.1_pt1 | contig 15962 bp, 10 predicted proteins | sample 811221 | NCBI WGS metagenome assembly MDTD01 (sample SAMN05326646, study PRJNA326480) | marine metagenome | isolation source: seawater | place: Pacific Ocean: South West | collected 2011 | reverse complement strand
CACTGCCCAACTGCTTAAACGGGTAGATCGTCACGCCAATGACCAACGCACCGCCAATCAACATCAGCCAGCGATACTGCATCGAGAAAATGAAAAACGGTTCATACGCCTTCTGCAATATCCGGCTCACCGGGTTGCTTTGCTCTGCATGAATTTTCTGCGGGAGTAAGATCAATCCCGAGATCACCACCCAGCCGACACACAACCAAACGCGATAATCTGCCAACGTCGGTAACGGCATCACCGCCAACACCATCGCAGGGATGAGCATCACCAAGCCATAAACCGAATAACGTTTCGCCTTACTCCAGGACTCCGGCAAGACGCGGTCGGATATCAGGTACACCATCAACACCGGGATGATCGTAATCGCCAATATCGCCGCGGCCGTCATCGCAAACGTCTTGGTAAAAGCTAACGGCCGGAACATGCGCCCTGACTGTTCACCAAGCACAAAGATCGGCAGGAAACTTACCGTGATAATCAGCAGACTGAAAAACAAAGTCGGTCCGACTTCCGCAGCAGCATCGCCGATCGCTTCAACGCGACTGGTGTTTTTATCCCTGTTTTCAAGGTGTTTGTGCGCGTTCTCCACCATGACGATGCTGCTGTCCACCATCACACCAATGGAGATTGCAATCCCGCCAAGACTCATGATGTTGGCATTGATGTCCAGCAGATACATCACCGCAATCGTCACCAGCACACCAGTCGGCAAGACGAACGCAGCGACCAAAGCGCTGCGTGCATGAAGCAGGAACAGCACGATCACCAAACCCACAACCATGATCTCTTCAAGCAAGGTGTGATACACCGTTCCCACCGCACGCTCGATCAAGTCACTGCGGTCGTACGCTACTTCGACTGAAACACCAGCAGGTAAACCAGCCTGAAGTGACTGCATTTTGGCTTTGACACGTTCGATGGTTTTCTGTGCATTCTCACCGTAACGCATGATCACGATGCCGCCGACGGTTTCACCTTCACCGTTGGATTCAGCAATACCGCGGCGAATCTCCGGGCCGATTTGCAGTTGCGCCACATCACTAAGATAGATTGGTTTGCCAGCATCGTTGGCACCCAGTGCAATCTGCGACAAGTCCGCCAAAACCTGTGCCGTTCGGTTGGTATCGCTGTCCGTTGTTGAACCCAGATACCCAATGCCGCGGACCATGTATTCGGTTTCACTCATCTCAATGAGTTTGCCACCGACATCCAGGTTGGCATTGCGGATCGCCATTTTGACCTTGTTTAAAGGGATATACATCGCCAGCAGCTTGGCAGGGTCGACGACGACTTGATACTGCTTGACGAAGCCACCGACGGGTGCGACTTCGCTCACGCCGTCCACTGCGGTGAGTTCATAACGCAGATACCAGTCCTGTAGCGATCGCAGTTGAGCCAGATCAATTTGGGGTTGGACAAGCTTGGTGTGATCCAATGGGCAATCATCACGATCCGCAAAAGTCCGCTGATGGGTCAGGCGATTTTGAACATCAGCTGGAGCATCCTTGGGTTTGGCGTGCCATGTGTCGGACACCGAATCATGCCAAAGTCCGTTGGGATGTGTCTTGCAGTACTTGCCGGTATGCAGCGTGTACTGATAGATCCAACCGACTGCGGTGGCATCGGGGCCAAGTTGCGGCGTGACGGTGTTAGGCAGTTGATTGGAGACAAAGTTGAGTTGTTCCAACACACGACTACGCGCCCAGTACAGATCGGTCCCATCTTCAAAAATGATGTAGACGAAACTCGTGCCGAACATGGAATACCCACGGACGACCTTGGCTTGCGGGACCGCGAGCATGGCCGTGGTCAACGGGTAGGTCACCTGATCCTGGACAATGCGCGGCGCCTGCCCCGGATACTCGGTACGGATAATCACCTGCACATCAGATAAGTCAGGGATCGCATCAATGGTGATATGGCGCATGGACCAGACACCTGCCAGCAGGGCAAAGCCTGTGAGCAGGACGACCATCATGCGATTGTTCACACACCAGCGAATCAATCGGGCAATCATTTTTCAGACTCCTTATCGTCTGACTTGAGCAACTGCTCCTTGATGCTGCCGCAAGCGAGCATGTAGGGTGCGTATGGATTGCGGACTTCTTTTTTGCCTTGTAACCAGTGCTTTTTGACCATCGGGCAATACGTCAAATAAACGTTGCGGTCCGGTTTGAGATCATCGGGAAGCTGCTTGAGCATCGCAGTCATCGCATCCGACAGCGGGGCAAAGGCATCGCGAAACGCTTTGATATCCGTCGTCTTGATGGCTGCTGCTTCCGAGACCGCTTTGACGGACTGAGCTAATTTTTCATCAACATGTTTGGCGAGCATGTCCGCAGAGTTGTTTAATTTCTTAAGCGGTTTGGCAACCTCGTCCAGTGTTTCAAGCGTCAGTTGGTGTTGGATCGCAAGGTAACTGTCGGTGATGTGAGTGACGAGGGTTGCTGGATCATGCGACATGGCATGTTCCTTCTCCGCAGGTTGCGTGGTCGCTGCAGGAACCGTCGAATCAGAGATCGGCGTGACGGGAAGTGTGTCCTGCGTGTCAAAGCATTTGAGCATGGAAGCACCGAAGTAGGGATTACGCACATCACCACTTGCCTGCATCCAGTGACTACCGCCTTGATCATCGCGGAACATCGGGCAATGCAATTGGTCAAGCGTGCCAGCGAAGGTGGCCGGAACGCCGGTGAGTTGAATCAGGGCAGCAAGGTTGATGCTGAGGATGGCAAAGTGTTGTCGCATGGTTTTGATCTCCTTTGCGTTTGAGATTTGGATGGCAGCGGTTTTGGCATCCATGATCTGCGGATGCTCATGCCAGAAATGTTCATGGCCGGAAATGGTCTGCGCGGTTAATGTGTCGATTTGCTTTGCAAGTTTCTGGGCTTGATCGGTCACCTGACTGGTTGAGTCGGCTGCCAATTGATCACCGATTGACAGATAGGTTTTAAGCACGTCATTGATGGCGTTTGCCAAAGACGGGATCAGGCTGGAGAGCACGTTTTGTGCCTGTTTTTCGGGATTTTTCTCTGATTGGGGATCAAGCATTCGCGCCAGTGAGGCACGGATTTTGGCTTCCGAGTCAATGAGGAACTGGCCGGAGGTCACGACGTTTTCACCTTCGGATAAGCCCTGGAGGATTTCGACTTCATCGTTTTGTGTTTGAATGCCTGTCATCACATCACGCGGTTGAAAACGACCATTCCCCAGGGCGACGAAAGCGACCTGTCTCTCGCCGGTGTCGATGATGGCTTCACGGGGCGCGAGAATGCGATCCGATGCCAGCTTGTTTTCAAGCGTCACGTTGGCGAACATGCCTGGCTTGAGCAGGCCATCCGGATTTTCGAACTCCAAGCGCACCTGCACTTCGCGGGTCTTGGTATCAAGGTATGGGTAGATGTACACCACGGAGCCTTCAAAGGTGTGGCCGGGGATATAGGGCAGGCTCATGGTGACTTTGTTGCCGGTCTGGATGTAGGGCAATTGGTATTCGTACAGTGTGACAATGACCCATATTTTCGAGAGATCTGCAATGCGAAAGACCTGCATGCCAGCATCGAGTTTCATGCCTTCGTTGACATGCTTGGCAATGACCACGCCACTGTAAGGACTCTGAATACTCAGTGTTTTACTGGGTTTTTCCGATGCCTGGAGATTGGCGATCTGCTGGTCGGTGATGTCAAAGTATTGCAGTCTCGTTCGCGCCGACTCAAGCAGGGGGTTGTCCTTGTCGCCATTGGCACGGTGGGCGATGAGGTATTCCTGTTGGGCAGCGTAGAGTTCGGGGGAGTAGAGATCAAACAGGGCATCGCCTTGCTTGACCTGGGCGCCAAGGTAATCGACATGAAGCTTTTCGACCCATCCGGCAATTTTGATATTCACATCACGCAGTAGGGTTTCGTTGTAGGCGACCGTGCCGACGGTGTTGATGGTTTTAACCAACGGGCCGCGTGTGATTGTTTGCGTGCGAATACCCATGTTCTGCACGATGACAGGATCGATGGAGACTTCCCCTGAAAATTTGGCGGGGTCCAGCGGGGTTAAGTCCATCTGACAAATCGGGCACGTGCCGGCCTTGGGGAGGATGATCCATGGATGCATGCCACAGGTGTAATAGGTGGCGTCACCGGCTTGATGATCATGGTCATCTGTTTGCGAAGTCGGGGTGAGTTTGGCAACCGTCGCATTGATCGGTTTGGCAAAGTACACGCCGGCGGAGATGGCCAAAAGAAATACGATCACCAATATGAGCAGCCACTTGATGGAGATGCTCTTGGGGATTTTCCTGTTGTCTTGTTCGGTGTTCATGTTGCACACTCTTGTCTGTGTGAAAAAGTTGGATGTTGAAATAGACTTTAAAACAAGGGCAAAACGTCAGTCTGCGTTGGGCTTGTTGACATCAGGTTGGACCTTGCCTGCTGCCAGAAATTGAAGCTGTGCGTAGTCCTGCTGAAGCTGGGTGTGATTGCGATGGGACATGAGTTGCAGTTCAAGCAGTTTTTGCCAGTTGTCAATCAAGTCCGCAAATGGACCGCGACCGGATCGGTACTGGACACGCGAACTGTCGAGGACCTGCCTGGCCTGGGGGAGAATGGTGTCGCGGTAAAGTGTGTCCTGTTTCTGCTGGGCATCAACACGCTGATACATGTCCGCGATGGCAAACTGCAACTGGTTGTGCTTAGCAATCAACTCACTGAGTAATTCACGGATGCGCGCGAGAGCCTGCTTTTCGCCGGCTTGGAGTTTTTCCTGCCAGATGGGGAGATTGATCCCGATGCCGGCATAGAGTTGATCGTCACCGTTGGCTGCCATGGACGTGCCATGATCCGACACCGCTGCATAGTTGAGCATGACGGTCAAGTCGGGGATACGCTTGAGATGCGCAAGCTTGAGTTGCTTGCGCGCCTGGGCGATGGCATGGTGAATCTGCTGCAACTGCGGTGAGTGATTGATCGCCTGCTTTTGCCAGGTGTCTGCGGTCTGTAAATCCACCGGTGAAGCTTCGGTGTCTGCCAATGTCAATGGTGCATCGACAGGGCGATTCAGCAGACTGTTAATCCGTGCGATGGCAGAGCGTCTTTGCTGCTGCGTTGCAATGATGCGATTGTCCAACGCGCTGATCTCCACGTTGAGTCGCAGCAGGTCCTGTTGTGCAGCGCGACCGGCACGGTAGGAGGCATCGGCGGACTCGTGGACTTGATGCATCAACTGCTTCTGTGATTCGTAGACGGCCAATGTCTGGTTCGCCAGTTGCAGATTCCAGTACGCCTGCTTCACATCGCGTGTTAAAGCCAGTTGCGTTTGGCGATGTTGTTGTGATGCAATTTGGACCTGTTCTTTGGCTGCTTCGCTTTGGGCAGTCAGTCTGCCGGAGATGGGCAGGCGTTGGCTGATCGATGCCATGGCCGTGACCTCGCCATCAGCGGTTTGCGCCATGTTACCGACGGGGCTGATGGTGAGTATGGGGTCGTCCAGACTTTTGGCAAGGATGATGCCATGTTCGGCCTGCTCGATGCGAAAGCTTGCAGCCTGGATTGCCGGGTGATGCTTTTGGGCATAGGCGATGAGTTGATCGAGTGTGGCAGGTTCAGGCAACGTCTCGGACATTGCCTTGGCTTGCTGCTGCTGTTGGGTGATGGTTTGAGCGACCGCGGTTTGCTGGTCATTTTCCCATTGGGTGTAGAGGGAATCGTCCAACGGTGATTGACAGCCCGATAACGATAATGCGAGTAACAAACTACTGAGAGCAGTGAATCGGAACATGGTTTAATCCTGATAAGAAGCGGTCACGCGAATCATTTGCGGACCAACGACACAACCAACCTGCATCCGTGTGATTGGGCAGGGCAGACAGTCGGACGTGTTATCAGGAAATTAAACGGTCAAGAGACAGTGCTGGGCGCAGAGTGTGCGCGCCGTTGCTGGTGAGATGGGATCAAGGCTTGCATCACTGTGCGAGGGATGCGTCAGAATTTGATCGGGGGAGATGGTGTTAAGGGCCAACATCATGCATTGTGCTTGCGATGGCATATCGACTTGCTGGTTGATGACCAACAGGTCTGAGTCACAACCTTGATGGCTCATGGCAGTGTGTGTGCAGTGAGGGCAATCACTGCGTTGGGGCTGACAGGGGAAAGCGGTTGGTCCGAATGACGTGATGAGTCGGAGACTGGCATGGTCATCTGCATTTTGCAGCAGGAGGATGGGGTTTGCTCCTGAACATCCTGTTTGGGAGTTGCTTTTTCGGACATGCAACAACCCAGCTGCAGCGGGGCGATGAACACCGCTGTGATGACGAGCAGGGGCAGGATGACAGATAATAGCCGCATACGCATACAATCCTATCATCGGATACAAACCATGCCAAGGCCAGTTTTGTTCCCAAAGGTGATTGGATTTGTGAAATGTGTTGCCGAGAGCACTGCTAAGCCGCAAGCGGTTTTATGAGACAGGTAAGACGTAAACGCCTCTAAAACCGTCATGAACTGAGTCGATGCAGACTTGCTTGCCATCCCGTGACCAGCGTGGGTGCAGGTCGCATCGGATTTCAATATCGGACGGTGAGGGTGAGTAGTAGCTGCCCAGTTCAACGCGATGTCCATCTGCCAGTCGGTAGAGAAATAGCGCTCGACATCCCTGGCTGTCAGGATAGGTGTCGCTGAGCATCCACTTGCCATCGGGACTGAAAGTGCAATGTCCATCGCCGGTGAAGGTGGGGTGTTCGAGTTTGGTCGGTTGGTTCCTGCCTGATGCATCGTAGAGCCAATAGCCTTGTTGGCCGTCTTCACCGATGCACCATGCGACGATGGTGTCATCATCAAGCCAGTCGTAGTGTGAGACATTGTCGTGGGCGATGAGACTGCGGTAGTCACTGCCATCGTGGTTGGCAACGACCATGCGGGTCCGCCACCAGAGATTGCCCAATTGCTGTTTCCAGCGATGCAGGAAAGCAAAGCGTTTACCGGTGCGTGAGACTTGTATGTGATTGACCCAGTGTTTGTGCTCTGCCTGCGGATCACCGATTTGTTTGGCCAGGTCCGCGGTGCTGATGATCAACTGGGGCTTGCTGCGCGAGCCGGTCTCAAACAGGAAGACACCATCGTCCGATGGTGCATTGATCTGTGCATGCGGATCAGGTTGGCCAACATAGCCATAGCCCGGGCGCAGGTCGGTGAGTCGTGCAAAGTTCAGGGAGTAGGCACGATCACGATTGGGCGACAGATCGTAAATGGGGTGATCAAAGTGTTCGACGATTCTGCCTTGCAGGTCGACGATCTGTGATGCAAAGTTTTTGTCAGGCGTGTGAATGTTGTGAATGATGGATTGGTTGTCGAACCATTGGAGCATGCAACCCTGTTGCCAATTCCAGCAGGTGGTCTGGGCTAGCGGTTTGTAGATGGTGTTGTTGTCTGTCAAATCCACATAACCCACCTGCAATGGATCACTCACCGTCGGGCGTCGATCACGAAACGTCGCGCAGTTGGCTAAGAGCCGTTGGTGTGATTGGTCCCACGGGAATTTTTCGTAGTATCCGAAAAAGTAGTGCTTGCCATCATCAGGCGTCACCCGCTTGAGATTGGGATGGGGTTGGTGATTGGCGGGTAGATCGTTGGGTATGGACATGGTTGAGCATCCTGAAAGTTTTCAAGCGTGTCATTTTCGAGCCTGATGGGACAGAGTCAAATTCAGTTCTAGACTTGTCCCAAACGCGCATGAAAAAAGGAAGTCGCCTGGACTTCCATTTTGTGGTGAATTGCTTGAAAGTTCCCGTCGGAGTTCCCATTTGGTACCAAAATGAACCAACACGGGGTTTGGGGCCGATTGTGCGGACATCCGGGGGACATCCGGGGAATTTCCGGGGGAGCTTTCGGGATGACTTCCGGGGAGCCGGGGGTTAGCCGATGCGCTTGTCGACGATCAGCAGGTGGTAGCCGAACTGGGTTTTGACCGGTTCGGAACACTGACCGACGGGCAGGTCGCCGAAGACTACTACGTCGAATTCGGGGACCATGTCACCCTGGCCGAACTCACCGAGATTACCACCATCACGGCCGGAGGGGCATTGGGAGTGTTGCTTGGCCAGGTCGGCAAACTTGGCGCCTTCTTCGATCTGTGCTTTGAGATCCTGTGCTTCGACCTGGGTGGAGACGAGAATGTGACTGGCGACGGCTCTTGCCATGGTTTGATTCCTTGTGTTGCATAAGCGAGGTTGGCGGGTGGCTGACCTCTGTGTTTTGTCGTGCGTGTGGCTGACGTGGCCACCGATTCCCCAAAGGATAACAGGAAATTTCGGGCGTTGGGTTGACTTGTGGGGAGTTGGGCTCCTATAGTTGCTTTAACGAATCCGCAAACGTGAAATCAGTTGAGGAGTTCCTGTGAGTCGCAAATCTTCAAATGTCACACTCAAGGACATTGCCGCCCAGGCAGGGGTGTCGCATACCGCCGTCTCCGCGGCCTTGCATGGCACGGGTCGGATCAGTGATGAAAAGCGTGAGCATATTTTAAGTGTCGCCAAAAAAATGAGTTACCGTCCACGTTTGGCGGCTCAAATGCTCCGCTCCAACCGCACCGGACACCTGGGCATGATCGTGTGTGGCGTGAATCTCACGGACTTGATGGACTCGGGTTTCCACGGCCCGATTGTCTCGAGTTTCATTCAGGCCTGTGAAGAACGCGATATTCGCTACCACATTGAATTTGCAAAAGAGGCCGTCAATCCTGATGATGATTTTATCCCGCCTGCCTACTTCTCAGGGGGCATGGTCGATGGCGCTTTGGTGGTGGGGTATTGCGATCAACCCTTTGCCCATTGGCTTGAGCATGAGAACACGCGCCCGTGGGTGAGTGTCGGTGAGTCTGCTGCGTACTTCGTCAAAGACAACAGTGAGCAGAACGTCTATCAGGTTGCTCAGCATCTGGTTGCCCTGGGCCATCGCCGGATCGCATTTTTGCATGGTGACGTTTCCTTTGACAGTAATGAGGAAGGTCTTCACGGCTTTGAACGGGCGTGTCTGGATTTTCCCATGGACACCAAATCGCAGTGGGTGCATTACATCCCGATGATGCCGCGACGTGATGGGATGCACAAAACCGCCGAGTGGGCCCGTACTTGTCTGGCAGAATCGGATCGTCCCACTGCAGTGATCTGCAAGGGGATGGGCGTCGCCCGTGCCGTGGTCAGCGTTGCTCAGCAGTTACAGTTGGATGTGCCCCATCAGTTGAGTGTCATCGGTTTTGGTACTCAGGCCGAAGCCGAACGCAGTTATCCCTGCATGGCACACATTCAGCCCGACTATCCCAAAATCGTGCATCAGGCTTTGTACATTCTCGAACAGCGCTTGGCCGGTCGTGATGTGGCCAACTCCAGTTCACTTGTCGCTGCCAACATGGTTTGGCAAGACACCGTGGCACCGCCTCAAGACTAATCACGACTCGTTTTGCACCCAAGGAGACCGGCATGACATCGCTTCCCAAACGCGCATCAGGTTTCACACTCATCGAACTGCTGGTAGTCATCAGCATCATCTCATTGCTCATTGCCATCCTCTTACCAGCCTTGGCCAATGCACGTAAAACCGCACGCAGCGCTCAGTGCAAAGCACAACTCAAACAAATCGGTTTGTTGGTTGTCATGTACACCAATGACTTTGAAGAGTACTTGCCACCGCTTAAGGAACCATCCCTGGAGTATGGCAATATCTGGTCACTCAATTCGCAGAACTACAAATCGTTCATGCATTTTTACATGGGCTATGTCAAAGACCATAACAAGTGGCTTGCCGTCTGCCCTGACTACCGCGCCATGCGAAATGGGCAGGGCGGTAACTACGGCTTAAACGCACGTCTCTTCCGCTTCTCAAACTGGAATACGCCCTGGCATACCACCCTCGAAGTCTTCAAACCCTCCAAGGCACTCTACGCGCCGGACATCTACTACGAAGGCACAAACTCTGATGCATCCGAACAGATTCTCTCCATTGATCTGTGGGCAACGCACAATATCGATTACCGTCATGTCGCTTCGGTGAACATGCTCATGGGGGACGGTCACGTCGAAGCGACACGTGAAGCCTTGCCTGTAACCTCCACGGACACTTTCTGGTCCGGCCAGTAACTGGTTTGTCACCTGTTTGAATCTTACGCTTGGTTTATCGCAATCATCACGAAGGAAAATGCATGTTTGCAGCACGTCTCCTAACACTGTCTCTGCTCGTTGCAGGACTATTAACCGCACAACTCTCAGCTCAGACATGGCTTGATGAGCAGGGCAAAAGCATTGCCGCGTCTGAACCGCAGTTAACACTCCAACCCGACTCCGAACAGGCAGCAATCCAGGTCGGAACCACTGATAACGCGGGTTTGTGGCTTAATGCCATCGCGGGTAAAAAACTCGCCAAGTCCAACTACTTCACCAATCGTTATACGCTCGATCAATCCATTGATCTGAACAAGACCAGCTATCAGGTCACCGTCGACAAAGTCCAAACCGCAAGTGATGAATTCAAACGCACCGTCATCATGTTCAACTCCAGCGACACCACTGCCTGTGGCGTTGCGATCTACTCCGACCAAACGGGTGACCTGGTTCGTCTGGATACCAAAGGCCAGTTCAAAGTCCGCAAGTCCATCAAGTTCAAATTGCCTGCAACCTTCACCTTCGTCAAGGAAAAAGATGAAGTCGAAATCTATCTCAACGATCAACAAATCTCCGGCAAGTTGACCTTCCCCTACGAAGCAGACGCGAAAAAGGGCGGTTTTATCAGTGTGGACATGCAGATGCGCCGCGTCGTCGGTAACGGTATGGCAACGTCCATCACCCACGGCCCGGCGTCCAAACCACAAGCCAAAGTTTCAGTCACACCGCCAACCGATTCACTGGCCAATCCAAACTTCAAGCCTGTCCACCGTGTCCGGACACTGACCCTGCCCGTGGACAACGGCAATGCGCGTCCCAAGGTCACATTCGACTCGACATCGGATAGCCATTTTGAAATCGAATGGTCGGGATACATCACCCTGCGTGGCAGGTTTGGTGAGAAGTCCAAAACCTACGCCAAGTATCCGGCTGATCAGATTCTCAAACGCCATGGTGATCAGATTCAAATCCAGTTAACGCAACTCGGTCCATTCTGTTTCGTCCGTTTCAATGAGCAACTGCTTGGCATGGTGCCTTGTGATGCAACTGATGTGACGATCGCACCGACTTCCGTCAAGGTCAACGACACCGGTTGGCAGGCAGTTGGCTTAACGCAACGTCATCAGGTTGACCGTCAGCAGGCAATCCCCAAGGTGGCGATGCAGAACGTGCTGGGGTGGTTACCCCCGGATACGTTTTTGCCATCACTGATCAATGCGACCCATGATTTCCCTGTGACCCCGCCGGTGGACAATGTCCATCGTGATGTACGGTTGATGCATGAAACAGGCTGGAATGTTGCAGCAGTGGACTTCACGTTTTTTGCAGACTACCGCGTGGTGCGTCAGTATCACATGCTCCGCGAATGGCTCAACGCCACTGCTGACGAAAAGCTTGATGACTTTTATATCTGCCCCTTCCTGGAAGTCGGTACCTATTCCAAGCAGGCCCAGAAATCCAAGGACAAGATCAACAAGGAAGGGCGTGTCGAAGTCGATGCGTCGTTCACTGCCCATGCCATGATTTATCTCATGGAGCAGTATGCCAATCATCCCAATTGGCTCAAGTTCCAGGGACGCCCGGTCTTTGGGATTTATCGCGTGAACCACAACGACCCCGCCTATTGGCTGGAAGTCCGTGACATCCTCGCTGCCTACGGTTGGGATCCGTTTATCTTCGGCGACCTGGGATCGATTCAGACTGCGATTTACGGGACTTTTGATTACGACGAATGGCGGCCGTATGGCAAGACCATCGACGCGATTTACACCTTCAGTGCTTCACTGCTTGAAGTATCACTGGACCTGCCCCCCAAGTTCCGCGAGTGTTTTGCACCGCTGAAAAATCCGCCGGTGATCGGGGCAACCGTGCGCCCCGGATACTTAAGCGCCCGACCCTACAACAAGAATTGGATATCACATCGGGGTACGGAAATCGTCGTCAAAAGCTGGGAAAAAGCCCTGCAATATGATCCGGCATTTATCCATGCAACCACGTGGAATGACTACAATGAGGCCACCCAGTTCGCCAACTCCTTTAGCCTGTCAACCAGTCAGCTGGAGATTGGCAAATACTATCTCAATCAATATTTCAACAAACCGCCACTTCAAGGTAAGACCAACGAACCCCATGCGATCCTTTCCTATTTCAAAGTCTCGCATGGCAATGAACCTGTTCGCTTCCGCGTCCTGAGTTTACCTACCAGTCAAGGTGCAAAAAAAGGTCAGTGGCAAATCACACTCACCGATGACCAGGGCAAACAACTGGCAACCGCGACCAGTGACACACGCGATCTGACCCAGGTCGATACATGGCTTTGGCAATGGGATGGCAAGGTCACCAAAAAGCAAACTCGCACCGTCAAAGTCAAACTCCAGTTTATCGGTGAGAAGGCCAGGAAAACCTATCACCACATTCCCGACATTGCCATGATTGATGGCAACATGTACGGCGATGAACTCTATTACCTGGTCCCGCTGCATAAACTCGCTTCAGCAGATAAAAGCGTCACCATTCAAGTCAATGGTGTTACCGACGGTGTTGCCAAACATGAAAGCCTCGTTGATCTGAAATTACAGGTTCATGGTGCCGACCCGGAAAAGACACATGTGAGTGTTGCAGGTAACAGCAACCTGGTTCGCTTTGCTGGAACACTCAAAGAGGAAGGTGCCTGGCGTGTGCCGTCGTTTGGCTATCACGGTGTGGACATCACCGAAGGTTCCATCCTCAATGCTTCAACCATGGTGGATGTCCGGCAAGACGACTGGGCGGAAGGGAACAATTACTACATCGCTCAGGCTCAGTTTGATGATGGCACGGTGGCATGGTCCCCGACGGTATATGCCTTGCCGGAGTATGCCGCGGAGGATGTTTCTGCACAGTGGGTCTTCTCCCCGCGTTACAAACAGGATGCGACGAAGTTCATCGATCGCACGCAACGTCAGATGCCTTTGGATGCAGCTCCAAGTAACGGCAAGGTGGACTATGTCCTACTGCCCGGTCAGTTGGATGTGATGCACCTAAACGGCCGTCAACGTTTCTACACCGAACTCACTGCATTGCCTGTCGGCCCGATGGCGATGGAAGTGGTCTTCCGGCCGGACGTGGTGAATCGTGAGCAGATTCTCTGTGTGCAACGTGGTTCGCAGGCAACCTTGATTATCGACACACAGGGTTATCTTGTCGCACGTCGCCTGCCACAGGAACGTGTTCATCCCAATCCCTCAGTGGAAGTGCGATCCAGACAACCCCTCAAAGCTAACGAACTGTATCAGGTCATCGTGGTCTACGACGGTTCGCAATTAAAGCTTTATCTCAACGGACAGCTTGAAAGTCAGGCGCCCTGTTTTGGGCGACGTTCCACGGAGATGTTCGTCATTGGCGGACCGGCTTTACCACGTAGTGTGATTGTCGATAAGGACACCATCAGCCCGGCCCTGAAAACGGTGATTCGTGAGATTGATGGTGTGCATGAAAAGTCCTTCTACAAGGGACTATTGGTCCGTCTGACATTGATGAGTCGTCCTTTGTCAGTCGATGAGGTTTACACATCGTTCCAACGCTTGGCGTCATCGCGTATCTGGCAATGAAGCAAGTCCATACCAAGGAGTCGGTCATGAAGTTGCCCGCAAAACGTTTGTCCGCATTCACGCTCATTGAGTTGCTGGTTGTCATCAGCATTATCGCGCTGTTGATTTCAATCCTGCTGCCGGCTTTGGCCAATGCACGCAAGGCGGCACGTAACGCACAATGCCTGTCGAATCTCAAAGGCATTGGTGTCTATTGGATGATTTATCAAAACGATTACAAGGATCGCATGCCCGGACTTTCTCGCGGCTTCATGGAGTGGGGCGGGTACGATCCCATCGGCATGCTCCAGCCAGGACTGGTGTTGCCCGAAGAACGTTTCATGTACAGCTATATCACCAACGAAAAGATTTACCAATGCCCGTTGGATAACACGAACAATGCTATCGGCCTGGCAACGCAATTTGCCTGGCAGCGCATGGGTTCAAGCTACGCAGCCAATGTCTATCTCATGCAGTCATCGTCCTACAGCTATGTCTCGCGATGGAGTAATGTTGTTGAACCTTCACGTACCATCTGTGTCGGTGACATGCCCATGTATGCAGGCATCAATACCGGTTGGGACAGCCACCAGCATTCCAACTCATGGCATGCCAATACGGACATGAAGAACAACGTCCAGTTTGTTGATGGTCATGTCAGCACCGTTCTTACTGTCATGCCTGGTACCAACGATGAACATGTTCGTTGGCGTGCACACAAGAAATAATCTCGCATTTACCTTTGCATCGTCAATTGGTATTCATCTGCGATCATGTGCAGTCATGTCACGGGTCCAGCGACAGAAATGGATTAAGATGTTCAAAAAATCCCTGTTTTTATCACTGTTTTCATTCTTCTCGCTTGCATTGGCAGGACATGCCTTTGCCGGTTTGACCGTACACATCGCACTGCCTGACAACGCGACTGCCCAGCAGCAATTGGCTGCAGGTTCAAAAATCGTCGCCAGCGCACGCGATAGCAAAGTCTCACGCATCGAAGTCGGCCCCGGTGTCTACCTGTTTAAGGAAGGTATCAAAGTCAGTGATCGACAGCTTGAGATCGCCGGCACGTTGACTGACACCGGCCCTGCAACCATTTTCCAGTTTGCCACCCCCAAGTCCGGCTACGAAAAGTCCGGCGAAAAAGTCTTCACGCTCAAACAACCCCGCGAACTCATTGCCTTGTTTGAAGCGGATTCCAATGCAGTGAATCAAAGTTGGAAGTCTCTCAAACGTGTCGAGAATGTGGAGCAAGTTGCTGCAACCCCTGGCACGTATCACAGCAGCAATGACACGATCACCCTCCGTCCCTTCACCAATGCAGATCCCTCAACCAACATCATGATTCCCGATGCACACATGGGGATTCTTGCTGCTTATGGCCATGTTATTGCAAGTAACATTCACATCCGTGGGGCACGCAACACCGGCGTGTATGGTTTTGCAGGCATTATCCAACTCACCGATTGTCTGCTTTCAGAGAACGGTTGGAATGGTTTGGATACCACCCGCCAAAGCAGCATCAACTGCACACGCGTTGCAGGTGTCAACAACGGCAACGATGCCTTCGGTGTTCATCGTTTGGGGATCGGCAGCTTTTCCAACTGCTACGCTGCACACAACGGTGATGACGGTTTTTCCCCGCATGAAGAGGGGATCATGCGCTTGACCGAATGTGTCAGTGAACACAATGCAGACCGTGGCGTCGTGGCAGTACATGGCTCGTTGTTGACGTTGACCCGCTGTCAGCTTTATCACAATGGTGGTCAGAATGTCTCTTTGGAAGGTGGCGCTCAGGGCATCCTGCAGCATGTGATTGCTGACACATCAGGGACCACCGAAAAATCCCAACCCAACATGCGCGTGCTTAATGATAGTCACCTGTTGATCAACCAGGTCTTAGATCGCAAGAACGTGCCGGTTGAACCCATACTTTACGGGACCGGCAAATGCGATCACGTTCCGGCGGACACCGCGCATTTTGAGCCTGCGACATTGGCCTATGACAAGTTGTTACCCCAATGGTTTTTGAGTTCGACTTTTTTGGATATCCAACCATGAATTTGTTTTCCAGTCATTTTGCTCTGAACGTTCTTACCTTGTGTTGCACGCTTGTTTTGCCAACACGTGCTGCGGATGTCGCGGTGTTGCAACAGGTGATTAACCAGGCGATTGCACAAGGTCAAAGCAAGATCACGTTACCGGCAGGTCGGTACGAAGTCAGTGATGAAGCGTTGATCATACTCAAT
>MDTD01157431.1_pt1 | contig 15964 bp, 12 predicted proteins | sample 811221 | NCBI WGS metagenome assembly MDTD01 (sample SAMN05326646, study PRJNA326480) | marine metagenome | isolation source: seawater | place: Pacific Ocean: South West | collected 2011 | reverse complement strand
TGGAAAGATAGCTGTTGGAGCCCTCGTTAATTCAAAGTTTTGTGATGATATCAATTGTTTAGCCTCTGAATTATTAGAGGCTTCTGTTTTTGATGATAAGGCGTTTACTTCTGAGAAAATCGTGACTTCTGCTAATTTAATTTCTAACCAAAAGCTGTCAGCAGAAGTACTAGCTAATCGTACGCAACCTATGCAAATTTCCACTGATGCGATGCAAATAGTTACTCTTGGGGCTTCCAATTACATGACTATGATAGATATGACATTAGATACTCTAGTCGCGCAAAATGATTTTAGCGCTGGTTTCGAAATCACTACTGCTAGTGGTGGGCGTATCGCTAGTCTAAATAATAACGGAACAATCTCTCTTTCATTTGCACGGAGTAGTACTAATGCAGCACAGGTTACTTTAACTCCAAAGTTTGCTGCAATTCTGTCTGGAACTTCGGATTCCTCAGGGAATTGTGGTAACGGAGATACAAAAATGATAGTACTGACTAGAGGCTCCATTAGTGATTGTATATCTTCTCAAATTAATCACGGAATAGCTGAGTTGGCATTCTTGGATGCTTTAAATGTTTGCAGATCAAATGGATACCAGTTGTGCGATATGAATCAATATTACAACGCTTGCAAGAGCGGTATACTATCATCTACTGAAGAGTCTCTGGGGCGTCAACTATTAACAAGTACTATGGCTCCCGTTTTTGAGGTTAAGAATTCCAATCTTTGTGATAATGCCGCGAATGACTTTTCTATTGATAGAGCGGATATTACAACTTCCTCGAAAAACTTTCGTTGTTGCCTTAAACAGTAGCTAGGGAAGAATTAACGAACGCTTTGCATTCCATCTTTGCATCTTGTAGTATGCACATCGGCTGAGGGTAGATTGTATGAAATATTCATTATTTGAATTATTTATGCTGACTAGGAGAACCAATTTTGGCGCTATTACTTTCTGTAGTTTTTTATCTTTTAATTATTAATCCTCTAATAGCAGTAGAAACAATTCTGTTTACCGGAAACACCCAGAGTTATCTAGAACCCTGTGGTTGTGTTCAAGGGATGCTAGGGGGTATTGCACGACGCAATAAATCGTACGCAGATGAAAAAGATTATATCCTTGTAGATAGTGGTAATTTTACGGATATTAAGCATGAATTGGATCGTACTAGGAACGACTATTATTCCAGATCATTCAGTGCCCTATCCTATTCTGTGGTGGGCTTATCCAATCGTGATTTGTCACGCTCTAATTCTGAATTGCAGGTTTTGGATGCCAAGGACTTGTTTGTTATTACGAATGCTGTAAGCTCCGAGGGTAAAAAGACATTTAAAAATGCCAAAAAAAGTTCTGGTTTAGAATTTATTTCTCTTGTGAGTCCTAAAAGTGATGTCCATCAAGATTGGAAAATTCTTGACCCTATACAGGCTGTAAAGGAGTTTGAACTGGGAGAGCGAAATCTTGTGCTGTTCTCAGGTCTTTCAAAAGATGAGTTAAGTCCAATTATTAAAAAATTGAAAAATCGCTTAGTACTAGTTATCGCGAATCAATCCACAGGAGACTTTACAAAAATAGAAGGAATCCCAGTTATTTTTCCAGGTGAAAAGGGAAAAATGGTTAAAAAGTTTTCGCTGAAAAGCGGGAACTATACTTCTTTGGCTGTCTTGGATACATACGAAGAAGATGCAAAACTGAAAGCTATTATAGATCAGTTTTATCAAAAGGTTTCCAATGACCCGGAATTGCAAAAAGGGTATGAAAAACTGTTTGGAGAGGACCCGCACGATAAACTGGTGACTGAGGGTAAAAACAGATACGTTGGTAGCGAGAACTGCAAAACTTGTCATGAGCCAGAATATAAACAATGGAAGTCAACCCCGCATGCTACAGCCTTCAATATTTTACTAGAGAAAAAGAGAGATTTTGTTCCTGCTTGTGTAGTCTGTCATTCCGTAGGTTTTGGCTACGAAAGTGGTTATGAAATTTCCAAGCGACAAAAATGGCTAAAAGGAGTGGGTTGTGAATCCTGCCATGGGGCTGGGCTTAATCATGTGCGTAATCCAGGTAAATCAAATATAGCCAAAACTGTGGATCAATCGCGTTGTATGAGCTGTCATAATGCTGAGCACTCACCACATTTTAATTATACAGCCTTCACCCCCTTGGTGAATCATTCGATTAAAGCTATCGCTGAGGAAGTAAGTTCAAAACCTCGTAAGAAACAGACTACGGTGGATTTGGATTTGTATGTGATGAGTCAATGCCCATTTGGTATAAAGGCTCAAAATAAGTTACTGCCTATGGTAGAAAAGTATCATGATCGGATCAACATGAACATGCGCTATATAGCGACTGATGTGGAAGGTAAGCTTAGCGAGCAGGAAAAGAAGGCCAGGCAAGAGTTGGCAGATGAGCAAAAAAAGAAAATGGAATTAGAAGCCACTAAGAATAAGGAAGAAGAGAGTGGCCAGCCTGGGTGTAAAGCGAGTTTCGAGATAGATCCAGAGGCCAAATTTCAATCCTTGCACGGGCCCTCTGAAGTAGATGAGAATATAAGGCAACTAATCGTCTCGAAGTTATACCCTGATCAATTTCTAAATTTTATTCTAGAGAGAAATAAAAATATTTATGGGGATTGGAAGGCGGTGGCTCAACGTTTGAAAATTGATCCTAGTAAAATTGAAGCCGCCATGACTGATGGAAGGGGAGACGCTTGGTTTAGAGAGAATATTAAACCAGGAAATCAAATGGGTATAAGTGCTTCTCCGACGATCAGGATAAATCAGGAGCCTTACACTAATACAATTGAAGCTACTACAGTTTTATATGAGATTTGTCAGGGAATGGATGACCCCATGCCAGAATGTAAGAAAGTTTCGATGTGTAGTCAAGACAGTCATTGTAATAAGAAGGGAAAAAACGGCTTCTGTAAAAATCCCGGTACACCTCAAGCTGTGTGTGAATTCAAAGATCCAGTGAAAGTCAATCTGGTCATGATACGTGATGATCAATGCGACTTGTGTGAATCAGGTCGCTTTTTAACACAACTTTATCAGGTGTTTCCAGGTCTAAGTGTAGAAAGTTATGATCGGAATTCAAAAGAAGCTCAACAGTGGATCAAAAAAGTTCAGGCTGATCGTTTCCCACTTTTTGTTTTTCCTGATATGACTTTTCAAGACTCGCCGCGGGTCAATTATATTCAGCGGTATCTCGCAGCTAGCGGAGGAGTTTATTTTATCAACCCATTAGTTCATGAGTTAGCCGCTCTCAATCAGAAACCTCAACTGCTCAAGCTCAAACTGTATACAACTGCTTTTGGAAGAGCGGTAAAGATTCAGAAAGATGTTACTGAGGTAGTGGAAAAGATCGAGAAAGATGGGAAACAAAAGGTGGACTTTCAAATCGTCTATCTTACGCGTCAAAGTCGTCAGAACTCTAACTTAAACCAAACCGATGATAAATTTATGGTGAATTATACGGATGGCAATGGGAATACTTTCCCACTTTACCTAGAGTCACAGAATGGCATTAAAGAGCTAACGGAAGGGATCACTCAAGCTTGCTTGTCCAAGAGTCTTAAACGTGATAAGTATTTTGATTATCTTAAACGTTTCAGTGGTAGATTGAGTGATCGTCTGTCAAAGCTTGGACAAAAAGAAACCGCTAAATTTTACAAAGATTTCAAGATTGACGAATTTCGCTCACAGATTTTTGATGATGCCGGAATTAACATTTTGGAGCGACAGAAGGCCTCAAAATGTGTTAGCTCAAATGAGGCTGCTAAGCAGGTCTTGAATGATTTGATTGATTCATCTAAAAATAAGATTTTTGCAGCTCCGACCGTAGTCATAAATGATTATTATGTTTTGCGTGGAGCCTCTCAAGCTTTAATAGACATTTTACCCGAGGTCTTAAAAACGAATCGAAAACCGGACTTTAAGAAAATGAGTCACATTGGGCATAAACACTGATAGACTCTTAAGGAGTTGATGCGGTGCCTCGAACCTGAGTGTTGATCATATATACTAGAGTTTGGGTTACAGCAAGTCGTCCGTCGAATGGATCACGGCATTCTATGTATATTTCCAGAGTTATGCGTGGAAAATCTGTACTTTTAGTACCTTCGTATTCAGGGTTTGGGTAGCTCTTCGCTACTCTAAAACTGACTTGGTGTACATCGGGAATTCGTATTCGAGTAAATCCGGGTTGATCTATGAAAGCGCCTAAAGCTGGAGGAGTGCCCGCCGTATATGTGTAGGCTTGTTCTTGACCTTCAATGGTTAAATCAGCCAGATCATAAGAGGTCCCTTTGTTTGAATCGATAACTGTTTTAGAATTATCTAGATTTAAGGCGATTGTATAGGCAGTGGCTAATCCTGAACCAGGAACAGAATTGCCAACTTCGTCTAACTGATAAGGCGTAACGGTGGTGAATCCTACTATCAACTCATCGATTCCAGCTACGAATGTAACTGGAGTAGTAGACTCTTTGGAAAACTCTTTTGTGAAACTTAGATCATAATTCCCGGCTGATCCATCCTCTGGACCTAATTCTAGAAAGTCACTATTACTGGTATAACTTGGGTAAGATGTGCCATCGAGTGCGCGACGCAGAAGAGACATCCCTAGGCGCATTTTCTCTACGGTGTGGACTCTCCACGTCCCTTTTGCTGCAGCTTTATTGCCCTGTATGAAAAACAGGCCAATACCAAGTAGAAATACGCTTAGAAGGCCTGCTGCAATCAGCAGTTCTACAATCGTGAAAGCTTTTGAGCCCCTCTGTTTAAAAAAACTTAAATATAGCCTAAATCTCTCAGAGCTTTGTTTCTTTGATTTGTGGTAGTAATTCTCTTGATTCATCATCTTGCCGAGGGTGTTCGCTTAGCTTATAATTCATTATAACTGCACATAATAAGCATTACTACGGTTAGGTCAAAATTATCTATTTTTGCAATTACATACGGACGAATGAAAAGAAGAGGAATCATTGAATAAGCGCAAAGCAGTTAGATTGGGTTTCACTTTAACTGAAATATTGGTGGCAATGTCTGTGTTAGCTTTTGCATTGGTCCCACTTATGGGTGTTATGTGGAGTGGGGTAAAGCGCACCGACATTTCTGACTCCTACGCCAATGCGACTACGATTGGTGCATCAGTGTTAGAATTTTTACTTAATGATTCGGTCCGTTTTGATCAGCTGAACTTTACAAATCCATTGGCTACCAATTTAAGAGATAGTGAGGACTCGAAAGAATCCTATGGTATTGTCACTGATGTAGCGGGAACTAACGATTTTCTGGGGCAATACTGCGCGGATACCGATCCAGCTTCCGGATGTGAGGCAGCTGAAGGAACTTCCGGTTCTTGTTGTCAAAAATATGACTCCAAGCAGAGGTATTTTAAGATCGGACGAGAAAACTATCATACTGATCTATATATTGGCGCTTACTTTGCCAGTACTTCTTTGCATCCCACTAAAGTTACTTCAATGACCTATAATTATATGGAAAACCCTGCAATCGATTACGAGGAGGCTCCTAATAATCCACAGCAGTTCTACGACACTCTTGCTTTGGCGGATAAGGCATACAAGAACGACTCAGGTTCGACTGATTTTCAGCATTTTAGTCCATACAATATCACCAATGGGGTTTGGGACTTAGATTTGAGCACAAGTGGGGCTTATCGTAAAAAGGTGGATAATCAAGTTAGTCTACCTATATATAGCGGCACGGAGACACCTTTAGCTTTTGATAGTCTGGGCGGTTTAGGGACGCTTGCAAATTATAGTAATTTTGCCAAAATTCAGTTGTTTATTCGTTGGGGGCTATCATACGTAGCGAATCAATCTGGGGTAACTCCAGTAACAGATGAAGTAAGGGTTACACAGCAAATCGACTCGAGGGGTAAAGCGAAAATGATTCAATTGGTTACGTTCAAAGGGAGATTTGATTGAACTGGTATAAACCTCGTCGGGCTATGGCAATACCAGTTGTACTCGCTTTTGTTGGTGTCCTTTCTATAACCGTTGTAGCTCTACTGAAGACGAATCGCCAGTCACTTCCTGGTAATTATGAAATCATCAAACGAATGCAGATGAAGTTTGTTGCTAAAGGAGCTTTGCAGCATGCTCGTTTGAAAATGCGCCTACTTTCTACTGAAGCTTATGATGCTGCAGCTTACTCAGTGGGTAAAAACCCCCTATATGATCACGCAGCAGGATATGACAATTTAGATGGTACAAACACTTTAGGAGAGAATGCTGTTTCTAATCGAGGTACGTTTATCGTTACTAATCCAGGTCCGGCTTTTCTCACCGGAACGGCAGAGATGAACGGTACAAATCTAGACCGTGCTAATGTTGAAGATATTAACTTTGACGGCTCCCCAAATGAGTGGTCTAGTCCGTATCCCGAAGGTGATGAGGAACTTTTTGATAGGCCCGGTAAATCAAATCTTGTAAGCAATCTGTATTTGGTGAGGTTTTATGAAGATATCTCAACTCGGGACCCTTTTGAGCATAATCTCCCACCCTTGCAAACGGCAGTTAATTTACGTAACTGGATTAGTAATGATCCCAGTATTGATGGTATTTTTGCAGAGCGGCCCTCGAAAATTGATGTGAATGAGTCTTGGAAAGGTAAGTGGAACAATTCTCAAGAGGCTGTTCAGATTGTATCTGGTCAAATTGATCCAGTGACGGGTATGCCTGATATGTTCACTGCGAGTTATTACGTTGATGAAATGCGTGTTCTCGCTTCTGAAGGCTCTCGTTTATACGGTAAAGAGGCTGTTAAAGTAGGTGTTAAAGTTACCCTTGCAACCAAGGGAATAATTAATACGGGCTCAGACTCGGGTTCGGGTGCAGCGATAATAGGTGATGTAGAGGGTACCTATCAGGAAACATCGGTCTTCAAGGTTTCGAGAACACTTAGATAATAGAGGTCAGAATGTGGTTTGATTCTCTGTTATCCTTTGTGATGCCGGGCTTTGTTGCAATCAAGGTGTATGTCTTTCAGAAACTTTCAGGTGCTTTCATTCCTGCTTTTTTCATTGCAGGCGCTATGGCCACCTTTATTCCAAAGTCTACAATCGTTCGCTATTTGTCTGCTGGTGTAAGGCCCGTAATTTCTTATCCAGTTTCATTAGTATCTGGCGGAATTCTAAGTGTTTGCGCTTGTGGCATTCTACCTTTATTTCAAACTATATTTCAGCGAGGTGCGGGAGTAGGCCCGGCGATTACTTTTTTATTTTCGGGGCCAGCTATAAATATCATAGCCATTATTTTCACATATCAATTGTTAGGTACTGAGTTGGGGCATGCTCGAATAATATTTGTATTAATTCTTGCTCTATTGTTAGGTCTGGGCTTTGCTTATATCTTCGGAGAACCTCGCCAAAGAGTTGCTTCAGCCCAATTAGCTCTTTTACCAGGCTCCAAAAAGTCTCGTAATTTGCCTAAATGGATATTATTTTTTTTGTTGATGGGGATGGTTTTAAGTTTACCGATTGAATCAATTCCATGGTCAATTAAGGGGCCGCTTAATCTAGGACTGTTATTCTTTTTAATTTTAGTCTCAAAATTTGGCCTGCATGAGAATGAAAGAATGGATTGGCTGGATAAATCATGGTTTTTGATCCGCAATATTCTGCCAAAATTACTGATAGGTGTTTTTTTCGTGGGTATTTTAGAACCGTTTGCTAGGCAATGGATGATTGCCACATTAACCAATAATGGTCTGATCGCTTGCTTTTTAGCTTCCTTAATCGGTGGGATTCTTTATGTCGGTACAATTTTGGGTGTGGTTGCAGTAAAAGGTTTAGTTGGAATGGGTATGCCAGAGGGTCCTGCACTTGCACTTCTGTTAGCTGGTCCTAGTGTAGCTTTACCCTCTATGCTGGTAATTATCAGTATTTGTGGGAAGCGAATAGGTTTTGGATTTGCGATCGGCGTAGTATTGCTATCCACGGTAAGTGGATGGTTTTATGCTAATTTTTTGAAATTTTTATTCTGATTACAAACTATTTGAAATATTTGCACTCTATAACTGCTACTTGTAAGCTCACTGACATGTGTAAAATTTTTGTTTGGTTCATTATGGGTTCACCAGTTTTATGGGCATGTGACTTGAACCATGATTGGAAAGTCACGAAGTTGAATACCTACCGAGATTTATCAGCTTTCGCACTCCATCGAATGCTAGAAGGTACATTGAATAAATTTCCAGGAGCAGCCCTTGTTCTAAACATTAAAGATCTGTACGGCCTTAAAGGCCAAGTTAATGAGCTCGGGGAGAGCATTGGCGAAACTACTAGAACTACGCTTGAAATAAAAGAACTTGAGACTCGGCTTATGTCGGGTGGATTTCCATCAAATAAGATTTACTTCTATTTACCTACACTTACAGATAATGATAATGCTCAGATATATAATCCCGAATTTTTAGAAAAATTAGCTTTAGAAGCTAAGGTTGAATATTTTTTAAGGGTAAAATTACGCCGTTATTCGAGGCTCGAGAGAGAATACAAGGATCGCTATAAGCATAACAAGCACATATATCAAAAAACTGTAGATCATTCTGCGGATATAAGTTATGCATTACTTTCGACGAGGGGTCGTTATATCGACTTCATAGATGACAAACAATCATTTCAAGAGCGTCTTGTATTCCAACAAATACCTGACAAAGAGCGTTTGTTAATTCTTGAGGAAGGTTTTGACGAGAGTCAAAAAAAATGGATTAGTAAGACGAATTACCTAGGCCTAGATACTATCGTACCTATAGCAAAGTACGTGGCACAAAGCCTTACAGATAACCAATGAAGCTTAATAATAGAATCTATTACCTTGCTCCATTAATTGTAATGGGAATCATATTTTTTCTTTCTCATCAGCCCAGAGTAATGGATGGTCTACCACAGATTAGCGGGTTAGATAAGATCTTGCATTTCATTGCATATTTTACGTTGGCCCTAAGTTGGATTTTGTCTTTTTCTAAAAATAAAGTACCCTCTTTGGTTAGCAAAACATTTGTCTTCAGCATTCTTTTTGCTTTAAGTGACGAGTTCCATCAAACCTTTGTGCCTACGAGGTCTTTTGAAATCATGGATTTAGCCGCTGATGCAGCAGGAATCTTTTTTGCGCTTATACTTATAAGCATTATCCAACGAGATAGATGAGCTAGAATCTAACAAAATTACTCTCTTTTTGACTATTTTTGTTCAAATAATATGTCCACAAGTCGATACAAAAGTTGGCTTATGCGACCTATTTTTGTACTAATAATGGGCATTAAAACCCTATTTAAGGGGTTTTTTTGCATTTTGATATTTTTACAGATTCATTTTGCGGAAAATCCTTTTAGAGATGTTCCACTGGATCATTTTGCCTATACAGCAATTGAAAAACTCATTGATGAGGGCGTTATGGAGGGTTATCCCGATGGAACCTTCAAAGGCAGACGCGTACTTACTAGATATGAATTTGCTGTAATTACTGCAAAAATATTAGCAAAAATCGAAGATGCGGAATTGGCTGCAAAACCAGGCGAAGCACCCCAAATGAATCCGGAAAGTACGGTTATTATAAATCGCTTATCAGCTGAATTTCGAACCGAGTTGGATATGTTAGGAGTCCGGGTAGATAGTCTGGAGAAACGAGTTTTAAAAGTTGAAAAAGATACCAAGGCTTTGGATTTGGCCTTGAGTAATGTTCATGTTGAAGGTTTTTATCAAGCCAATCAAAAATATGTATTTAGATCAAACCGTTTTGTGAGTTTTGCGGACCCGGGATTAGATCGACTTAATCAAGATGTTTTTCTAAGATTTACTGGAAATCCCAAAGGTACCGATGATTCATTCTATAAGGGTGTGGAGGCGTTTGCAGAGATAAAAGGAAATTTATCGGGCGTCGCTTCCAATCGATTGATTTATGGTTTCTCAGCACAGCCAGAGCCCGGCGATGGTATTGATGATTTCGCAACAAATATTCAGAATGATCGCAAAGTTGAAATGACGAAAGCTCATTTCAAGTCTAAAACAGGCTTAATGGATCTAAGAATTTTTAGTGGAGAACAATTCACTGATTTGCAGGATCCAGCTATATTACTAACAGCTGGTAGGTGGAGGTTTTCACCCGGTGAGGTTGGCATTTTCCAAGGTGTAGAAGCTTCAGGAAAATATTCTAATTTGAGTTATTTTACTTCTGTGCTTAAGAGAATACGGCAAAGAGGATCTCTTGGAGGTAGTGTAACTAATTTATTTTCTAAGTTCAGTAAGTACTCTGATGTTGAGGATGATGTTTTTAGTTTCAGAGCAACTTATCAGCCATTTAATTTCGAAGATGTGGATGGATTTGAAAAACAATTCACCTTCGGAGGTTCCTTTGTAGAATATACCGATGATTACAATACTTTAAATGCTTTCAATCGTGTAATTGGCTGGGATGCTAACTATTCTGCAGAGAAAGAAAAGGTGAACTTTGATTTAACATTAAATAGTTTACTAAGTGAGGGTAGTGGAGATATTCACGATACCGGTTTTAAAGTGGATAGTCAGTACGAAAATCGTAATCTTCTATTAACTTTTAAAGGATACAGCTTTGGAAAGGATTTTCGTTCTAACGTTAGTTCAGGACAACTGGTAGACACTCAATGGAATGGAAGTGCCTACGATAATTATGGTCGAGGTTCTACATCTGGTGTGGGTGAAAAACTATTGCGTGCACAGGCAAAATATACCTTTGAAGAGGGTGAGATTGCTGCTTTAAAACAATTAAACTTCACTCTCACTGCCCAGCAGAAGTGGTGGGAAAAATTAACCGGTCAGGAGAGTCAGCCTTGGTATGGCCGAAGGGGTAGTAAGTTAGCTTTAAGGACGGTTGCGGACTTTCATCAAAAGGTACAGCTTGATCTTGAAAATGAACTACTAAAAGATGCTAAACCAGAGGAAAAAGGCCGTACAAGACATACGCTAAATTACGGCTGGCGACCCGTATTCTTTGCTGGGGTAAAGGGTCGTCTGGAATTTATAAGTGATTTTGATCAAGTAAACGATAATGGGCAGCACTATACACAACAGCTTGCTGTTCTGGGTGGCGGAACAGCCTTACATAGAAGGCTGATTGTGAAAGGAGTGCTATTAGATCGTGTAGATTGGAGTGGGCAACCTGAGCAAGTGGATGTAGATAGAGTTCAAGCCGAAATTAAATACGATATTCTTCCAGATGGAATGCTTTCTATAAAGCCGCAGTGGAGACGGCAAACAGTGGTTGTCTCTATTCCTGCTGCACCTTCACATGATGTTACAGATATTTTTGTAACCGAACTCAACGCTACTTTCAGTAAAAAATTCGAAGGGCGCGCTGCATATGGTTGGCATAGAAAGGAAGCTGTCCCTTCAGGGGCTGGTGATGATTACTGGAATTGGTTTGGAGAATTAACTTACGAGCCAACAAAGTCAACGGAGATCGTCTTGAGATATGGTTATGACTATGATGACCGAGATCATGAAGAGGTCTTTGATTTTGAAAATACTCGCCAACAAATCGCCATTAGTGCAAGGACTGATTTCTGAGATGAATACGAAGTTTAAATATCGAGTATTCCTGAGTCTATTTTTAGTGGTGATTTTTCTTCAGGGCTGTTATCAGGATTACACTGTTGAGGAGCGAACTCCTGTTAGTGGTCAATTAATTGCCAGTAGTGAGCGTCAGGATGTTGCATTCAATTTTGATAACGTAAGCACATTTCCAGATCTAAAACTTAGATTAAGAGATTTCAGTGATCCTAATAACCGTCGTATTGAAGTCACCGAATACCTTCGCCTTCCAATTCTGAATGTACCCGGTGCACATTTTGAGATGTGGGCTGTTTCTGAGACGAACCAAGTTAGTTTTGGAAAATTCAAGCAAGCTGGAGGAGAGCTTGTCAGCTTTATAGGAGGAGTGACTGGGGCAACAAAATGCGGATCTGTAGGAGGTACTAAATTATGTACTTTTACTCCCACTGATCCTACTGCGCCAGTATTTAATGACTTAACCAGAATTGAGATAAGTATAGAATCACCCGGTGACGCAGATACTATACGGAGTGGCTCGATAATTTTAAGTGGAAATATTATTAATCAGAATGGCGGTATTGTAGATCCGTTGACATTTCCAGTATCTTTTTCCCAGAATGCGATCACGGCTACCGCCAGTTTGACTATAATTGCTGAAGATGCAAAAGAGGGTCTAGTAGCCTTAAATCTTACAAATTTTCCCTTTCTAGATAACCTTTTTGCTTATCAGTTGTGGTCTGCAGACAGTATTAATGGATTTGTGAGTTGTGGTTCCTTTAATGTCCAAAACGGAGTGATCGTTAATCCAGTTACCAATCAGCCAAAAGGCTCCAATGATTTTGCTTGCGGAGTCGACCTTACTACTAGAAGCCAAATGGTAATATCTTTGGAGCCTATTTACACAGGAAATAGCGCTGGGATTTTTGACTATAAGCCATATACAGCAGATTACCAGCCATTTACTAATGCGAATTTAGCTAAACCTTCAATAAATGGTGTGAGAGCTTCTATAGCTGGAGCTGCTAGAGATAGAGTGCTAACTGATGTGGAAGGTAATTTTTCATTGGCTACAACTGCCTTGGGTAGCACTTATGTGGTGTTAAGATCGGTTGATTTTGAACCAGCTTTTGTTGGTATCGATGTTAAACGAGATACCGCGATTACAGGTCTCAGTCTTCAAATGCGGTCAAAAGTTCCAGGGGAAGCTTTATTCCATTTTTTTGCCAGAGACTATGCTGGCGAAGTTAACTCAGTACAAGCCGATAAAGTTGGCTTTTTTGGAGCTGCAGCGCCAATGAATGATAATGGAGAAAATGGTGATTTAATAAAAGGTGATGGAATATGGACTGTTAGAGTAACTGGTAAGGGCGCAGGCCCATTACGCTATACCTATACTATTAACGGTGCGGCAACAATTGTTGATCCTCATCATGAAAACTTGGATGATTCTGACACGAGCACAGGAATATATACAGTGAAATGACATAGGAGCCGGGTGGTCCCAGCATTAAACACATTACTTAATTGAAGCCATTTGAGACCTTTACCCCTGACAACTGACTAGAAGTATCAAACAAAGCAAAATTTGAAGCCAAAAGTCTACTCGGTTCCTTTTTTAAATCAAATGAAGGGTAATCATGGCAACTGCTAATTTAGCAAAATTAATGCAATTGATCTGCATTATTACGACATTATCGTTTTTATTGGGTTGCGGGGGTAAATCACGCTCTAATAGGCCACTTGACTCAACCTCTGTTATTCCACATACCCGAGGTGAAAAGGCACGCGCACGAACAGTATTCGTTCATGAGGATAGTCAATATGATGACAGAGGGGCAGGTCATTATTTGTATCCAATTAGTCTTCAAAATAGAGATGGAATTTTTGATCTAAGACGTTTTGAAGTTCGTAATTTAGACCGGGTCATTGAGTTTCGTCTAGATTTTCTAAGACCTATTGACACGGAAGACTTGATCTCACTGGATCGAGCTGTGGACCCTCAATCAATTACAGGGGTTAGAACAAGAAAAGGCTGGGCTTTTCAACTTGTAGACATTTATATAGACACTGACAGAACGCCGGGCTCTGGTCTAACCTTTGCTCTACCCGGTCGCAATGTTGAATTTAATTATGAAGAGGCTTGGGATCACGCGATAGTATTGACTCCTGGACCCAACAGTGATGTGACTAACTACCTATTAGAGCGCTCGGAATATCGTGAATTACATAATAATCGAAAGAGGATTTATGTTCCTAATGACGTACATGCTCGACATTACAGCTTAGTTGCAAGAGTACCTAAACAGCAAATTGGAGATCCTCAACCTGATTGGGGCTACCAAGTATTCGTGATGGGTTACGATAGTAGTAATACCAGCCGTAATGGAATGTTTAATATGCGAGTCAAAACCTTTCCTACTGACAACGCATTTGGTGGTGGTACTGATTATCAGGGCAATCCTAACATAATCGATATCCTTTCCCCTGATAAGAGATCTCAGTATCACGTCCTCTCTCAATACCGTAGTAATCCCTATCAGAAAGATAATCTTCTAAGTATCGTGCCAATGATTTATTCAAAAGGTAAACAAAAAACGCCAATTTTCCGAGAAAAAAGTATACATAATGCAGCTGGTGCCAACTCTGGGCTGATAGACAGCAGATATACGAGTCCAGTAAAGGTTAGAAGATGAAATTGAATAGAAAAAGCATAATCGGAAGCTTAGGGATTGTAAGTTTTCTATTGATGTCTAATTTCCAGGATACTCAAGCGCTAGGCTCTAGAGTTCGCGCAATGGGTGGAGCGTTTATTGGTCTAGCGAATGACGAAAATGCCATTTTCAGTAACCCTGCGGGTTTGTCTCAGTTGTCAGGCAACCATTACCATTTAGACGTTCTATTGAACTCGAGAAACGAATTTACCAATGACTCATTTGCATATGCCTCTCAAATTTATGAAGGTCAATCACGCAAGCGTTTCAGTATTGAAGAATATCTGGAAAATGAATTTCAATTCACTACGAGTAAAAAACGAACAAGTCGCTATAATTTTGCCGTATCAATAAGTCGTGATCACAAATCTAAAGGATTTATTCGAAAAATCATGCTGGACAAGCAAAGTAACTCTCAGCTTGGACAGCAGGTGGCTGCCGATACATCCACTGATACATTAAACTTAGGTTTTGCTACGCGATTTCCCGTGGCATCTTCTCTTTTTCAGAAAAATCAGGTTTTTGGAGGCGTTAATCTTAAGTATATTCGTACTAAAAGAGAGCTTACTACCCTTATGAATGGGAATAATAAAGATGTTTTGAATGTGGGATTATCTGCTTTAGTTAAAACACCGCATAATTTTAGTTTCGGAATGACTCTTGATTCCATAATTTCAGAAAAACTGACTGGAGATATTAGTTCTAGTGGTTCATCTACTAATTTAGCTCTTGGTATGAGTTATCAACTTGATAAATCATCAATTATGGTTGCAGATGTAACTAATGTTCTCAATACGGCACGGGCTGTATCTCCTCAGTTTAAGATTGGATTTGAGCGTCAACTAATACAAGACGAACTTTTTATGAGGCTCGGCTCTTGGGACGGTACGTTTACAATGGGCTTTGGTATAAAACTTTACGATGATGTAAAAGTAGATTATGCATTTTTCAATGGAGATGTTCTTAAAGAGCATTACATCTCCGCCGCTATGCCTTTCTAAATATGCGTGCTTTTATTCCTCATGTAATTCTCTTCTTTCTGGGATTAATGTTAATACCTTGTTTAATAATGTTTCGTTACACGATTCATTGGGAATCTGATTCCAGTATTAGGTTAACTCCTAAGCCAAATCAGATGTTAACCATGTTGTCTGAGGACTCTGGCTTTTTTGGAGCTTCCGTTTCGGACGATGTAGCTAAAAAAGCTTGCGCCAGGAATCGATGGGTTATAAAAAAAGCTCTTCGCGAATCCGGCGATACATCATTAAACTTTTTTTCATTAATTTCTCGAGGTTTTCTAAAAGAAATACCGAATTGTCCCCAAGGCGGTACGTATGAACTTAGTGACCCTGAATCCAGTAGCATAATTTGTAGTTTACATGGTGAGACTGATTCTTAAAAAAGTTTCTAAGCCTGCTATTAAATTAGTTTTTTTCTTTGCTTGGTAGGCGGATTTTGTCTATGAAATTATTGGAAAACTTTCTTATTTGATGCTTTCTGTAGTAAAGCCCTTGTGGTTTCAATCGTAAGTAGGGATTATTCTTTTTGGGTTTCAGATTGTGATTGAAGTTAAGAAATCTTTTGAATCTTGGGGCTACACTATCAAAGGAATGGGCTTTATAAATATCTTTGTATGCAGAAGCTTCTATTGAAAGGTTATTTTTCCAATAATTCAAAGATTGTAAAAGGT
>MDTD01011913.1_pt1 | contig 15964 bp, 13 predicted proteins | sample 811221 | NCBI WGS metagenome assembly MDTD01 (sample SAMN05326646, study PRJNA326480) | marine metagenome | isolation source: seawater | place: Pacific Ocean: South West | collected 2011 | reverse complement strand
GACCAATTACAACAATTCGACCACCGCAAGCACACTCAAAATCCTGGCCATAGGCTCCATATACAGAATTGCCCGATTTTCCTCTTTGTTTATCGGAAATTGTTGCCTCCCCTATCATTCCAAGGTGACCAATGATTGCAGCTGCTGCGTCTTTTAATGCAAACTCCACATTCTGACCCCTTCCAGTTCGGAAACGATCTCGCTCGGCCGCGAGTAGCGAGGAAACAACCATATTACCTGCCACGCAATCCCAAGCAGGTAAGGCATTTGCAACGGGCTCATGGCTGCCTTCAGCACCTGTAATGTGAGGAATTCCAAGAGCTGGATTTACAGTGTAATCAACTTCCGGGCCACCATGTCGATCACCTTTTAAAGTCACCATTATTAGATCCGCTCTTTTCTTTTTAAGACTTTCATAATCTGTCCAACCAGGTACCCTCAGGTTAGTAATAAATAGTCCAGCATCTTCACCATCTGAGGTGATTAGATCACTGACTAGTTCCCGTCCTTGTTCAGATTTTAAATTTACAGCAAAAGATTTTTTCCCTTTATTAAGACCATGCCAGAATAAACTTTCGCCGTTAGGAGCAAGCGGTCTTCTGAAGTGATCAAGACCTCCCCCTAAATTGTCAAACCTAATAACCTCAGCACCCATTTGAGCTAACTGCATGCCTGCAAGAGGTAAAGCGACAAAGGCTGAGCTTTCAAAAACCCGCATACCACGCAAAATACTCATATAAGTTCTCTCCCGTTTTTTCTTTCCAAAAACCCAAATAATACTAATTGGGGGCCAAGGGTCAAACCCACTAATTTAAATACAAGATACAGGTGATGCAGAGAAGTCAAAAATCAAACACAAGTTCAATTTGATATTCACAAATTTCAAATGGAGATATTTTTACCTGTTGGTGTTTTCTAATATTTTTTCAACTAGCTCAGGTAATTTATTAAACGAAGAAAATGAATATGTGTGGGGGATTTCTTCAATCGGTGTTTTTCGATATCCCTCCGTAAAGAGTAGGAATGGCACATCAGCTCTTTTGGCCGTTTCAGCATCAACTTCACTATCGCCGACGTAAATACATAAACCATCTCCCACACTGGCGGATGTATTCAATAAAGGACTAGGGTCAGGTTTTCTTCCAAAAGAACTGTCACCTCCGGTTATACATTTAAAGAAGTAATCTAACTTTAGATGCTTCAAAATTTTCAATGCAGGCTTAAGCGGTTTATTTGTACATAGTCCTAATTCGTGACGCGAATTTAGAATTTCTAAAATTGGGACAACATTCTCATAAGGCTCAGTAAATTGTACTGCGTTTTCATAAAATTTTAAAAATTGTTCCAGAAGAAAATCATGCTTCGAGCTTTCGATTGATCGAGCCACAATCATTTTTTTAACAAACAGAGGTGCACCCTCACCAATAAAGCTAACGGCTTCTTCATAACTAATTGGAGTAGCTCCTATTTCAGATAAAGCCTTATTGGCGACCCATTGAATATCCTTAGCACTGTCAATTAAAGTACCATCTAAATCAAAAATTAGGCTCGCATTTTGATTAATTAAGTTAGTCACATTGAACTCCAAAATTTTGTTCAAAAAAATTATTTATGTCACTGCTGAGTTTTGAATGAATCAAATTTCTTTATGTTTGAAGAAATTCTCATTTTTTGTAAATAGCAGATATTTTTCAGAAATGGCTGATATTTTTGAAGAAATTTGTTGTTTGAAGACAAGTTGCCGCATAACCTCGTTTATAGAATCGATAAAACTGGAGAGGAACAATGATCACTAAATTGAAAGTGGGCTCAGCTATTTCTGCTGCCCTAATGCTATGTGCAAGCTTTGTGACGCAAGCTGTTGCTGAAGATTGTCATAGAGGCACATTGGATGAAGCATATTGCGATAGAAACTTAGACCAAGTTGCTGACCTACCGCTTGATCCAAAGGATTGGGTTGACCCAAAGACATTAATTTTCACTTACACACCTGTTGAAGATCCTGCCGTTTATGCAAACGTGTGGAAACCATTTACAGACCATCTTGAAAAGATGATTGATCGAAAAGTTGTCTTTTTCCCGGTTGAGTCAAATGCAGCGCAACTAGAGGCTATGCGTTCTGGAAGATTGCACGTCGCGGGTTTCAATACTGGATCCAACCCGATTGCTGTTAGCTGCGCAGGCTTTGTTCCATTTGGGATGATGGCCTATGATGATGGTTCTTTCGGCTATGAAATGGAAATCATTGTTAAAAAAGGAAGTGACATCGCATCGCCTGCAGACATTAAAGGTCGAACAATGGCTTTTACATCACCCACATCTAACTCAGGGTTTAAAGCACCATCTGCTATTCTGAAGGGTGAATTTAGCTTAATTGCCGAACAAGATTTTACCCCAACATTTTCAGGCAAGCACGATAACTCTATCTTAGGTGTTTACAATGGTGACTATGAAGTAGCTGCTATAGCGAACTCTGTCAGACAGCGCATGGAACGCCGTGGTGTTATCGAAAAAGACGTACTTGAAATAATTTACACGTCAGCAACTTTTCCAACAACAGGTTATGGCCATGCCCACAACCTACACCCTGAGCTTGTTGCTAAAATCAAAAGTGCTTTTTGGAGCTTTGATTTTGACTCAGACGCAACTTTCAAAAAAGAGTTTGCTAAAGCTGATCGCTTCATAGGAATCCGTCATAAAAATGACTGGGCTGTGATCAGAGGCATCGATGCAGCAAACGGTGTAAGTTACGACTGTAAATAAATTTAAACAGAGGACCTGGCCTCTCTAAAGGCCAGGTCACTATATTTCTTAATTTTAGAAATCAAATGTATAGGAATACAGGTACAAAATGCTTCAACTGAGCGAATTAACAAAAAGATATAATACTGGAGAACTCGCTCTAAAAGGCGTCTCTTTAGAAATTCCAAAAGGGCAAGTACTGGCTCTAATCGGTCCCTCAGGGGCAGGCAAGTCCACCTTGATCCGATGCATAAATCGACTTGTGCAGCCGACATCTGGCAGTGTTGTATTGAAAGAATTAGAGTTAACAAAGCTTTCGTCATCAGCACTAAGACGCGCACGACGACGAATGGGAATGATTTTTCAAGAATATGCTTTGGTTGAACGCCTTACTGTAATGGAAAACGTCTTATCAGGTCGTCTTGGTTACGTTGGATTTTGGCGTAGTTATTTTAGGAAATTTCCCAGTGCCGATATTCAGGAAGCCTATCGCCTGTTGGACCGCGTTGGCCTTAAGCATATGGCCGATAAACGTGCCGATGAATTATCAGGAGGTCAACGGCAACGCGTTGGGATATGCCGAGCACTAATTCAAAACCCAGACCTGCTATTAGTGGATGAACCGACGGCAAGTCTTGATCCCAAAACATCTCGTCAAATAATGAGATTGATACAAGAACTATGCTCTGAAAGAGGTCTAACGGCCATCATTAACATTCACGATGTGTTTTTAGCACAGATGTTTTCTCAGCGTGTTGTAGGTCTAGAGTTAGGCTCTGTTGTTTATGATGGAAAGCCAGAAGGACTTACACCCGAAGTTCTAACAAGAATTTACGGTGAGGAAGATTGGTCAGCAACCATTAAGTCAACAGACGAGGATGATGACGAAGAGGAAGACTTTTAATCATGGCAGACTCTTCGGGAACAGATAGCTACCCTTCCAGTTGGAAGAAAGCTCCATTTATTAAAAATAGCTTTGTAAGATGGCTTTTAATCGTGGGCGGAGCAATTTATCTTGCTGCAGCCCTGGGCACGATGAATATTGATATTGAGCGCGTGAAGGAAGGTTTGCCAAGAGCTCAAAGGTTCTTAGATTCATTTTTTCCACCAAATTTTGCCGATAATCGTGGGGTTCTTTGGGAAGGGATTGCCGAAAGTATTTGGATGGCAATTATTTCTACGGTTGCTGGAATTGCCTTATCTATTCCTGTAGGCCTAGGCGCTGCTCGTAACTTAGCACCCGCCTGGGTGTATTTGTTTTGCAGAGGAATAATAGCCGCTTCCAGAACTTTTCCTGAAATAATACTCGCAATATTCGCAGTAAAATTGTTTGGTTTCGGACCATTTGCTGGTTTTGTTGCTCTAGCGCTTGGAACTATTGGCTTTTATGCCAAATTACTCGCAGAAGATATTGAGAATTCTAGCGCATCTCAAGCTGAAGCTGTAAAAGCAACTGGAGCAAATTGGTTTCAGTGGGTCAATTACTCCATTCAACCTCAGGTTATGCCAAGAATGATAGGGTTATCAGTATATCGCTTGGATATTAATTTCAGAGAGTCTGCAGTTGTCGGCATTGTTGGCGGCGGCGGAATTGGTGCAACTTTGAATACCTCCTTTTCTAGATATGAATTCGATACGGCAGCCGCGATACTCATAATTATAATCTTAATTGTGATGGCTATGGAATATACGTCAAGCTTTATGAGAAAGTGGGTGCAGTAATGCCAACAATTACAAATAACGGGACTGAATCTTGGCGTCTTCGCACTTCGAAAGAACAATGGATTAGATGGGTTTGTTGGTTAATCGGTATAGCCATTATTATGTATGCTTGGCAGATGATATCCGAAAAAACAGTGTGGTTTTTCGTAACCGATGCACCTAATCAAGCTGCCGACATAGGCGCACGCATGGTTCCTCCAAAATGGTCTTATATGGATAAGTTATGGAAACCTGTTTGGGATACAATTAATATTGCGACACTTGGAACTATTATAGCAATGGTTATAGCTGTACCAGTTGCTTTTGCTACAGCTCGCAATACAACCCCAAACATTGTTGTACGCTCGATAGGCCTCTTTATTATTGTTTCGTCTAGATCCGTGAACTCTCTAATCTGGGCTCTTATTTTAGTTTTTATTTTGGGCCCTGGTGTTTTGGCTGGTACAATTGCAATTGGGCTTAGGTCTGTAGGGTTCTGCGCTAAACTTATCTATGAGTCTATTGAAGAAATAGATCACACACAGGTTGAAGCTATTGAAGCAACTGGCGCAAGTAGCTCCCAAAAAATGTTATTTGGTATTTTGCCTCAGGTTCTCCCAACTATAGCTGGTGTTGGTATTTATCGTTGGGATATCAATATTAGAGAGTCAACAATCTTAGGTTTAGTTGGTGCCGGAGGAATTGGTTTACAATTAAATGGTTCCCTGAATACGCTAGCCTGGACACAAGTATCTTTAATTTTGATAGTCATATTGGTAACTGTTTTCATATCAGAATGGGTTTCAGCTAAAGTTCGTGGCGCTATTATTTAGAGTGAAAAATAAGTAAAAAGCAGTTCATTTTTATGATGCGTTTTATTTTAAAAAAGAACATTGAATGAAGCACACTACCCTAAGAGTTCTTGCGGATCAATTTGATGCATTTTTTATAGATCAATTTGGTGTACTGATGGACGCAACTGGGGCTTACCCGTTTGCGATCAACTCGGTAAAACGGCTTTCTGAGTTGGGCAAACCAATGATCTTATTGTCAAATTCAGGTAAACGGGCTTTAAAAAATGAGGAACGTCTAACTAGGCTTGGTTTTGAGGTATGTTTATTTACCAAAGTTATTACTTCTGGAGAAATAGCTTACTCAGTAATAAAAAAAAATATTCAGAAAAAATTTCCCAAAAAGCCAAAAGTGTTTATCATATCCAGAGATAGTGATACTTCGCCAATCGATGATCTCAACTGTGACGTTTGCGACAGAATAGAAAAGGCTGATTTCATAATTATTTCAGGCTCAGAACCAGAAAAACACTCCCTTCAATTTTATCATAACCTATTAAAGCCAGCGGTTTATAGAAATATCCCCGCATTTTGCATAAACCCTGATATGATTATGCTAACCAAGACGGGAACCTCGTTTGGTGCTGGAGCTATTGCCAAAGAGTACGAAAAATTAGGAGGCAATTTAAGCTGGTTTGGCAAACCATATGAAGAAATTTACAATTTTGCTCTCAAATTTATTCCCGAAATTTTGCCCCAAAAAGTACTCTGCATTGGAGATAGTCCAGAACACGATATTCGTGGCGGCTACTTCGCCAATTGCAAAACCGCTCTCGTAAGAAGCGGTATTCACTCAAAATCAAGTTTTGAAGAATTAGTTGAAGGGCTCGCTGACTCCGATAGAGCAGACTTTGTAATTCCAAACTTTTCATTTGTTTGAAGTTTTTGATTAATTTACCCTAAAACAACAAAACAACTAAATTTTGTTGTTTTGGTGTTTTCTATTTAGTACCGTTTCTAAATAGCAATGGATTCGCAATGTCACCAAAAAAGAAAATTAGAGAGGATTTTATTAGAAACATACTGGCAGAACGCGGTAGTGTGAGCGTTGGATCTTTGGCAGAAACATTGGATGTTTCAATGCAAACAATTAGACGTGATCTGGACAAGCTTTCCGCATCGGAAAATTGGCATAGAGCTTACGGTCGAATTAGCGTTGCTAAAAGCCTTCTTAACACTCCTTTTGAATTGCGAGCTAGTACGAATTTAAAAGGAAAACAGGCAATTGCAGAAGTAACGGCTGCACAAATTCCAAACGGATCGACAATTTTCATATCAATAGGATCGACACCCTTGGAAGTTTCAAAAGCCCTTTTGAGTAAGCGAGAATTGACAGTTATTACTAACAATTTAGGCGCAGCTCTTACCTTGGGTAATGAAACATCAAATAGGATTTTAATACCTGGTGGGGAAATTAGACTTCCAGATAAAGACATTATCGGCGAAGAAACAGAACAGTTTTTTGATAGATTTAGAGCAGAATTCGCAATATTTGGCGTTGGTGGGGTCGCCAAGGATGGGGGTCTTTTAGATTTTCACCCAGCAGAAGTTCAAGCCAGACTCAAAATGAAAGAGCATTCTAGTAAATCTATTCTGGTTTTAGATAGCAGTAAATTTATTAGGCACGCCCCAGCTGCAGGAGATAATATTACTAATCTAGATTTAGTTATTTGCGATAACCCAGGACCAACCCCAACAAGCAATCTAATTTTGAGTTTAAAAAATAAAATAATTTTTGCAGAGCAAGAAACCGAAACGCTATGAGTGAAAAATTTGTTGATATTAATAACATTGCCAAAAGATGGAATGGTCAACTTGGTGTCGAGGATATCTCACTATCTTTCCCAAAAGGGTCATTCGTCGCGTTGTTGGGACCATCTGGTTGTGGAAAATCCACAACTTTAAGGCTTTTGTCCGGACTTGAACAAGCAGATCAAGGAATAATTAAAATTAATGGCGTAGATGTGACTGACAAACCTCCATCAGAAAGAAATCTTTCTATGGTATTTCAATCATATGCTCTTTTTCCCCATTTAACCGTTAAAGAAAATGTTATTTTCGGACTTAAAGTACGCAAAACTCCAATTAAAGAACGGCAAGAAAAACTTCTGCGCGCGCTAGAAATCACTGGGCTTGTTGGTTTTGAAAATCGAAAACCGGCAGAACTATCTGGAGGTCAAAGACAGCGTGTTGCACTAGCTAGAGCCATTGTAGCAAATCAACCGCTTTGCCTGATGGATGAGCCTTTATCAAACCTAGATGCCAAACTTCGCAACTCGGTCAGAAAAGATATTAAAAAACTACAAGTCAATTTGGGTATTACTGTGGTTTATGTTACTCACGATCAGACTGAAGCCATGAGTATGGCTGACATCGTTGTTTTGATGAAAGACGGTCGAATACAGCAAACAGGTTCCCCTGAAGAACTGTATTATAAACCTAATAATATATTTGTTGCTGAATTTATTGGAAGCCCGCCCATGGCTATAATTGAAGGTAAAGCGCTTAAAGGGTTCGAGAAATATTCAAGCGTAGGTATTAGGTCTGAAAACCTCACTGTGGCAAAAAAAGGAAAAGGGCGTTTAATTTGTGAGGTTTCAGAATGCGAATTTCTTGGATCTGAAACCTTTATAGGTCTATCACACCCCTCTGCTAAAGGTCTGACAATTTCTATGCCTGGGGTACAAAATATTGACCAAGGCAAAAAACTAGAAATTTCATTTGCAAATGAAGATTTGCATTTTTTCGACGTCAATGGGGACAGAACCTCATGACAAATTATTACAAATTTTATTCTAAAGGGAGGAAAATATGAATAAATTTGCTAAACTGGGACTGGCAGCAGTTACTGCTATCGGTATAGCTGCCCCGGCAGTGGCCGAAACTGAATTGACCATGTACTATCCTATTGCCGTGGGTGGCAAGCTTACCGAAGTTGTTGATGGGATTGTTTCAGATTTTGAGGCTGCAAACCCAGATATAAAGGTGAATGCCATCTATTCTGGAAATTATGATGATACACGTGTTCGTGCATTGTCAGCATTAGCATCTGGGGATCCTGCCCAGCTGGCTGTGATGTTTTCAATTGATGCTTATGACCTGATCGAACAGGATTTGGTTATGGCATTTGATGATATTAGTGGAGTTGATAAAAATTGGTTAAATAGTTTTTATCCAGCTCTAATGGCAAATGGAAATATTGAAGGTAAAACTTGGGGGATACCATTTCAAAGATCAACTATTGTTGCCTATTACAATAAGGATTTATTTCGTGCCGCTGGCTTAGATCCAGAAGCGCCCCCTACAACGTGGGATGAAATTATTTCTATGGGTAAAACTCTTACTAAGGATGGCACATACGGTCTAATGATTCCATCTACCGGATATCCCTACTGGATGTTTCAAGCTCTCGCGATCCAAAACGGGAAAGAAGTCATGTCTAATGACGGACTTACTACCTATTTCGACGACCAGACCGTCATAGACACTTTGGATTTCTGGAAATCACTTTCCACAGAACATGGTATTATGCCAGAAGGCACCGTTGAATGGGGCACGCTCCGTCAGGCCTTTTTAGAAGGAAAAACTGCTATGATGTGGCATTCTACTGGTAATCTCACCGCTGTTAAGAATAATGCATCTTTTGATTTTGGAGTAGCAGAACTTCCAGCAAATGTCAGAAAAGGTTCTCCAACTGGTGGCGGAAATTTCTACGTTTTTAAAGAAACAAGTGCCGAGGAACGCGCAGCTGCCCTAAAGCTCATTGAATTTATGACTTCACCTGAGCAAGCTGCAGCTTGGTCTATTGCTACGGGTTATATGGGCGTATCCCCTGCTGCATATGAAACTGAAGCTCTTAAGAAGTATACATCTGAGTTTCCACCAGCTCTCGTTGCTAGAAACCAGCTTGAGCACGCAGTTGCAGAATTCTCTACATTTGAGACTGCCAGAGTTAGAGAAGGCCTAAACAATGCAATTCAAGCTGCTTTGACTGGTGCAAAATCATCAGCTGATGCTTTGAAAGAGGCTCAATCAGCAGCCGTACGTTTGTTGCGAGACTATCAATAAATTAAAATAGAGCACTCAGTAAAAGCCTGAGTGCTCTATTTCTGAATGTTAATGAAATTATAAATGCTTAGATTAAAAAAAATGTCCCAAAGACAATCTATATATGGGTGGCTTTTACTTTCACCTGCTATGATTTTGTTAACAACATTTGCATTCTACCCGTCCATGGCAACTTTTTGGTCAAGCTTGTTCAGTCGAGGGACCCGGAGAAAACCAAGTAAGTTTATTGGGACAGACAATTATACTGATCTATTTGCTGACCCAACTTTTTGGAAAGTTCTTACAAACAATTTAATCTACGCCGGTGCAACTATACCAATATCAATAGTGATAGCTTTATCAATGGCGTTATGGGCGAATTCCAAAATACCAGCGCGGAGTTTTATAAGAACAGCTTATTTTACACCTACTGTTCTCCCTATGATCGCCGCCGCTAATCTTTGGTTATTTTTTTACACACCAGGTTTTGGCGTCTTAGACCAAATTGGAAGCCTATTTGGGTTACCCTCTGTGAACTGGCTAGGGCAACCAGAAACAGCTCTTTTTTCGATAATTGTAGTAACGATATGGAAGGAGGCAGGTTTCTTTATGATTTTTTATTTAGCTGCTCTTCAAACAATACCAGAAGATCTTAAAGAAGCAGCCGACATAGAAGGAACTAGCCGCTGGTATTATACTAGAAGAATTGTTTTACCTCTTTTAATGCCAACAACTTTATTTATTTTGGTAAATGCCCTGATCAATTCTGTAAAATTAATTGACCACCTTTTTATACTTACAAAAGGAGGGCCAAACGATGCATCAAAGTTATTACTCTATTACATCTGGGAGATGGCTTTTGCTTTTTTTGATGCCCCACACGCTGCAGCAACAACTATATTAGTTTTAGCAGCACTTGGAATAATTGCAGGTATAAAATTTACTATTCTTGATAAACGGACTCACTACCAATGAAGTTTTTTCTAAGGAATATTGAAGCTCTTGGTGCCATTCTCTTAGCAATTATTTGGGTATCACCACTTTTTTATGCTTTTTGGGCTGCATTTCATAACACGTCAGACGCCGTTAACTTTAATATCTACGGGGAATGGACTTTGGACAACTTCAAAATTGCTTGGGATGGAGCTCCTTGGCTAAGATATTTTTTAAATACATTTATGTTAGTAACAGTAATCTTAATTGGCCAATTTTTTGTCACTACGTTAGCAGGGTTTGCATTTGCTCAAATCAAGTTCCCTGGGCGCGATTTTGTTTTTATTTTAGTTTTAATGCAACTTTTTATTCTACCCGAAGTGCTGATTGTTGAGAATTATGCAATGGTCTCTAGATTAGGGCTTTTTGATACTATCTTGGGCGTTGGAATGCCGTACATGGCTTCAGCTTTTGGAATTTTTTTAATGCGTCAAGCTTTTAAGGGGGTACCTTATGAACTTCATGAAGCGGCGCGGGTAGAAGGATGTGGCTGGTTTGGAATTTTATGGCGTGTGTATGTTCCATTAGCCAGACCCACCTATATTGCTTATGCCTTGGTTTCAGTATCAACTCACTGGAATAACTTTTTATGGCCATTAATAGTAACCAACACTCCAGACACAAGACCTTTAACGGTTGGGCTTTCAATTTTTGGTGCTCCAGAAAACGGGGTAGATATTAGTATAATTTCAGCTGCGACAATGATGTCAATCGCACCATTACTTATTGTATTTTTAATATTCCAAAGACAGTTTGTTCAGGCATTTTTACGCACAGGAATTAAATAGATATGGCAAAGCTGATACATTTATCTGATCTTCACTTGGTCTCACCAGGGACGCTAACCTCTCGTGTTCTGGACACTAATGCAATTTTAGAGGAAACAATTAATGAAATTGCAAACAAAATAGAATATTTTGGCCAAATTGATGCTCTTGTTGTTACTGGCGATATAAGTGATGATGGCAGCTTAGAAAGCTATATAAGCGCCTATGAAAAGCTCGGAAAATTAAACGTTCCTGTACTGGCAATCCCTGGGAACCATGACTTACGTATTCCGATGCGAAAAATATTTCATGAAGATGTTGAATTTAGCAGAAGCTCAACGCAATTTGATTGGGCTTTTCAACATGAAGAAACATTAATAATTGGACTTGATACGTTAGTCGAGGGTGAAAATTTTGGACTTCTAGAAAAAGAAAGCTTAGATTTTTTGTCAAAATATTTATCCAATTATCAAGGATCTGATTTAGTTCTGCTGATCCACCATCCTCCCATTAAAACCGGAATTTATTTTATGGATCAAATTGGTTTAAAAAATAGTAGTGATCTTTCAGAGTGTTTAAAATCCTCTAATAACCCAGTAAAAATACTATGTGGTCATGTTCATGGAGTATATCATGGGCTGCTTGGCATTCATCCCGTGGTGACTGCACCATCGGTTTGTAGTGCATTTGAATTTAATCGAAAAAAGACTGCTCCAGTGGGTTTCAACAAAGGGCCAACAGGATACGCATACTTCGAAACATCAACTGATGGATTTTGGACCGCAATCCCATCCAACTATGGAAGTGGGCCTTTAAAGTTTAGCGATGGAAGTGAAATAAACACTTAAGCAAAATTCTAAGCATTAGTAATTTCTATTATCCTTAAAAAACAAAACCCAATGCTTAGATTTTTCAGCAACTGAATTTCGGTTTAAGTTGTGACTAAAATTTCCAACAAATGAACAAAATTTAACCAAAGTTATGCAATTTTCTGATTTAAAAATTTAAGTCACGCAGTTCTTTGACAAAATTGCAACTAAATTGGGCATTTTATATCTCGGTTTATACGGTGTTTTGCAGAAATGTTAAAGATTATTCCTCCTACAAATCAAAATGCATCCTCATACTTTATTGAAAGTGCATCTCAATTTAATCTGGAAGTAAGCTTTTCCAAAAAAAGTAAGGAAATCATTGATGAACATTGTCGGTTTGAAGTTTATAAGACCGGCGAAACTCTTTTTCACCAAAACCAAATAGCGGAAAATCTATACTTTTTGGTTAACGGCAAAGTTGAATTTACACGAAAAGCTGAAGACCAAAATATTACTTTCGCAACTGTTACGGAACATATCGTGCCATTAGGTGTATCTGGATTAAACTCACCAGGTAGGTACATGTCTGACCTTACTATTATAGAAGATAGCCAAATTTTAATTTTTCCTCTCTCAGTTCTTTATGATCTCTTAATCATTGACCAGATTAGTGGTGCTTCTTTAATGAGCTTTGTTTTGAGCCAATCTACTGAACTGTTATGGGCTACGCGTCATTTCAAACCAGCGAAGCCGAAAACGATACAAAAAAAGTCTAATGGTGTTTTGTTTAATAGCGACAGAGATATTGTTAAAAGGCTAACTAACAGCGCTTTTTTTGCTCAACTTGACAAAGAGAGGCTACCTGACCTTTTAAAATTTAGCGAATTATTATTATTTCCAGCCAACGAAATCATTATGAATGAAGGGGAGCTATGTGAAGACCTAATAATTTTGTTTACTGGTAGCTTAGAGGCTAACTTTTCGTTTAAACTAGACAATAAAATTGTTCAGAAGACCCGAACAATCGTAACACCCGGCGTTGCTCTCTCGTGGGCAAACGGTCACTCAAACTTAATTGCACCATACTCCATCAAATCGAACCGTGACACGGCTATCCTTAAATTTTCCAAGAAAAATTTAAGGTCTATAATGGAAGTCGAACCATTACTTGCTTCCTTTTTATTCCAAAGACAAATTTGGCAAATTGGTCGATTTCAACAATCAGCTAACAGACACTTTAACTTCACAGATAATCCGGGATCTGAATTTTTAAAAACACTTATCAGCTTCAACGGATCAAAAATTCCCGTACAGTCGCCACTTCATTGTGCAGTGCACATGATCGATAATAGATTTACAAGAAAATTTGGTTTGGACTGCATTTATGAAGCAGCTCTTAAAGGTAATGAAGCTGAAAAAACAGTAGGCTCTTTGGCGCTGGATGCGTTGAAGCCAGTTGAACGCGAACATCGTTTTTTTGAACAGTTAAACAAAATTTATACCCGCGTTGCGAGTGCAAAAAAAGGTACAAACGCATCAAGTCTAAGAGAACTTATTCAGCTGGATTTCGCCCGCGCATTTGACCAAGTACCTTATGTAATAAAAGGTATGGAAAATCTTCCCAAAGAGTCCAAAACAATTTTCATTTATAATCATCTTGCTTCTTGTCCAGAAAATGTGCTGGCAAATGGTCACGCATTTTCAATAGATAGTCACTTCGTCAGTTCCAAAATTTTATATCCAAAATACGGTGACGGAGGACAAAGAATTGTTCGCGCCAGTAGGAACACCGAATTTTGGCGTAACGGTTATTATTCTCGACTTGATAACATTGTTGTTCACACACCAGAGTCAGATAGACTTGATGAAACACAATTTGAGAAGGAGGCCCGGAAAGAAAGTTTGTTCATTGAAGCCCAAAAAGCTTTTAATGAAGGACGACCACTCGTCATCGCTCCAGAGGGCACATCGGAAACGCCCGATAATTTAACGACCACCTCTCCAGGTCCATTAAAGCTGGGAGCCTTTAAGCTTGCTGCTAATCTAAAACCCTCACCCGTAATCGTTCCAATAGCCCTAGCAAATTTTGATTTTCCCGTCTCCGGAACAAATTATGCTGCTGTAATAAAGCCAGGCTTCAGATTGTCTGATATGGTAGCTGATACATCAAGCGAAGCCGAAATAGACAGCTTTCTAAAAGAATATAGAAAAACTTTTAGATCATATGTCGAAGAGGCGATAGAACTTGCCGCTGAGTTAAATATTATGCCTTTTGCAAAACGCCAAACACTATCAACTAACGTCGGTTTACTCAGCCCTGTCGAGGAAGAATTTGGCACTGACGTCCGTGAGGTTGAAATTCAGAACCATATTAGCCAAACGAAAGAGCAAGACTTTATTTTGTATGGAAGTTCGACACTCAGACTTTGGAAAGAAGCGAAGACTGACTTGGGTATTCCACATCTATCTAATTTAGCATTTGGCGGTGCGACTATTGCTGCTTGCCAAGCATTTTCAGAAAGGCTTTTGACAACCAGAACAACTAATGGAAAAATTATTATCTATGCAGGAGATAATGACTTGGGGAGCGGTCTTTCTGTTTCTGAAGTTATTCGTGATTATAAAAATTTTCTCATTACAGTAACGGAGCTTCTACCTAATTTTGAAGTTTTAGTAATCTCAATAAAACCCTGCCCTTTTAGGCGCCACCTAAGAAAGGAGATTGAAGAAGTTAATTTCTGGTTAGAGAAATATATAAATAACAAAGAAAATTGGAGTTTTATAGATATACACTCTTCTATGCTTGATGCTTATGGCGAAAATAAAAATGCTTTTTATAGTGACGATCCACTGCATATGAATGATGTTGGTTACGCACTTTTAGGTAAAAAAGTTAGAATGTCTTTAAACAGTTAAATGTCAAATTTCCAAGCTACAGTATCTTAAAAAATTCTTTAAAAGCGACTGGTCGCGCCTTGGCTCTTTACAAAGGCAGTCAACTCATAAAAAATTCCAAAAGCTAATTGAATACAAAGTCCAAAAACGTTTTTGACTACGGAAACTCAGAACCAAGATGAAAATGAGCTGGTATATTGGCCTGATGACAGGAACAGTTTTAGATGGGAATATTGATGTTGCATTTTTACGAACCGATGGAAAAACTATTGAAAAATTTGGCTATTACGATTTAGTACCCTATTCAGAAGGCGTAAAAAGCCTAATAATATCTGCCCTGAATGAAGCTAAGCGCTGGAATTTTATAGGTAAAGAACCAGAAATTTTTTCAAAAGCAGAATCAGCACTTACAAAGTCTCAGGCAGAGGCGGTTAAAAAATGCATCAAGCTAGCAGGAATAAATAAAAAAGAAATTTCAGCGATTGGCTTTCATGGGCAAACCGTTTTGCATAGACCTGCCAACAGAGTACTAAAAGGGACGACCCGGCAACTTGGGGATGGCCAGGCTATGGCTAACACGCTTGATATCCCCGTAGTATATGATTTCAGAACCCATGACATTGAAGAAGGCGGGCAAGGCGCTCCTCTATGCCCAATATATCATGCTGCGTTGCTCAACAAAATCGGCGCCACTTCAACTACCGCTATCCTTAATTTAGGTGGTTTAGGAAATTTAAGTTTTTACTCAGAAAATTATGGCCTAATTGCATTTGACACCGGTCCTGCCAATGCCCCATTAAATGATTGGATTAAGTTTTTTAATGCTGGTGATATGGATGTAAATGGCACAATAGCAGCCACAGGGATTGTCGATGAGGATAAATTAGAAAAAATTTTAGAAGATCCTTATTTTACACTTAAATATCCGAAATCCTTAGATCGCTTTGATTTTTCCTATAAATTAGTAGGTGGGATGTCACTTGAAGATGGCGCGGCAACCTTAACGGCTTTAGTAGCCGCAGCAGTTTCAAAAAGTCTGGATATGCTTCCAATACGTCCAACTCAGTTAATAGTTTCAGGTGGTGGGCGAAAAAACACAACAATGATGCGAGAAATTGCAACTCGAGGAAATATTGAGGTTAAAACTGCAGATAAT
>MDTD01160090.1_pt1 | contig 15965 bp, 17 predicted proteins | sample 811221 | NCBI WGS metagenome assembly MDTD01 (sample SAMN05326646, study PRJNA326480) | marine metagenome | isolation source: seawater | place: Pacific Ocean: South West | collected 2011 | reverse complement strand
TGATGTTCTATATAAATAAAAATTACTTACAACAAAAATTATGAAAAATTTTGCTTTGATTGGTTTAGCTGGATTTGTTGCAAAAAAACATGTCAAATGCATAAGTCAACTTAAAGGTAATCTAGTTGCTGCCTTAGATAAGCATGATAACGTTGGATTTATTGATAATTTTTTTCCTAAATGTCACTTTTTTAAAAATGAGAGAAATTTTTTTTTGTATGTTAAAAATAAAAAAGTTGATTATGTAGTAGTATGCTCACCCAGTTACCTTCACTTTAATCATATAAAGCTTGCACTTTTGTCTGGATGTAATGTAATAGTTGAAAAACCTCCAATAATAAATTTCGAGGATTACAAAAAAATTATAAAATTAGAAAAAAAAACTAAAAAAAAATGTTTTTGTATATTTCAATTAAGATTAGACAAAAAATTAAAAAAATTAAAAAAAAATATTGATAAAAAAACAAATATACAAAATGTAAGCATAAAATATTTTACTTTCCGAGGTAATTGGTATTTAAAAAGCTGGAAAAATAATAAAAATAAATCAGGTGGTTTACTGGTAAATATAGCAATTCATTTTTTTGATATTTTATTATGGATCTTTGGGGATTTTAAAAAAATTAAAATCATTAAAAAAGGTGACTCTTGTGTCGAGGGAAAAATTTTTCTTGAAAAAACTACAGCAAAATGGATCGTATCTATTGAGAATTTAAAAAATAAAGATAAAAAAATTAAAACAAAATATTATAGAATAATGAAAATAAATAAAAAAATTATTAATTTTGATAAGTTTAATGATTTACATTTGTCAAATTATAAGGAAATCATAAAGGGTAATTTTCATATATCTGAATTTAGAAAAATAATTAAATTATTATCAATTTTGAAATGAAATATTTTAAACATAAAACAAGCATAATAGATAAAAATTGTATTATAGGTAAAAACTCTAAAATATGGCATTGGACACATATTTCTAAAAACTCAAAAATTGGTATAAATTGTACAATTGGTCAAAATGTTTTCATAGGTGAGAATGTTAAAATTGGAAATAATGTTAAAATACAAAATAATGTATCAGTTTATGAAGGAGTAACTATTGAAGATGATGTATTTTGTGGACCTTCTGTTGTTTTCACAAATGTAAAATATCCAATAGCAACGAAAAAAATTAATAAAAAAAATTACGAAAAAACTTTGATAAAAAAAGGAGCGACCCTAGGAGCAAATAGTACAATTTTATGTGGTGTTACAGTAGGTAAAAATTCTTTAATTGGAGCAGGATCAGTGATAACAAAAAATATAAAAAAAGAGGCAGTAGTAATTGGAAACCCTGGGGTTGAAATAAAAAAAAAAAATTTACATAAGAATAGAATAAATAAAAAGTCTTCAAAAAAAAAAAAACTCGTAAATTATGTGTAAATATATTTTATAATAATTATGTAAATTAATATTATGTTAAATGATTTAGATCTTTATAATGAAAAATATCAAAAAAAAATTATTAAAATAATTTCAAAAACAATTAAAAAAAATAATTTTATCTTTGGTAAAGAAGTAAAAATATTTGAAAATAAATTATCTAAATTTACTGGTTCAAAATATGTTTGTACTGTTGGCTCAGGAACAGATGCACTTTTAATATCCTTGTTATCACTTAATTTAAAGGAGGGTGATGAAATTATAATACCAAGTTTTTCGTGGCTTTCGGTTATAGAAGTTGTTTTGCTTTTAAAATTAAAGCCTAAATTTGTTGAAACAAATATAAATGATTTTAATCTAGATATTAAACATCTTAAAAAAAAGATTAGCAAAAAGACAAAGGTTGTTATCTCAACATCCTTATTTGGTAGAACTTGTAAATTAGATAAATTAAAGAAAATTTTACCAAAAAGTATATTTTTAATTGAAGATGGCGCTCAAAATTTTGGTTCTAAATATAAAAATAAAAGTTCATTAAATATTGCGGATATATCTTGCACAAGTTTTTTTCCATCCAAGAATCTTGGATCATTTGGTGATGGAGGGGCTATATTTACAAATAATAAAGATATTTATAATAAAATTTTAATTTTAAGGAATCACGGACAAATTAAATATTCATATACTTCAAATATAGTAGGATTAAATTCTAGATTAGGAACATTACAAGCATCGATTTTAATTGAAAAATTAAAAAAAATTAACTTTAAAATACAAAATCAAATAAAACTTTATAAAAGATATGAAAAATTCTTTCATAAAAATAATATTATTGGTTTCCCAGTTTTTCGTAATAATAAAATTTACAAAGACGCTTATTCAAATTTTAATATTTTAGTGAAGAAAAGAGATCTTTTAATAAATGAATTAAAAAAAAAGAAAATTCCATATAAGATTTATTACCCCAAACCTTTATATTCCCAATATAATTTAAAAAAACAAAAAAAATTAAAAAATACTGAATATATTTGCAAAAAAATTATATCATTACCATTTAATGATTTATCAAAAAAAAGAAACAATGATATTTTAAAAAAATTACAAAAAATTATTTCTATAAAAAAAGGAATTTTTTTTGAAAAAAAATAATATATTATATGTTCACCCAATTAAAGAATTTAGTGGTGCATTAAAAAGTATTGAAGAATATCTTAAATTATTAAAAAAAGATTATAATTTTTATTTTTTAGTGCCTAGAGGAGTGGCATCTCATAGATTAAAAAAATATGGAAAAGTTATAAGTGTATATGGATTATCAAAATTTGATAATTCTCAAATCGGATATTATAAAAATTTAAGATGGCTATTAGTAATCCGAGAAATATTTTTGTTCTTTCCAACTATATATTCAATTTTTTTGATTAAAAAAAAAATTAACAAAATACATTTAATTCATTTTAATGAAATAACTCTTGTTCCAACGATTTTTATTTTTAAATTTTTTTTTAAAGTTCCTTTCATACTTCATTGCAGAACTCTATTTAATAAAAAAAATTTATTAGGAAAAAAAATTATAACTTTTTTGAAAAAAAACATTAATCAAATAATAGCAATTGATAATGATGTTAAAAATTCCTTACCTAAAAAATTGAATATTAAAATTGTAAGAAATATTTTTTTTGATAAAAAAAAAAAATTATTAGGTAAAAATTATAATGACGAATTTTTAAAATTAGGTTATTTAGGCTCTTTTCTTAAATATAAGGGAATTCATGATCTTATAATAGTATTTAATAAATTGGTTAAAGAAAATTACAAAATAAAGTTGTTTTTGGCTGGAAATTTTATTAAAAAAAATTTTCTTTTTAATTATTTAGATCTTACAAACAATATAAATAAAAATCTTATCAAATCAAAAAACATAGTGTTTATGGGTCATATTGATAAATTAGAAAAATTTTATAATAACATAGATGTTTTGTGTTTTCCTAGCTATTTAAATGCACTGGGCAGACAAATTTTTGAAGCAGCCTTTTATGATATCCCCAGTATTGTATGTTTAAAAAAAAATAAATCTGATAGTTTTTTAAATAATAAAACAGGTCTTTCATTCACAAATCCTGGGTCAAAAAAAGAAATAGAAAAAAAAATTAAATATTTTTATTATAATAGAAAAATGATAAAAAAAATGGGTTTAAATGCAAATAGATTAGTTTCAAAAAATTTTGATATAAAAAAAAATTTAAAAGTAATTAAAAATATTTACAGTAGTTGTTTAAAAAATTAATCTATATTGATAATAGAACTTATTTTTTTTGCTACTTCTTTATGTCCTAGTGAATTATAATGAACGCTATCATAAAAGTATGTATCATTATTCAAAACCTCTTCAAGATTAATAAAGTTTTCAAAGTTTAAATTTTCAATTTTATTAAGAATATATCTATTAATCGGTTTCATAGATTTTTTATCTAACTTTTCTATTGTATAGAATAAAAATACCTCTTTGTTTTCATTTTGTAATCTTTTTATTTCTTCATGAAACAATTTTATGGAAAAATCTATTAAATCTTTTTTATTTTGATTTACTTTATTAGTATCATCAAATTTTGATATATAATTATTTAAATCGTATTTAATTGACACAAAATTTATTGCTTCTGTAATAGCTGGAAAAAGAAATTTTTTTTTATTTAGATAAAAATGTAATGAATTGGCACTGACATATTCTCTATAAAAATCTCCTGGTGCTACTAAAAAAACAAATTTTTGTGAGTCATTAAATCTATAATCATATCTTGATCTCATAACTATATTTATAATGCTATAAGCATTAACGCCTGCATTACCACAAATAAATTTATTACTTTTTTGACAAACTAAGTATGAAAAAGTTTCTTTATCATCTATATAACTCCCTCCATAAGTAATGCTATCCCCTAAAAAAACTATTTTATTTTTTTTATTATCTTTCCAATTAATTTGAGATCTTAATCCCACATCATTTATAGAAACTATTGATTTATTAAATCTTTGTTTTTTTTGATTTTCTTTAGGTGCAAAACCGTAAATATAATTTGAGTCGTATCTAATTGGATTTCCTAAGCCAATATGTTGCAAATACAATTCTGTAAATGCTGTAGCAATAATTGAGAAAATGAAAAAGAAAAGAAAAAAATATCTCATTACAATATTTTTATATAATATATTTGTATAATTGATAACTTAAAACATTTTTAAAATAAATTAAAGTTATATATAAGAATTAAGATTTGATTTTACTAATGAAAAAAGAAAAAAAATTTACATTTTACTTTTTGATATTTTTTTTTATTTTTATATTAATTAATATATTTAGTTTTATAACAATAAAATTAATAACAAAAAAGAATATTTATTCTGACGAGTACATTGAATTTAAAAAAAGATTTAGAAAATCAGAATTCAAAACAATTTATCCACATCCTTTTTTTGGTTTTAGCACAAAAGACAACGCAAGTTATGAGTATTTTTTTAATACTGAACCAATTTTTGTAAACAATCCAAATCAAAATCTTAATACCAACAAACAAATTAAAATCCTAATTTTAGGAGGTTCTGTTGCCAAACATTTATCATTAAATAATTCAAATGATATTGTTAATTATAAAAATAAAGAAATATTAAATAACGAAATATTTGAGAACACCCTAAATTATTATTTTAATACAAATAGGTTTAATATATTTAATGGATCGATAGATGGAGGCAAACAACCACAACAACTTTTTAAGCTTTACTATTTGGATTTGGCAAACCTAGAGTTTGATTTAATTTTGAATCTTGATGGTTTTAATGAATTAGCTCTTCCGCTAAGTGAAAATTACGAAATTAATGATCATTTAGTTTATCCAAGAAATTACTCAAGACTTATATCAACCTTCAATTCAAATTTTGATTGTGTAAAAAATTTAAATAATAAAGTAAATAGATTTCTATATTTGCCTATTTTCGAAATTATAGACTTGTATTCAATAAGAAATTGCCATTTTTCACTTGAGGGTCAAAATAAGAATTCAGGAACAAGATTTTCTAAAATGACTAATTATGAGAAAAACAATTTTAATAAAACTTTGGAAAAAACGTTAAATTTATGGAAAATTTCATCAGATAAAATTTTTAACTATGCTGAAGAAAAAAAAATTATTTATATTCACGCTCTACAACCAAATCAATATTTATTAAATTCAAAAATTTTAACAGAAAAAGAAAAAAAATTACTTAACTATCCTAAATATGGTAATATTATTTCCAAATATTATAATCAACTAAATTTAGAAAACTTGAAAGCAAAAAATTTAATTGATTTAAGATATTTATTTAAAAATAATTCAAAAGATCTTTATAGAGATTATTGTTGTCATTTGAATAATCTTGGAATGCATTTGATTTCTCTAGAAATCATAAAAAATTTTGAAAAAGAATTTCAATCATTAATTAAATGATACAATTTATTTTGAGTATTTTTTTATGTAATTTAATTTTATCTTATTTTTATTTTATTGGAAATGTTTTTGAAAAATTTATAAAATCAAAAATTCAACCTGCATTTAAAATTATAATAGGTTTTTCTTTTTTTATATTAATAAGTTATTATCTATATTTTACTTTAAGGTTAGAAACAAAATTTATAAATATTTTTTTTCTTATTTCTTTCGCATTCTTATTTTTTTTTTTTAAAAGTTATTTAATTATTTTTTTTCAAAACAGAGAAATTATAATTCTAAATTTAATTTTAATAATTTTCCTAATTATTTCACAAATATTCGGTGAACAATTTTATATTTTTAGAGGTAATTATTGGGATAGCTCAAATTATCTTAGTTCAGCTCTTTTATTCAAAACGAATAATTATGACATAATGCTTGAGCAAAATTATTCTTCAGTTTTTAAAGAATTTAATAATATGGACAGTATTGTTACAGGAAGACCAATTATTAATTATATATTATCTTTGTTTCTTAATTTTAATTATTCCATTTTTTATGTTTATTATTTATTTAAATGTTTTTTTTTAGGACTTAATTTTTTGATTTTTTCATTTTTTCTAAAAGAGATGTTCAAAGAGATTAATGCATTTCAATCATTAGTTTTGTCTTCAGCATTTATATTTTCATTTTGGAATTTGTACGTCTTTGAAATTGACGCATTATCACATTATGCATCAATTTCAATTTTGATTTTACTTATTTACCAAATTTTTATTTTATTTCAAAATTTGAATTCAAAAAAAAATTATTTTTTGACTATCATTTTATCATCCTCATTATTCATAATTTATCCTGAAATTATTATTATACCTTTTGTGATATTTTTATCACTTGCAATTTATTATTTTAAAAATTTTGATAAAAAAATTTATTTATATTTAATCATATCATTTTTTACATTTTGCTTGCTTACAGTACCCTCTTTGGAAACAAACTATAAATATTTATTTACTTCTCAATTAAATCAAGCAACAAAACAAAGTGACTGGTGGGGTTATTTTGGAGGTTTTTTATTAGGGAAAGAAAATTTAGTTTTAAATCAAAATTTCGTTAATGAATTAAAGTTACTTATATCTAATTCAAGTTTATTAGATATAATAAAAAAATTACACACCGAACATTTTTCAAATAATTATTATTTCATTTATCTTAATATATTTCCTTCATTGTCAGGTTTGTATTTTTTGCTACCTGGTAAAGTTGAAACTTCTATAGAAGTTTTGTTTTATATTTTATTAATTATATCTTTGAATTTTTATCTATTACTGATTTTATTTAAAAATTTAAATATATTAATTTCAAATAATAAATTGAAAAATAAATTTTTTTTAATTTTGATCCTGTTTACATTTATTATAATATTTCTTTTTCTTAAAAATAATTTTTGGACATTGATAAAGTTTTATACCTATTTATTTCCATTTATTTTTATATTTTTCGCGATTAATTTCAAAACCTACAAAATTAATAAAATTTATGTAGTTTTAGCGTCATTATTTTTTTTATATAAGTTTTCGGTTTTTAATGACGGAATTGGAAGATATGATAGTTTTCCATCAATAATTAATCCTTATTTTAAAAAAGAAATAATTTGGGATGATTCTAGTTACAAAAAATTAGAAAATTGTGAAAGTATTTTATTTGATAAAAATAACTATATATTAAAGACTTATATTAATCTAAAAATGATTGATCTAAACCGAAATAATAAAAAGAAAGGAACCTGCAAGATAGAATTAAAAAATAAAAAATTTAAAATAATTTATGATTAAAAAAATTTCTGTTGTTGTTCCAGTTTATAATGAGGAAAAAAATATCGATTTTTTTCTAGAAAAATTAATAATAAATCTAAAAAAAATTGAATTAGATTATGAGATAGTATTTGTGCTTGATCCATCACAAGATCAAACAGAAATAAAAATAATGAAACATGCAGAAACAAATAATAAAATTAAATTAATTTGTATGTCTAGAAGATTTGGCCAACCGCAATCCACAATGGCAGGCATTCAAAATATTACTGGCGACAGGTGTGTTGTAATTGATTGTGATCTACAAGATCCACCAAGTTTATTACCTGAAATGAATAATAAGATTAATGAAGGATATGATGTCGTTGTTGCAAAAAGAAAAACAAGAGAAGGTGAAACTTTTATTAAAAAATTAATTACTAAAATTGGTTATTATTTAATTAATAAAATTACTGATATTCAAATTCCAACAGATGTTGGTGATTTTAGAATTTTTTCAAAAAAAGTAATAGATGAATTAAAAAAATTTAATGATAAAGCAGCTTTTTTAAGAGGTCTTGTTTCTTATATTGGCTTTAAACAAACTTATATTTTATATGATAGAGATAAGAGATTTCAGGGTAGTGGAAATTATAATAAATACTTTGGATCACTTAAAATCGCAATTAATGGTATTGTTGGCTTTAGTTCAAAACCTTTATTTTTAATTAGTATACTGGGTTTTTTTCTATTAATTTTTAGTATAATGGCTATTTTATTTTCAATCATATTTTCTATTTTAATAAAAAATATTTTTTCAACTTATTTAGTATTATCATTAGGAGCTATGTTAATTTTTGGTATAAATTTTTTTTCAATAGGTCTTTTAGGTGAATATATTGGAAGAATCTATGATGAGGTTAATAAGAGACCTAGTTACATAATTGAAAAAAAAATAAATTTTGAGTAAATAAATCATCTTTTAATAAAATGAAAAAAGTTTTAATTACTGGTTGTTCAGGTTTTATTGGTAGCCATATGTGTGACCAACTATTAAAGAAAAAAATTAAAATAGTTGGTTTAGATAATCTATCAACAGGAAATAAAAAATTTCTTATTCAAGCAAAAAAAAATAGAAATTTTAAATTCTATAAAGTTGATTTATTGAAGAATAATATTGATAAATATTTTGATGGTATCGACACAGTATTTCATTTTGCAGCAAATGCAGATGTAAGATATGGTTTATCAAATCGAAAAAAAGATATTGAACAAAATATTTTAGTAACTCAAAAAATTTTGGAAAGTATGGTTAAAAAAAAAATTAAAAAATTAATTTTTTCTTCTACAGGTTCAGTTTATGGTGAGACAAAACAAATACCCACAAAAGAAAATGCTCCCTTTCCATTACAAACCTCTTTATACGGCGCATCAAAGGTTTCAGCAGAAGGGATTATATCTGCTTATTGTGAGGGGTATAATTTAAATTCATATATATTCAGGTTTGTTTCAATTTTAGGTGAGAGATACACTCACGGACATGTTTTTGATTTTGTAAAACAATTAAAAAAAAACAAAAAAAAACTTAAAATTTTAGGAAATGGTTATCAAAGAAAATCTTATTTAAATATTAAAGATTGTATTTCTGCAATTTTAAAATCTGTCAAATTTTTCAAAAAGAAAATAAATATTGTTAATCTTGGTACTAATGAATATTCTAATGTGAGAAATTCAGTAAAAATAATCTGTAAGATTTTAAAAGCAAAACCTAAATTAATATTTACGGGAGGAAAAAGAGGTTGGATTGGAGACAGCCCTTTTATTTTCTTAGATACAAAGAAAATTAGATCAACAGGCTGGAGACCAAAATATTCAATTAATAAGTCTATAGAAATTACTACAAAATATTTATTAAATAATCCATGGTTAATGAAAAGAAATTAAATATTGTTATTTTTGGAGCAACAGGAAAGATTGGCGATTATCTTCTAAATAAATTTTATAAAAAAAAATGTAACTTACTTCTATATTCAAGAAATAAAAAAAAGATAAATTTATTAAAAAGAAAGTTTAAGCCAAATCAATTTCAACAAGTTTTTTTTGAACAACTAAATTTTGAAAGTAAAAATGATTTGAAAAAAAAAAATTATTAAACATAAAAATTTTTTAAAAAAAACTGATATAATTATAAATACTATAGGAATACAGGGAGAAATTAAAAACTTTTTTAATCTTGATTTAAAAAAATTTTACAAAACTTTTAATATTAATTTTTTTTCACATGTTATTTTGTTTAGAAATCTTTTTAAAATTATAAAAAAAAATAAAGATACACTTTTAGCTGTTTTTTCAGGAGGTGGAGTGACAAGTTTAAGAAAAAATTTTAGTTCTTACTCATTATCTAAGATCGCATTAGTTAAATTGGTAGAAATACTATCATCAGAGTTTCAGAATAAGAATTTAAGAATCAATGCGATAGCACCAGGAATAATAAATTCAAAAATGACAAGGTTGATTTTAACAAAAAGAAAAAAACTAGTAAGCAATAATGAAATAAAAAAAATTAAAAAAGAAATTATATTTACAGATAAGTCATTAAATAAGGTCTATGAATTAATTATGTTTTTAGCTCAAGGAAAAGGAAAAAAAATCACTGGAAAAATAATTAGTTCTCGATGGGACGATTTTAAAAACTGGAATAAAACAATTATTCAAAATATTGCTAAAAATGATATTTATAAATTAAGAAGAATCCAAAAATTATAATGAAAAAAAAAATAAATATAGGTGTTATTGGTTGTGGTGTAGTTGGATTAAAGAGAATAATTAATTTACCAAAAACTTTTAGATTAATTGCATGTGCAGACCCATATATTTTTTCAAAAAAAAATGAATTTTTAAAAAAAAAAAAAATTTTATTAACAAAGAATTGGAAAAAACTTTTAAATATAAAAAACTTAGAAGCTGTAATAATTTCTACAACCCATAATCTTCATTCAGATATTTTGCTTGAATGTATAAAGCACAATATTCATGTGTTTGTAGAAAAACCTGCAGGTATTTCCAAAATAAAAACAAAAAAAATTATTTCAAAATTAAGATTTAAAAAAGACTTAAGAATAAGAGTTGGCTTTAACCATAGATTTCATCCAGCATTTTTAGAGGCAAAAAAAATGATAGACAAAAAAAAAATAGGAAAAATTTATTATATCAGGGGAATATATGGTCATGGGGGAAGATTAAATTATCATAAAGAATGGAGATTTAAAAAAAGACAGTCAGGTGGTGGAGAATTAATAGACAAAGGATCTCATTTAATTGATTTATCTAGATTTTTTTTGGGTGACCTTAAAGTTAATTTTTCTAAGTTAAAGACTTATTTTTGGAAAATGAAATTAGAGGATAATTGTTTTTTAAATTTAGAAAATAGAAATGGAAGTATTGCTTTTTTACATGCCTCATGTACTGAATGGAAGAATAAATTTATATTTGAAATTTTTGGTAGAACAGGAAAAATTGAGATAAATGGACTTGGGAAAAGTTATGGTAGAGAAAGTTTAACTTATTACAAGATGTCAAAAAAAATGGATATTCCAAAAAAAAAATATATCTTATTTCCAAAAAAAGATAATTCATGGAAATTGGAATTAGAGGAATTTTATAAAGATATTTTGAACAAAAAATCATCTGTGCCTGGTATTTTAGAGGCATATAAAAATCTAGAAATAATTAATCAAATTTATAAAAAAAATGATCATAGTTAGAAGTCCATTAAGAATAAGTATTGGAGGTGGTGGCACCGATATACCTTCATATTATGAAAAAAAAGAAAGTTTTTTTATTTCAGCAGCAATAAATAAATATGTTTATGTGACTATTACAAGGCCTTTTGAGAAAGGGATATATCTTAAATATTCAAGGATCGAAAAAAGAAATAAGATTAGTTCGATAAATCATAAAATTATAAAAGAGGTTTTGAAAAAAAAATTAAAAGAAAAGAGAATAGAAATAACTACATTAACTGATATTCCAACAAAAACTGGTCTAGGGTCTTCTGGTAGTTTTTCTACCGCATTAATTAAAGCTTTATATTTGTATAATCAAAAAAAAATTAGCAAGAGGGACTTAGCAGAGTTAGCTTGTGATATAGAAATTAATAAACTAAAACAATCAAGTGGAAAACAAGATCAATATATATCTGTTTTTGGAGGTATATCTGAGTTTCGTATTAATAAAAAAGGGTACGTTAGCGTAGGAAAATTAAAAATATCAAATAAGACATTTATAAATTTAGAGAATAATTTGTTATTATTTTTCACTGGTTTTTCACGTAATTCATCTTTAATTCTTAATGAGCAGAATAAAAAAACTCTTCAAAATAGTTCTCAAATATTAAAAAATCTAGATTATGTAAAAGAACTTGGTTTAGAAATCAAAAAAAATTTGATTAAGGGTGATTGCAAAGAATTTGGAAGATTGATGAATGAACATTGGATAAATAAATTGAAAAGATCAAAAAATATGTCTAACTCAACGATTGATAACATCTATAATTTTGCATTAAATAACGGAGCTTTGGGTGGAAAATTGATTGGGGCAGGAGGTGGAGGTTTTTTAATGTTTTATAGCGATAATCCAAAAAAACTAAGACTTGCAATGAAAAAAAAAAAAATAGAAGAAGTAAATTTTAAATTTGATTTTGATGGAGTAAAACAAATTTTTTGAAAAAATTCAAAGCGATAATACTTTCTGGTGGCAAAGGATCTAGAGTAAGGAAAATTACTAAAAACATACCAAAATGTCTTATAGAATTTAACGGAAATCCTTTTTTATTTTATCAACTTAAATATTTAAAAAAAAATAAGATTAAAAATGTTATTTTATCTGTTGGGTATAAATCAAATCTTGTAAAAGAGTATGTAAAAAGAAAAATTAATTTTATAAATGTAAAAGTTGTAAGTGATGGAAAGTATTTATTAGGAACAGGTGGTGCTATTAAAAAATCAATTAAATTTTTAGATAAATATTTTTATGTTATTTATGGTGATAGTTTTATCAATTTTAATTTAAAAAACTTCAAACGCAATAGTGGATATTCTACTATGGCAATATACAAAAATAACAATAAATATGATTTAAGTAATGTAGAAAGAAAAGATAATGGTTTTATAATATATGATAAATTGAATAAGAAGAAAAAATATCGATACATCGACTATGGAGTAAGTTATTTAGATAAAAAAATTTTTAAAAATTACAAAAAAAATAAAAGATTCGATTTATCAGTTTTATTACAACAAATATCAAAAAATTTTAAACTAAAAGGAATTGTTGCAAAAAAAAGATTTTTTGAAATTGGATCATATAATGGTATAAAAAAATTTAGAAATTATATAAAAAATGAATTTTATAAAAAATTATAAAAATAATATTTTAAGTTCATTAATTGAATTAGATAATAAAAAAATAGATAAGGCGATAATATTACTAAAACAATTAAGAAAAAATAAAGGAAGACTTTTTATTGTGGGTGTTGGTGGAAGTGCTGGTAATGCATCTCATGCAGTTAATGATTTCAGAAAATTATGTAAAATTGAAGCTTATACTCCTGTAGATAATGTTTCTGAGATAACAGCAAGAACAAATGATGAAGGTTTCGATACAGTTTTTGATAGCTATTTGAGCCTCTCTAATTTCAATAAAAAAGATATATTAATGATTTTTTCTGTTGGTGGTGGTCATTTAAAGAAAAATGTTTCCGTTAATTTAATTAAAGCTATTAAATATGCAAAAATTAAGAATGGAAAATCAATTTGTATAGTTGGTAAATCTGATGGCTATGCGTATAAAAATTCTGATTTAAGTATTTTAATTAACGTGAAAGAGAAAAAATTAATAACACCAATATCTGAAACTTTTCAAACATTAATTTGGCATTTATTTGTTTCTCATCCACATCTTCAAATAAATAAAACAAAGTGGTAAAATATAATAAAGCTTTATTTTTTGACAGAGATGGAACTATTATAAGATCTAAAATTTCATTACAAAATAAACCATTAGCTATTAAGCATGTTAATGATTGTAGAATTTTTCCATCAGCAAAAAGAATTTTGAATAAATTTAAAAAAGAATTTTTGATTTTTTTAATTACTAATCAGCCTGATGTTGGAAGAAAAGAAAATTCAAAAAAAAATGTATTAAAAATAAATAAGTATTTAAAAAAAAAATTACCAATTAAAAAAATATATACTTGTTATTGTGGGAATAATAATTGTTCTTTTAGAAAGCCAAATATTGGAATGCTTAAAGAAGCATCTACAAAATATAAAATTGATCTTAGAAAAAGTTATGTTATCGGAGATAGATGGAAAGATATTAATGCAGGAAAAAAAGCGAAATGTAGAACTGTTTTTATAGATAAAGGGTATAGCGAAAAACTAAGAAAAAAACCTGATTATATAATTAAAAATTTATACGAATTAGAAAGAGTCTTTAAATTTTGAATTTTGATTTTTTTCCATCATTATAAAACTGTTTCACAGTTTTAATTGAATATTCATTTAGAGTAATCTTTTTGGATTTAAGTTTTTCAATGAATTTTGGCCCCATAGTTATTATGTGACATCCACATTTTTTCGCTTGGTGGTAATTAAAAACTTCACGTGTACTTGCCCATAAAATTTTTACATTATTAAATCCTTTAAATAATTTTAAAGATTTTTTAATTATTATTTCAGGATCGATACCATTATCAGCAATTCTTCCACTAAAAATTGATATTATGACTGGTGTTTTTTTACTTATTGAAAATTTAATTTTTTTTAATTGTGCTAGAGTGAAAACAGCTGTTATATTTATTTTTACGTTTTCAAAATTAAGTTTTTTTATGATGTTGGTTAATAATTTTCCTTTTGTATTTACAATAGGAATTTTCACGTATAGATTTTTGTTCCATTTTTTTATGATTTTTGCCTGATCATATATTTCATTTGGTTTATCAGCAAAAACTTCTACAGATAAAGGTTTTTTTTTTGTAATTTTTAAAATTTTTAAACACTGGGACTTATAATTTTTAACTCCATTTGATCTCATGATCGATGGATTAGTTGTGACACCGTCTATGTTAAAATATTTAATACATTTTTTAATTTCATTAATATCAGCAGTATCACAATAGATTTTAGTCATAAATTAATTTCTATATAATTTTTTTAATTTACGCAATTCTTTTAAATTAGAAAAATTAATTTTTATAAAACTTTTTTTAAAATGATCTATCCTAAAATTACTAGCTTTTTTTACAAGTACCAAAACATTATTTGAGATACATTCTAAAGTAAAAATAGAATACAAATTTTCTTCTGAAAAAATTGTAAATTTTGTTCTTTGTTGTAATTTAGATAAATTTTTATTTTTTAAAAGTCCATGGTTTACTACATTTGGAATATTTAACTTATCACCAACAATATTAACATTAAATCCAAGTGAAATTAATTTCTTTATCAATTCAAATGGAAAAAATTCTTTCTTATTTTGATGTTCCCTATAGTAAATTAAAAAATCTATATTTTTATTTTTTATTTTATTATTTTTATTTTTATTTTTATTTTTATTTTCGAAATTTTTTACAACAAAATTGAAGCTTGATTTTTTTATTGTTTTTTTATTTAAATATTCTTTCAATAAATCAGTAGAAAATACTAGATTAAAATTTCTCAAATTTACTATAAATTCACTTATTTTATACAATAAAGGAAATAATTTTTTTCTGACAAAGCTTGAGTTTTTAAAAAATTTTGCACCACCAGTTATTGGACCAATATTTGAATTTGGAGGTAAAAATAAAAATATTATAAAGTTCCAAAAAGGCAGATAGTTAATATAATAAACTTTTTTTTTGTTTAAAAAAAATTTCCAACAATAAATTACTCCAACAAAAGGTTTTATATATTTATGATTGAAAAATTTTTTCAAGAAATTAATTTTGAATTTAGGATTTTTAATTCCGATAACTTTATTTTTTTTTTTTAATTTTTTAATAAAAAAAATTGCAAGTCTTCCCTCACCTGAATTCTCTGAGTTATCACAAGTCCAATAATATATTTTTTTATTTTCCAATTATTTTAAAAATTGTGTTGTTATACAAATCAAGAGTATAATTTCCTTTTAGATAAAAATAAAAACTTTCAAAGAGTCTTATTATTCTCCTAAAAAAATCATTTTTTAATCTCCATAAAAATTCGTAATTTTGAAAATATTTTGGAACTTGCTTTTCTTC
>MDTD01025215.1_pt1 | contig 15966 bp, 14 predicted proteins | sample 811221 | NCBI WGS metagenome assembly MDTD01 (sample SAMN05326646, study PRJNA326480) | marine metagenome | isolation source: seawater | place: Pacific Ocean: South West | collected 2011 | reverse complement strand
TTCCAGTGTATGCTTGGAAAGGAATGAATGAAGAAGAATTTAATTGGTGTATAGAACAAACGGTATTTTTTGGAGAGGAAAAAAAACCACTTAATATGATATTAGATGACGGTGGTGATTTAACAAACTTAGTTTTAGATAATTATCCTGAATTAGTTAAAAATATTAAAGGATTATCAGAAGAAACAACTACAGGTGTCCATAGACTTTATGAAAGAGTAAAAAAAGGAACACTTCCGTTACCAGCAATTAATGTTAATGATTCTGTAACAAAATCTAAGTTTGATAATAAGTATGGTTGTCAAGAAAGTGCTGTAGATGCTGTTAGGAGAGCAACAGACATAATGATGGCTGGCAAAAGAGTTTTAGTTGCAGGTTATGGTGATGTTGGTAAAGGCACAGTTGCATCATTTAGTGGTGCAGGTGCAATTGTTACGGTCGTAGAAATTGATCCCATTTGTGCTTTACAGGCCTCAATGGATGGTCATGAAGTTAAAAAAATGAAAACTGCAATTGGAAATTCTGATATAATTGTGACTGCTACTGGCAATAAAGATATATTGAAGGAAGAACACTTCAGGTTAATGAAGGATAAAGCAATAGTTTGTAACATAGGTCATTTTGATAATGAAATAGATATGGCTTGGTTAAATGAGAATTATGGTCACACCAAGGATGAGATTAAACCTCAAGTTGATTTATACAACATTGATGGAAAAGATGTTATTATTTTAGCTGAGGGTAGATTAGTTAATTTGGGTTGTGCTACAGGTCACCCCAGTTTTGTCATGAGTAACTCATTCACTAATCAAATTCTTGCCCAAATTGAGTTATGGACAAATTCTAATAAGTACGAAAATAAAGTTTATATGCTTCCAAAACACCTTGATGAAAAAGTTGCAAAACTTCATTTAGACAGATTGGGGGTTGAGTTAGAGGAGCTAAATAAAGATCAAGCTGATTACATTGGAGTAAAAATTGAGGGGCCTTACAAACCAGAATACTATAGATATTAATATTATGAGTTATTTTTTTACATCTGAATCAGTAAGTGAGGGGCATCCGGATAAAGTTTCAGATCAAATAAGCGATGCGATAATTGATGCTTATTTAGCTCTTGATCCGAGCTCTAAGGTAGCATGCGAAACATTAGTTACTACAAATCAAATAGTGTTAGCCGGTGAAGTTAAGTCATCTGCTAAAATTGATGCAGAATTTATAGCAAGGCAAGTCGTTAGGGATATTGGTTACAATAAACCTGAATACTTGTTTCATTACAAAACTTGTAAAGTTCTCAATTTAATTCATGAACAATCTTCTGATATAAACCAAGGTGTCGAAAGAGAAAATATTGAAGATCAAGGTGCTGGTGATCAGGGTATGATGTTTGGATATGCAACAAATGAAACTGATAATTATATGCCGTTAGCACTTGATTTATCACATAAAATTCTAATAGAATTAGCAAAATTGAGAAGAGAAAATAATGAAATCAAGTATTTAAGACCTGATTCAAAAGCACAAGTAACATTACAGTATAATGATTTGAATATTCCAAAAAAAATTGAAGCAATTGTCATATCTACTCAACATGATGATTTTGATGATGATTTAAAAATGTTGAAAAAAATTAAAAATGATTTAATTAATATTTTGATTCCTCGAGTTAGAGAAAAATATCTAAAGTATGATTCACTTTTCAATAAAGAAATTAAGTATCATATTAATCCAACAGGTAAATTTGTCATTGGTGGCCCTCATGGAGATACTGGATTAACTGGAAGAAAAATAATAGTCGACACATATGGTGGAAAAGGTGCACATGGTGGAGGTGCCTTTTCAGGGAAAGACCCTAGTAAAGTTGATAGGAGTGCTGCATATGCAACCAGACATATAGCAAAAAATCTTGTTGCTTCAGGTTTATGTAACGAGTGTTTGGTCCAAGTTAGTTATGCAATTGGAGTAGCAGAACCAACTTCATTAAATATTAATACTTTTAATACAGCAAATATTAAAATTTCTGATGAAGAAATATCATCTAAAATTCTTCAAATTTTCAATTTAAAGCCATATTTCATTGAGCAAAGTTTAAATTTAAGATCACCAATTTATTTAGAAACATCAAAGTATGGACATATGGGAAGGGTTAATATCAAAAAGAAAAAACAAGTCAATATAAATTTTGAAAATTCGATTGAAGTTGATGTTGATTTATTTCCATGGGAAAAGTTAGATTATATTGAAAAAATTAAAGAAAGTTTTGGTTTATAAAATATTAAGGTTTTTTTTAAAAAATATTATAGTTGTTTTTTATCCAAAAGTTACTTCAAAAAAATATCTAAATAAGTATAATTTAACCTATGAAACATCTCAGCATTTAAATTTCTTTTTTAAAAAAACTATTTATTACGAATCAAATATTCAAGCAATTTTAAAAAAATATATAAGAAAGGGTGATATTATTTTTGATATTGGAGCTAACATCGGGCAATTTTCAATTTTTTTTCATCATTTAATTTCAAATTCTGGAAACATAATCTCAGTTGAGCCAGATCCTATAAATTTTAAATATCTATCGATTAATAAAGAAATAAACAAATTAAAAAACCTCAAGATCATAAATTGTGGTATTGGCTCGAAAAAAGGAACTTTAAAATTTTACCAAGACTTAATAACAGGAGGAAGAATGGGAACATTTGTTAGAGAATTGGCTGTCAATAAACAGAGCTCTAGCAAAAAAGTTAAAATAAAAACAATTGATGAACTTATCAATGAGTTTGGAATACCAAATTTTGTAAAAGTTGACGTTGAGGGGTTTGAGATTTCTTTATTAAATGGTTATAGAAACATTAATAACAATATAATCTTTATGATTGAGGTGAGAGAAAATACTAAATATAAAGTTTTTGAATTTTTTAATGACAAAAATTATAAATGTCATGTTATTGATAATTCTGAGATTTTAGTTTCAAATCATAAAAAAATACCAAATTTTGCTAATCTATTATTTATACCGAACAAATGAAAAAAATAGCTTTTATAACTGGAATTACTGGCCAAGATGGTTCATATCTAGCAGAGTTTTTACTTTCTAAAAATTATATAGTTCATGGTCTAAAAAGAAGAACTTCAATAATTAATACGTCTCGCATAGACCACTTATATGTTGATCCTTTTATTGACAATAGAAATTTTATTTTACACTACGGCGATTTGACAGATTCTACTAGTTTAATTAGGCTAATAAAAATAATTAATCCAGATGAGATATATAATTTAGCAGCTATGAGCCATGTTGCAGTTTCTTTTGAAACACCTGAATATACTGCTAATGCTGATGGCTTAGGAACATTGCGTATCTTGGAGGCTATAAGATTATTGGATCTATCAAAAAAAATTAAAATTTACCAAGCATCAACCTCAGAGTTATATGGTAAAGTTCAGGAAGTTCCTCAAACTGAAACTACACCATTTTATCCTAGATCACCATACGGTGTTGCTAAACTTTATTCATATTGGATTACTGTAAATTATAGAGAAGCATATGGAATTTTTGCTTGTAATGGAATTCTTTTTAATCATGAATCACCAAGAAGAGGAGAAACATTTGTTACGAGAAAAATTACGATAGCCGTATCAAAAATTGTTAAAGGTTTGCAAGATTGTCTCTATGTTGGAAATTTAGATGCTAAGAGAGATTGGGGACATGCAAAAGATTTTGTTGAAATGATGTGGTTAATTTTACAACATGATAAACCTGATGACTGGGTTATATCAACTGGAGTTGAAACAACAGTTAGGCAGTTTATAAAAATGGCTTTCGATTACGTTGGTATAAAAATTAAATTTGAAGGGGATGGATTGAATGAATATGCTTACGTTGAAAGCTGTAATCATGAAAGTTATTCGCTTGAAATTGGTAAACTGGTTGTAAAAGTAAATCCCAAATATTTCAGACCCACTGAGGTTGATAGGTTAATTGGCGACTCCTCCAAAGCACGAAATAAATTAAAATGGAAACCAAAATATGATTTAAAAATGTTAGTTGATGAAATGATGGAAAATGATTTAAAATCTAACTAATTTTGAGTCGTAAAGTTTGCATAATTGGAGGAGGGATTATAGGATTATCCGTTGCTTACAAAATACAAAAAAGATTTCCAAATTATACGGTAAATGTTGTAGAAAAAGAAAGTGTGTTAGGATTACATCAATCTACAAATAATAGTGGTGTATTACATTGTGGTTTGCCATACAAGTATAATTCTTTAAAAGCTCGGCTATCAATAAACGGAATAAAGCAAATGATTAAATTTTGCAGCGAAAATAAAATAGAACATGATATATGTGGAAAAATAGTAGTTTCAACTAATAAATTTGAGGATAAATATATAGAGAAATTAGCGGAAAATGGTAGAAAAAATGGTTTGAAAGGTCTTAAATTTCTTAATCAAAATGAATTAAAAAAAAGAGAACCAAATTTAAGAGTAAATAAAGCATTAATTGTTCCAGAGGAGGGTATTGTAAATTTTAAGGAAGTAATAAAAACTTTGTCTAATAGGATAATTGACGGTGGAGGGATAATTAGTTTGAATAATGAAGTTTTAGAAAGATATAGTCATAAAGATAAGCATATCGTTGTAACAAATGAAAGAGAGATTGAATGTGATTTACTAATTAATTGCGCCGGATTGTTCTCAGATAGAATTTATAAAAAATTTTTAAAAAAACCTTCACCATTTAAAATAATACCTTTTAGAGGTGAGTATTATCGTTTCAAAAATGAATACAAAAACTTTGTTAATCATTTAGTTTATCCGGTGGCAAATCCCAAATTTCCATTTTTAGGAGTTCATTTTACAAGAATGATTGATGGCAATCTAACTGTTGGTCCAAATGCAGTGCTTGCTTTCAAAAGAGAGGGGTATAAATTTACTGACTTTTCTTTAACAGATTTTATTGATTCTGTATTTTATAAGGGATTATTTACTTTTATTTTAAAAAATAAATCCTTTAGTGTTGAGCAATTAAGCTCATCTTTATTCAAATTAATTTTTATTAAGAATATTAAGAAAATGACACCTGATTTAAAAATGGATATGTTGGAGAAAGATTATTCTGGGGTTAGAGCTCAAGCAATTGATATAAATGGTGATTTGATTATGGATTTTAAAATATTTAAAGAAAATAATCAAATCCATTTACTTAATGCGCCATCGCCTGGCGCTACTGCATCCTTAGCAATTGCGGATTACATAATTGAAAATTACATTTGTTAAAATGAAAAAAAATAGTAAAATTTATATTGCAGGTCATAATGGAATGGTTGGTTCATCTATTCTAAGGGTGCTCAAAAAAAACAACTTTAGAAATATTTATTTTTTTAACTCTAAAGAGTTAAATCTCACTGACCAAAGTCAAGTAATAAAAATGTTCACAAAGATAAAACCAGAATATGTTTTTATTTGTGCTGCAAAAGTTGGTGGGATAAAAGCAAACGATGATTATTCTGCTGAGTTTATTTATGAGAACTTAATGATTCAATCGAATTTAATTCACACTTCATACACACATAATGTAAAAAAATTACTTTTTTTAGGTTCTTCTTGTATATATCCAAAAGATGTAAAACAACCAATTAAGGAATCTTATCTTTTAACAGGTTTATTAGAAAAAACAAATCAGTCATATGCAATCGCTAAGATTTCTGGAATTGAAATGTGTAGATCTTATAATAAACAGTATGGATGTAATTTCATCTCGGTGATGCCAACAAATTTGTACGGACCAAATGATAATTATGACTCAGAAAATTCTCATGTGTTTGCTGCATTAATAAAAAAAATTATTGATGCAAAGAAAAATAAAATTAATGAGGTTATCATTTGGGGAAGTGGTAGGCCAAGAAGAGAGTTTTTGCATGTAGATGATCTAGCAGATGCATGTCTATTTTTAATGATTAATTATGATAATTCAGATCACCTCAATGTAGGTTGGGGAAAAGATATATCCATAATAGAACTTGCTGAATTAATTTCTAAGGTCTATGATTATAAAGGCAAGTTTGTTTTTGATAAATCTAAACCGGATGGGACCTTATTGAAGAGGTTAGATTGCTCAAAAATTAATCAACTAGGTTGGTACCCAAAGATTAAACTTGAAGATGGTATCAAGATGGTTATAGAAAATATAAGTCAAAATGTTCAAAAAAATTACAAAAAAATTTGACAATAATTTTATCACTAATTTTTTAACACTTTCAGGTGGAAATTTTATAGCCTCTGCTATAGTCTTAATTTTCAGTCCATTAATAACAAGACTCTATTCACCTGAAAATTTTGGATCTTTTCAAATTTTCATTTCTATTTCGACTTACTTTACACTTTTAGCTTGTTTTAGACTTGAGTACGCTTTGCTTATAAAAAACTCAAATAATTTTACAAGATTTAAGATTAACTTACTTTGCACAATTAGCTTAATAATTGTAACAGTGATCTCTACTTTTTTTAGTTTTTATGCATTTTTTTTTAAAACTGAAATATATCTAAGTCTTAACAGCTTAATTTTTTATTTGCCTTTCATTACTTTTTTTGGCGGTCTTGTTTTAATTTACACTGTTAATTGTATAAGCTCACAAAAATTTAAATTATTATCAAAATCAAAGATTACGCAAAATTCATCTTTAACATTATCGCAAATTCTCTTTTCATTATTAGGATTTTCGTCTTTTGGATTATTTATGTCTGATATAATTTCTAAAATCAGTTTTGTCTCTCAAAATTTTAATTACAAGTATTTTGGACTAATTCAAAGTAGACTTCAATTAATTTCAATGAGAAGATTGATATTAATTTTTAAAAGATTTAAAACTTTTGCCTTACTAATGGCACCATCAAAGTTATTTAATGTGTCAGCTTCATCAATTCCAATTATTTTAATAGGTAATTCATATGGTCTTGTAGTAGTTGGGTATTATTTTTTAATTGATAGAATTTTTGCACCAATAACAATATTAGTTTCTGAGGCAATATCAAGAGTTTTTGAATCTCGTTTAACTGGTATAAATAAAGTAGGTTCAAATCTTTATTCTAAATCTATTGGAATAATTATATTTTCTGTTGTATTATTAATCCCTTTTGTTTTAGTTAGTCCATTTATAGAGAATATGATAGTATTTATTTTTGGTGAAAATTGGATTGGTTCAGGAAAATATTATAATATTTTACTACCTATGTTTATTATAGGTATAATTTCTAGTAATCTATCAAATACACTAATTATTTTAGAAAATCACAAATTACAGTTAATCTGGGATGTAGCAAGATCATTTTTTGTTATTTTCATCGTTTATTTTTCAATTAATTCTGAAAATGAATTTTTTCATACATTGAAAATGTACTCATATAGTATGTCAATTTTCTACTTTTTTCATATTATACTTTCATTATATGCAATTAGAAAAAATAGTCAATGAATTTTAAGTTAATTTTTGCATCGCTAGTTTATGTTTTTGCTCTACATTTTTCATATAATTTGTATATACTCGAGAATTGGTCTTACGTGGGATATTTTGAGAAAAATATTCTCTCTCTTTTTGATTATCTATATTCCAGTGTTATCATACTAATTCCTGTAATTATTTTAAAAAATTTAAAAAAAAGAATATCTCAGATATTTTTTATTTTTTTTTATATAATTATTTATGCACCTACAATTGTAGTCATAACATATTCTTGGAAATACAGTTACTTAGATTATTATTTATTTACATCTGCTTATTTTATTGCGTTTACTATTATGGCAATATCAACAAGAATAAAAATTTACAAATTCAAGCTATTTAATTTTAATCCAAGATCTATTTTTAAAGTATTATTTTTCATCTTTATCTTTTTAATTTTTTCAGTATTATTAGTAAATATCAATAGTTTATCATTTGTTGATTTCACTGACTCCGTTGATGTATATCAACAGAGAGAATCTGGGCCAGAAGCAAGTACATCCCTTGGTTATATTATTCTAATTTTAGTGTCATCAATTATACCTTTTTTAATGTCTTATTCACTTTATAAAAAAAAATATAGCCTTATATTTTTATTTTTTTTATCATTTATTTTACTGTACTCAGTTGTAGCAAATAGATCATATTTGTTTATGCCCTTATTTATCTTAATTGTTTTTTACATATTTAAAAACATAAAAAAATATAAGTTAGAAAAAAAAATATTTTATTTTTTTTCATTTAGTTTGATATTTTTGAGCTCAGTCATGTATCTCGGAAATGAAAATTTAAGATTATTGTTTTTTTTTCCATCAGCATTTTTAATTTTCAGAACTATTTTTACCGGCGGATGGCAGTCAATTGTTTATTATGAATTTTTTAGTATTCCCCATAATGAAATTACTTACTTATCTCAAACGAAGTTTTTTAACCTTTTTTCGGACTATCAGTATTATGATCTGTTGGGTAGAACTATAGGATATTACGTTTTTGAAGATGCAAATTTAAGTTTAAATTCAAATTTTTTAATCTCTGATGGCTTAGCTAGCTTTTGGTTTGTAGGTATTATAGTATTTGGTATATTTTATTCTTTAATTTTTTATGTGATAGATTGTGTTTCTTTTGATATTCCAAACTCAATTGTAATTTCATGTATGGTTTTTTCTATTATAAGTTTATCAAATACCTCAATTTTTACAACTCTTTTATCAGGTGGTTTATTTCTTTTAATATTAATTTTTTCAAGTGTAAACTTTAATAAGTTATGATAAATATTTTTGTAGTTTTTGATATATATAAACCTGTTTTAAAAAGTTTTATTTCTAAACACGAATTAAATGAACATAGTTATGATCAAATTATCGATAAATTAGGAGAGTTTTCAATCTCTACTGGTTATAGTTGGTATAAAAACTTACACTTAAATTATAATTTAAATGTTACTCCCATAGTCTATAACTCAAAAGAAATTCAATTAATTTGGCTAAAAAAAAATAATTTAAAAAACATAAATAATTTAAAAAATAATGAAGATTTTTTTAATCAACAGATCGAATATATTAAACCTGAAGTTATTTTTTTTAATAATTTTAATTCACTACCAAATCGTAGTTATATTGAACTAAAAGAGAAATATAGTTTTATAAAATTACTAATAACTTGGGATGGAATTTTAGGGAATGCTGAAAAGCTTAAAGTATTTGACATTATTTTATCACCACTTCATTATCTAACTAAATATTATAATTCAAATTCTATTAGAGCTTACTATATGCCTTTAGCATATCAAAACTTTCTAAAAAATACAATTGAAGACAAGAAAATCTATGATGTTTCATTTGTCGGAAGTATTAATTTATTTAAAAGTGGACATTTTCGCCGATTAGAGTTTCTTTACAGATTATCAAAAAAAAATAAAATTAAAATGTTTTTAGCAAATATGGGTTACTACAGAATTATGATAAGCTTATTTAGATGTTTAATTAAGTTTGACTTTAATTCTGCATTTTATTTAATCATTTTAAAACTAAAATCTAGTAAACCAAAACTTGGAATTGAAATGTTAAGGGCAATTAAATTATCTAAAATTTCACTTAATTTTCATATTGATGTAGCAAAAAATGAGGCAGCAAACTTAAGAATGTATGAAGTTACAGGATCTGGATCATGTTTATTAACTGACTATAAAGATAATATTAATGAAATTTTTATTGATGGTGAAGAAATTATGACTTTCAAAAATGTCGATGAATGTTCAAGAAAAATAGATTTTTTATTGTCAAATAATAAAATTCTTAAAAAAATTAGTAAGCAAGGTCAAAGAAGAACCCTTTCGGATCATTCCTTTAAAAATCGAAGTGAAGATCTAGTTAAAATTATATTAAAAAATTTAAAGATTGAAAATTAAATATTGTACTTTTTTTGATAAAAACTTTATATCTAGGGCATCTGCACTCATCTATTCTATTAGGAAATATGATTCAAACAATGAAATTTTAATTTTAGCAATTGATGATGAGGTAAAGCATCATTTTAGAAAAAATAAAAAAATTGAAGTAATTGACTTGAGTGATCTAGGCATAAATAAGTTTGATAAAACTAGTAAAGCCTTTTATTTTAGATTAACACCTTTACTATGTAAGTATGTAATTGGTTCTGTCAAAAAAAATACACATATTCTTTACCTTGACGCAGATTTATATTTTTTTAATTCACCAAAAAAATTGTTTGATGAAGTACGTGATTACTCAATTGCATTTTCAGAACAGTTTTTGCCATTATGGAGAAAACCTAGAATAAAATATACTGGAAGATTTAGTGTAGCTGTAAATTTCTTTAAAAATGATGTTGAAGGAAATAAATGTATCAATTATTGGATTGAACAATCGAATACATGGTTAAAAAATAATTTAGATTCTATTCAAAAATTTTCTGACCAAATCTTTCTAGATGATTGGCCAAAAAAGTTTAATAGCTTGAAAATAATTGAAAATGAGGGCGTAAATGTTGCCCCATGGAATATTCACCGTTATGAAATTTCATTAAAGAACAATGAGTTCTATGTAAATAAAACTAAATTAATCATATATCATTTCTCTGGATTATATCAATTATCTGAAAATTTATGGGATAATAATATGTCTGAGAACTTTATTTTTTACAAAAAGAATATTCATGAAATTTATAAAATTTATATCAATCATATTTATAAATTTTCTTATAATAAACCTGTAGGTATTTTCAAATATCCATCATCATTTATTTCTCCTTTGAAAAAGGTTGTCAAAATGTTTTCTAACGATTTAATTAAAGTTTAAAATTCAATTAAAATATTATTAATTTAAGTAAAAATTAAATATTCCAAGTTTTGATTAAAATTTTAAAACAATTTATTCCTCCAATCTTTTTAAATTTAATTAGGAATCTATTCCTTTCATCCACAAAAAAATTTTCATCTTATGAAGAAGTTGAAAAGCACCTTGGTTTTGGTTATAATAATGAGAAACTGGTTGAGGTAGTTTCAAAAAAAACTAGAATTAAAATAGACCAATTATATTCTTCTAATTATAATTATGACTACAATGACTTAAAGCTTATTTCATTTTTTTTCCTTGAAAACAAAGAAATTAATGTATTGGATGTTGGCGGTGGTGCTGGACTACATTATCATGTTCTAAGGAGTTTTTCAAAAATAAAAATAAAATGGCATGTATTGGAGACACCTGAAATGGTCAATAGAAACAAGTATCATGAGTCAAATGAATTGAAATTTATTGATAATATGGATATCATAAAAGAATCAAATTTAGACCTAATTTATTTAAATAGTGTCATACAATACATTAATAATCCTTACTCATTTTTAGATAAATTATTTGATATTAATTGTAAAAAAATTGTTATTACAAGAACACCATTTATGACGAATCATAAGGAGTTTTATAGTGTCCAAAAAAGCTTTTTAGCTTCAAACGGACCTGGACCACTTCCAGAGGGGTTCTCTAACGGTATAGTTAAGTATCCTTTGTTCAGTTTCAATTTAAATTCGTTCAAAAATTTTCTTGATAAAAAGAATTTTAAAAATATAAATTATGTATCTGAAAATGATTGGAAAATGAATGGAATTGAATATAAAAATATGACAATATTAATTACAAAGTAATGCTTGATTTATCACTAGTAATACTAACATACAATGAAGAAATTCATCTTGAAAGATGTTTAAAGTCTATTTCATCCATTGTAAAAGATATATATGTAATTGATTCATTTTCAGGTGATAAAACTATTGAAATAGCTAAAAAATATAATTCAATAATTATCCAGAATAAGTGGCCTGGTACCCAAGCTAAACAACTAATTTGGTTTTTTGAAAATCATAAAATCAGAACTAAATGGATTTTAAGATTAGACGCTGATGAATACGTTTTGCCAGCATTAAAAAATGAATTATTTAATAATTTAAGCGATAAGAGAAATAATGATGTAGGAGGTTTTATTCTAAAAAGGAGACTTATTTTTATGAAAAAATGGATAAAATTCGGAGGGTATTATCCTGTTAAAATAATAAGAGTTTGGCAAAATGGATATGGGTTTTGGGAAGATAAAGAAATGGACGAACATTTGATTGTGAGCAAAGGAATAATTAAAAAATTGAATAATGATTTTGTAGATGAAAATTTAAATGAATTTAGCTGGTGGATAGAAAAGCATAATAGTTATTCAACCCGTGAGGTAGTTAATTTTTTAAATGGTAATATTTCAAATAGTGAGCAAACTATATCAAAAAAGATCTACAATGCATCACCATTATTTATAAGAGCTATTATTTTTTTTATAGTAAGATATATTCTACTTTTAGGTTTCCTAGATGGTAAGGCTGGACTTATATGGCATTTTATGCAAGGCCTTTGGTATCGATTTTTAATAGATGTAAAAATTATTCAATCAAAAATCAATGAAACTAAATAGATTTTCAAATAAAAATTGGAATAAAGGAGCAGGTTTTTTAAAAATATTATTGTGGAATATAGTATCAATTATTTTTTTTGAAAATTCATTATTTATTTTTTACAAACCAAAGGTTATTTTATTGAGAATTTTTGGTTCAGTTATTGGTAAGAATGTAATTATTAAACCAAATGTGAAAATAAAATTTCCATGGAAACTTAAAATTGATGATTATAGCTGGGTTGGAGAAAAAGTATGGATTGATAATTTAGATGATATTTCCATAGGCAAGAACGTTTGTATTTCACAAGGTGCATATCTTCTAACTGGAAATCATGATTATAATTCTTTGACTTTTGATTTGAAAACAGGGAAAATTACGATCAGAGATTCTGCGTGGATTGCTGCAAAATCAATAATTTTACCAAATACTGTAATTAGTGAAAATTCGATTATCGGGGTTGGTTGTGTTTTTGGTGGTAAAACTCTCAAAAATGAAATATACCAACTTGAAAAACTAAATGTTAAACGAATCAGAAAAATAAATGAATAAATTAAATTTTGCCATAATAGGGTGCGGCAGAATTGCACAAAGACATGCAAAGCATATTGAGACTTATGGAAAATTAGTAGCAGTTTGTGATGTCTTAATTAAAAATGCTAGCGATTTAGCAGAAAATTACGAAAATGTTAAAGTTTACAGTGACATAGATAAGATGCTAAGCAGTCACCAAGATATTGACATTGTTTCAATATGTACACCAAATGGATTACACGCTGAACACTCGATAAAATGTCTTGAATCTGGTTGTCATGTATTATGTGAAAAACCAATGGCATTAAGTTCTCATGACTGTGGAAAAATGATTAAAGCTTCTGAAAAGAGCAATAAAAGACTTTTTGCAATAAAGCAAAATAGATTTAATCCGCCAGTTGAGGCTGTAAAGAAATTAATTGATCAAAATTTATTAGGCAAAATATATAATATTCAACTTACATGTTTCTGGAATAGAAATGATAATTATTATAAGGATTCGTGGAAAGGATCCAATGATTTAGATGGAGGAACATTGTTTACTCAGTTTAGCCACTTTATTGACTTAATTATATGGATGTTTGGTGATATAAAAGAAGTTAGTGGTTTTATGAATAATTTTAATCATCAAAACACGATTGAATTTGAAGATAGTGGAGTTGTTTCACTAAAATTTTACAGTGGAGCCTTAGGAACAATAAATTTCACAATTAACTCTTTTAATAAAAATATGGAAGGTTCATTAACTATTATTGCAGAAAAAGGTACTGTTAAGATTGGTGGACAGTATTTAAATGAACTTGAATATCAAGAAATTAAGAACTTAAATATCGAAAACTTACCTGCTGGAAACAAAGCAAATAATTATGGAACATACGTAGGATCTATGTCAAACCATGGTGAGGTTTACAAAAATTTAATTGATGTAATTAATAATAATGCTGTTATTTCAACTAGCTCATTTGAGGGGCTTAAAACTGTGGAAGCGATAGAAAAAATTTATGAATACATCGGAAATAAATAAAGAAGTTTTTTTTAAAAAGGCTCTCTACATACGTTTATTTGAAACTAAACTATTAGAATTATTCTCCAAAGGCTTATTAAATGGAACTGTTCATACTTGTGTTGGACAAGAAATTATTCCTGTTATAGTTTCTAGTTTTCTTGATGAAAATGACACAATATTTTCAAATCATCGTGGTCATGGTCATTACATAGCAGCTGGTGGAGATCAAAAAAAATTATTGGCTGAAATGCTAGGAAAAAAAACTGGTACATCTGGTGGAATTGGAGGTTCTCAACATTTGATTTCTAGTAATTTTTTTAGTAATGGAATTCAAGGAGGAATGACCTCAGTTGCATCTGGATTTTCTTATTCAAAAAAAAATAAAAATCAAAGTGCTTTATCTGTTTGCTACATAGGTGATGGTACATTAGGAGAGGGGCATCTATATGAATCTTTTGGACTTTCTAGTTACTTTAAATCCCCAATTGTTTATGTTTTAGAAAACAACAGATATGCTCAATCAACACCATTCGAACAAGTTTTTAGAGGTGATATAAAAAAAAGAGTAGAGGGTTTTGGATTAAATTACTACAAAGTTGATATATGGAATATTGAAAATTTTGTAAAAACTTTAGAAAAAGCAATTAGTATTGCAAGAAAAAATCAACCAGTATTAATTGAGGTTGATTGCTATAGATTAAACTCTCATTCAAAAGGAGACGATAATCGATATGAAAGTGAGATTAAAAAGTATCTTGATATTGACCCAATTAATATTTTTATTAATTCTAATAAAAGTATTTGTGAGGATTTTATTAACAAAACAAATGAGAATTTAGAAAAGATGGTACAAAGTATTATTGAAGATCCTGATCTTGATAATCTAAAATCCCATTCATTTCTTTTTGATAATGATTTAGAAATAATTTCAGCTCAATTGCCAGATACAAAATCAAGAATAAATAATCTTATTTATGAATCATTAGATACTTTTTTAAAATCTCATGAAAAATCAATATTTATAGGAGAAGATATTCAAAATTTCACTAAACATACTGAGAAAGAATATGGTGGGGCATTTAAGGTTTCCTCAAATCTAAGTGATATTTATCCAGAAAAAGTTTTTAATACTACAATAAGCGAGGCTGGAATTATTGGTTTTGGAATTGGATTTTCTCTAGCAGGTAATAAGTCTGTAGTTGAGATAATGTTTGGGGATTTTCTCACACTTGGTTTCGATACAATTCTCCAACAAGCATCCAAAATTCCAGAAATGTATGGTAAGAAAGTAAATTTGCCGGTGGTTATAAGAACCCCAATGGGAGGCAGAAGGGGTTATGGTCCAACTCATTCTCAAAATATTGAAAGATTCTTTTCGTTTATTCCTAATGTAAACGTATATGCGATTAATTCTTTTTTGAACATTAAGGAATTCTATAAAAATGTTTTTCAAAATGAATCATTGTCAATAATTATTGAAGATAAAATACTATATACAAAGAACCAGAAAAAAATTCTTAAGTATGGCTATAATATTTTTAAAACTGATGAAAAGTTTCCTACTATAATTTTAGAGAGTCAAATGCCATCCAATTGTATAATTTTTTGTTACGGTGCAATGATTGATGAGGTTTTTCAAGCTATTGATAGTTTAGTTAATGAGGAAATTTTCCCAATAGTAATATGTCCATCATCAATAACTTCTTTTAATTTATATCCACTGACTAAATACATAAAGAAAATTAAAAGAATAATTACAGTCAATGAAGGATCAAAGTATGGTTCAATAACTTCCGAAATTATTTCGTATTTAAAGGAAAAAAATTTTGATTTTGATTTATTTTTGTCAATAAGTAATGAGAGTATAATTCCTTGTTCAAAATCTGCAGAATTAAATTTAGTACCAAATACAGAATTAATATCAAAAAAAATTATTGAGAAATGGACTTAAAAAAATATTTAGTTGAACAAATA
>MDTD01082842.1_pt1 | contig 15968 bp, 12 predicted proteins | sample 811221 | NCBI WGS metagenome assembly MDTD01 (sample SAMN05326646, study PRJNA326480) | marine metagenome | isolation source: seawater | place: Pacific Ocean: South West | collected 2011 | reverse complement strand
CCGCTATGCACATATCAATTGCTCAAGAAACTATAAGTAAAATGTTACCAAATTTAAGAATTTTAGAAAAAGCACTAAAAAAAAAATCAAATGAATTTAGTAATATTGTTAAAATTGGACGAACCCATCTTCAGGATGCAACTCCAATCTCTCTTGGCCAAGAATTTTCTGGATACCATGTACAAATAAAAAAATGTATTAAAAGAATAGAATATGCTCTAAAAGAAATTTTGTTTCTTGCACAAGGAGGGACAGCTGTAGGTACGGGTATAAATTCAAAAAAGAACTTTGACAAAAAAATTGTTAAAGAAATTTCAAAGTTTACAAAGATTAAATTTAAACCAGCTCCCAATAAGTTTGCTGAAATCGCAGCACATGATGCAATAGTAAATTTTTCCGGCACCCTAAATACTTGTGCGGTTGCTTTAATGAAAATATCTAATGATATTCGTTTTTTAGGATCTGGTCCAAGAGCTGGGTTTGGGGAATTAATATTACCTGAAAATGAGCCCGGATCTTCAATAATGCCTGGAAAAGTTAATCCAACACAATGTGAAGCTGTCACAATGGTTTGTGTTAAGGTAATAGGAAACCATAATGGTATAACTATAGCAGGTTCACACGGACATTTTGAATTAAACGTGTTTAAACCTCTAATAGCTCATAATATACTTCAATCAATTGATCTAATTGCTGATAGCACAAAAAATTTTGCTTTATTTTGTGTAAAAGGAATTAAGGCAAATAAGTTAAAGATAAAAGAACATTTAGATAATTCATTGATGGTAGTAACCTCGCTCGCTCCACACATTGGATATGACAATGCAGCTAAAATTGCAAAAAGTGCTTTAAAAAATAATTCAACATTAAAGTTTGAAGCATTAAAAACAGGACTTGTTAATGAAAAACAGTATAAACGAATAGTAGATCCTAAAAAAATGATTTATCCCGAATAGTTCTTAATTGCATTATTTATTAACTTTTTTAGGTAAATTTTATTTTGTAAATTATCTCCTTTTAAATTTATATTACTAATAATCTTGTTTAAATTTTGATTGAATTTTCCGTCTACTCTTACATCACTTATTTCTGCACTTTTTTGATCAAAATCGTATGTAAAATTCAAATCAACAGACTTAATTTTAATTCTATAATTCTTTGGAGTTAATAAAAATTTATAAAGCTCATTATAATCCAAAATATTAATTTTTAATTTTCCATCTAGTGTTAAGTGCCCATTTTTCACAAAAATTAAACTATCTTGAAATTTAAAATCTATATATTTTTTCCAACTAAATTTAGTATTATCTATATCAATTAATCCCTCTTGTATTTTTGCAGCCAAATTAATATTTGCAAAATTACTATTATCATAAATTTTATTTGCCTTAATATTAAAATCAAAATTTATATTTTTATTATTAAATATTTGAGTTTTCAATAATTGCATAATAAATGCATTACCATTTAAATATTTATTTAAATTTAATTTATTTGATTTTCCATTAATTTTTGAAAAAAAAGGCTTAAAATTTATAATCCCATTAAATGAAAAATTTTTTGAATCACTTTTATCAAAGTACTGAAAGTCAAATGAATTTTGATATATTTTGTAAATTAATTTACTTTTAGATTTATTATAAATTATACTTGATTCACCATCTTTTATTTTTTTATTATAATTAAATCTATTTGACGCTTGAAGTTTAAGAAAATTAATATTTAATTTAGATACTAAGCGTTTATTCTTTTTATTTTCTGATATTTGAAAGGAATAAGGAATATTAAAAATTTCATTATCTGAATTAATTATATTTTGAAATTCATTTTTATCATAATAATACGACATATTTAAAATTTTATTTACAAATAAAACTTCATTTTCAAAATTTCTAAAAAAAATTTTGCTGTTTTTTATTTTTAAAGCTTTTTCTTGAAAATTATTTTTAAGTAAATCTATAAAAAATTTATAATTTTCCCTATTAAAATTAAAATTTGATTCTTCTATTATTAGTTCGTCAATTTTAATTTTTTTTAGAGAAAAAAGATTTTCTAAAGATATCGATACTTTTAATTTCTTAACTTCAGATATATTCTTGCTATTAAATATAATTGATGAATTTTCAATGATGAAATGTGGCCGAGGAAAAATATTGTATTTAAAATTTTCAGAGAAATTAAAATTCAAACTAAATTCACTTAATAAATCTCGGCTAAATTTTAATTTAATATTATCTTGTTTAAAAATGTTAGGAATTGACAAATATGATACTGATAAAATTAATAGTGCGACAATAGTCAAAAAAATTTTGTTACTACGAGCTAAATTAAGTAAATTATTTAATTTTAACTTGTTTAAATTTTTCTCTAATAGCTTATTAATTGAATTACTGATGTTTTTTAAAAACTTAGAAAAAAAATTTGATTTGCTCATTTTAACCAGAAAGATTTATAAAGTATTATTTTAAATGATAAACAAAGATTATTTAGATGATTTAAATAATGCACAAAAAGAGGCAGTTATGCATCTAGATGGGCCACTTTTAATTGTTGCGGGAGCTGGTTCGGGTAAAACTAAGGTTCTAACATCAAGAATTGCTAATATTATTAAGGAAAAAAAGGCTTTTCCCAATCAGATATTAGCAGTTACTTTTACAAATAAAGCTGCAAGAGAAATGCAAAATAGGATTAGTAAAATTTTAGGTTCAGCAGCTGTAGGTCTTACTTGGCTTGGAACATTTCACTCCATATGCGCAAAATTACTTAGAAAACACGCTTCAGCTGCAAACCTAAATTCAAATTTTACAATTGTTGACACGGATGATCAAATTAGACTTATAAAAAATATTTGCAAAGCTGAAAACATAGATATTAAACAATTATCACCAAGATTTGTTCTAGCAATTATAGACCGTTGGAAAAATAAAGGATTTTATCCTGAAGATGTTGTAGTTAATAAAAAAGATATTTTTGAAAAAACAATTTTACCTCTATACAAGATTTATCAAAAAAAATTAATTGACTTAAATACATGTGACTTTGGTGATTTAATTTTACATACTGTAAAAATATTAGAATTACATAAAGATATAAGGGAAGTTTATTCGAAAAATTTTAAATATATTCTTGTTGATGAATACCAGGATACAAATTTCATTCAGAGTAGATGGCTAAATTTACTTTCTGAAAAAAATAAAAATATTTGCTGTGTTGGAGACGATGACCAATCAATTTATAGTTGGCGAGGTGCAGAAATTAAAAATTTTTTAGAATTTGACCAAGTTTATGAGAACACAAAAGTTATAAGGCTTGAACAAAATTATAGATCATCACAGAATATATTATCTGTGGCGTCAAATCTTATCGCGAATAACCTTAATAGAGTTGGCAAAACTTTAATTACCACCAAGGAAGAAGGTGATTTAGTTAAACTTAACTGTTTTAAGAATGGTAAAGATGAGGCTATAGGAATTTCTGACGAAATTGAAAAAAAAATTAAAAAAAAAATTCACTATAATAATATTGCAATACTTGTGAGAGCAATTTTTCAAACTAGAGAATTTGAAGAAAGATTTCTTAAAATTGGAATACCATACAGAATAATAGGAGGAACAAAATTTTATGAAAGAGCAGAAATTAAAGATTGTGTGGCTTATTTAAGATTAATACATCAAGAAAAAGATGATCTTGCTTTTGAAAGAATTGTAAATAATCCAAAAAGATCTGTTGGGGATAATACTCTTAAAAATATTCACGACTTTGCAAAAAAAAATTATTTGAGTTTAGAAAGAGCGTCTATCAAAATGCTTGAACAAAATTTAATTAAACCGAAAACAAAAATGGGCCTAAGTTTATTTTTAAGTAGCTTAAATAAATGGAGAAATGATTTGGAAAAAAAAAATTTTAATCATGTAAAATTGTTACAAATCGTTTTGGATGAGTCTGGCTACTCTGCAATGTTAAAAAATAAAAAAGACTTAGACAATGAAAATAGACTTGAAAATATTAAAGAATTATTAAGTGCTATGAAAGAATTTGATAACCTGGAAACTTTCCTGGAACATGTTTCACTCGCAACTTCAGTAGATCAAGAATGGGATGGGCAAAAAGTAAATATGATGACAATGCATGCCGCTAAAGGGCTTGAATTTGAGGTTGTATTCTTGCCGGGATGGGAGGAAGGATTGTTTCCTCATCAAAAATCAATTGAGGAAAAAGGTCAAAAAGGCCTAGAGGAAGAGAGACGTTTAGCATATGTAGGAATAACAAGAGCTAAGAAAATAGCGATAATATCTTTTTCAATGAATAGATTTTACCAAGGTGATTGGATTGATAGCATGGCATCAAGATTTATAGATGAATTACCAGAAAAAAATTTAGAAAAAAATTCTTTTTTTGAAGAGGAAATAAATGCTGATGAAGATTTTGAATTCAATCAAGATTTTGAATTAGAAGAAGGCACGAGAAGTCCTGGCTGGATAAGATATCAAAAAAGAATAAAATGAAAAATAGAATAGAAATATTAAGAAATAAATTTAAGAAATATAAAATTGATGGGTACATCGTACCAAAAAATGATGAGTATTTTACAGAATACTCGAAAATAAATAGATTAAAAATTATCTCAAATTTTAGCGGTTCTGCTGGATTAGCCGTAATATTAAAAAAAAAAAATTTCTTATTTACAGATGGTAGATATTCAATTCAGAGTCGTCAAGAATCTGGATCTAATTTTAAGATTTTTGACCATGAAAAAGTCATAAATTGTAAATTATTTAAAAATTTAACTTTGGGTATTGATCCTAAACTTTTTACATACAATCAAATTCAAAAATGTTTTTTGAAATACAATAAAATTAAATTTATTTATAAAAATTTAATAGATGAAATAAAAAATGAAAAAGTTAAAAATACAATTCCTTTTTTTTCTCTTAATAAAAATATAACAGGAGAAAGTACTATCTCAAAACTTAACAAAATTTCAAAATATTTAAAAAAAAATAATTCTGATTATATTTTTGTAAGTGCACCTGAAAACGTTGCCTGGGTATTAAATATTCGAGGGAAAGATAGTCCTAATAGCCCTGTACCAAATTCAAGACTAATAATCAGTAAAACAAAAAAATTATTTTTGATAAGTAAGCTCCAAAAATGTAAAAAAATTATCAATAAAAATGGAATTAAATATAATCAGATTATCGATACGACAAATTTTTCAAAAATGCTTTCAAGTTTAAAAGGGGGGGAATTTATAATTGATGAAAATTCTTGTTCAATTTTTTTAGAGGATATTATTAAATCTAAGTTTAAAATAAAAAAAAAATCTGATCCAATATATTTATTTAAATCGATTAAAAATAATACAGAAATTAAAAACACAATTAATGCACATATAATAGATGGTGTAGCCTTAACAAAATTTCTTTATTGGATAAAGAATGTAAATAAAAAAAAAATTACTGAATTTGAAGCACAAGAAAAATTGGAAAAATTTAGGAAAAAAAATAAAAGTTATATGTATCCAAGCTTTGATACTATTGCTGGCTCAGGAAAAAATGGAGCCATAGTTCATTATCGTGCTGAAAAAGACAAATGTAGAATTATTAATAAAAAAGATATCTTTTTATGCGACTCCGGTGGACAATATAAATATGGAACTACAGACGTAACTAGAACCATTTGTTTCTCTGAACAACCACTAAAAATTAAAAATATTTTTACAAAAGTGCTTAAGGGTCATATTGCAGTTGCAACTACTGACTTAAAAAAAGATAATACTGGTAAAAAAATCGATATAAGAGCAAGAAAGTTTCTTAGACAAAGCAATCTTGACTATGCTCACGGAACTGGACACGGCGTGGGTTTTTTTCTAAATGTTCATGAGGGACCCCAATCAATATCAAAATTAAACGAAGTTAAACTTAGCGAAGGTATGATTTTAAGTAATGAACCTGGTTATTACAAAAAAAATAAATTTGGAATGCGTATAGAAAACTTAGTTTTTATAAAAAAATCAAAAAAAAATATTTTTTTCGAGAACTTGACTATGGTGCCAATTGAAAAAGATTTAATTAATACAAAATTACTAACTATTCATGAAAAAAATTATTTATTTAAATATCACCTTAATATTTACTCAAAAATTTCAAAATATTTAAATAAAGCAGAAAAGAAGTGGTTAGCTACTTTTATTTAACATTTTTAAAAATTCATCTTGATTTATAATTTTAATTTTAAGTTCCTTTGCGTTATCAATTTTTCTTTTAGTAGGTTTATCTCCTGTAATTAAATAATTTAATTTTTTAGATACATTGCTCACCGTTGTTCCAGAATTAACTTCAATTAAAGATTTTACCTCTGCCCTACTTATCCCTGTAAGCTTACCTGTTACTAAAAAAGTTTTATTATTTAAAGGCCCGTCTTTTTTTAAAATTGCAGCATCATTTATTTTTAAAATTCTATCTAGTTCATTTAAAACTTTAATATTTATTGAATTAGAAAAAAATATTTTTATAGAACTAACTTGTGTTTCACCCATTCCATCAATGTTTAACAGGTCATCATATTTTTTACTTCTTGAAAATTCTATAAATTTTTTAAATGAGATAAAATATTTTGACAAAAGTTTCGCGTTTTCTAAACCTATATGTCTTATTCCTAAAGAGTATATTAAACGTTCTAATGATATTTCTTTCTTTTCGTTAATTGAATATTTTAAATTATCAACAGATAATTTTCCCCAACCTTCTAGTTTTTCAATTTTGGTATAATCTAATTTAAATATATCTTGAGGAAATTTTATTAACTTTAAATTCCAAAAATTTTCTACAATTTTTTTTCCGAAACCTTCAATATTAAACGCTTCTTTTGAAACAAAATGTTTTAATTTTTCTATTGAAATCTTTTCACAATAATAATCTTGACTAGAACATCTTCTGACAGCATCTTTTTTTTTTGTTGAAGAATTATATTCTTTAATTGTACTTGATCCACATGATGGACATTTATTAGGAAATATAAATTTTAAACTATTTTTTGATCTTTTTTTAATATCTACAGATAGTATATGTGGTATTACATCACCTGCTCTTTCGACGGTTACTGTATCTCCAATTCTTATATCTTTTCTGCTTATTTCGTCTTCATTATGAAGTGTAGCATTTGAGACTAACACACCTCCAATATTTATTGGTTTAATTTTTGCAACCGGCGTTAACGCTCCGGTTCTACCTATTTGAATTTCTATATCGGTAACTACTGAGATTGATTTATTCGAAGAAAATTTGTGAGCAATAGCCCATCTTGGTGCATTCGCTACATTCCCTAACCTTTTTTGGAGGGAAAAATCATTAATTTTGTAAACTATACCATCTATATCAAAATCTAAGCTTGATCTTTTTTTTTCTACTTCGTTATAATTTTTAATCAAATTATCTATACCTTTAATTAATTTGTTTAGAGGATTTGTTTTAAATCCCCACTCACTTAATTTCTCTAAATAATTAAATTGATTTTTAATTTTTAATCCTTTCTCATATCCAAATGTATAAGCAATAAATTTTAAAGGTATTTTTTTTGTATCATCTGAATTTTTTTGACGCAATGATCCAGAAGCAGCATTTCTTGGATTTGCGAATTTTTGATTTAGCTTTTTAAAATCACTATTTTTAATAAATACTTCCCCACGGATATCGATCTCATCTGGAAAATCAGTAAAAGAAATCTCCTTAGGTATATCGTCGATTGTTAGTAAGTTTTGAGTGATGACTTCACCCTGCTTTCCATCGCCTCTGGACAATCCTTGAACTAGTTTTCCATTTTTATAAGATAATGAAGCAGAAATTCCATCTATTTTTGGTTCCGCTGTATAAGTTAGTTCTAAATTTTGATTCAGGGAAATAAAGTTTTTAATTTTTTTTTCAAAATTTATAAGATCTTCTCTATTAAAAGCATTAGACAAAGATAGCATAGGAATTTTATGATATGCTTTTTCAAAATTCTTAGATGGTTTATGTCCAACAGTTTTTGATGGAGATTCTTTAGATTCTAAAAATGAATATTTTTTTTCTAATTCAAAAATTTCTTTTTTCAGAACATCATACTGCTTATCATCAACAATCGGTTTGCTTTTATCGTAATAATGAAAATTATATTTATTAATTAATTTTACTTTATTTAAATAATTCAATTTAATTTGATTTTTTTTCATCTCACTTAAATAGAGACTGCAGTTTTTTCACAATATTATTATCTTCTTTTCTTACTTCTTTTTTTTTATATTTTGTATTAAAAATAATGTAAGATTTTTCATACCACTTAGAGGATTGATAATTATAACCCAATAATGACGCGTATTTTTTTGACTCTTTTTCTAAACCAATTATATAATAAATTTCAACCAATCTATGCAAAGCTTCCTCAACGTATACAGTTGTTTCGTAATTATCTAATACAAATTTAAACCTATTAATTGCTGCAATCCATTTTTTTCTATCAATATAATATCTACCCACATACATTTCCTTGGAGGCCAAAATATCATTAATTAAATCCAATTTGAATTCTGCATCTAAAGAAAAATCTGTGTTTGGGTACTTTTGTATTACTCTAGTAAAAAGTTCTTTAGATTTATTTATTGATTTAAGATCTTTTTTTTCATCAACAATTTGTTCGTAATAGCATAATGCTAACAAGTATTCTGCATAAGCAATATTTTTATAATTTGGATATACTCGTAAAAATCTTACTAGTTCAGCTATTGAATCTGCATAATAGTTTTGAGAATAATATGAATAGGCTGCCATTATAGCTGCTCTAGGAGCTACCTCAGATTGAGGAAATAAAATTTCTGCTTCATTAAATTTTTTTGCTGCAAACAAAGCATCTCCTCTTTTTAATTCCTTTAATCCTTCTTTGTATGCTTCCATCATTTGAAGTTCAATATTTGTCTCAGTAATTGTTGATTTTTCAACAACCTTTTTTGAACACGCAATACAGAAAATAAATATGCAAAAAATATAAAATATTTTTCTAAACGACATGTAAGTTTATACTCTTAAATTTTCTATTTGAAAATTACTTATTAAATTTAAGCAATAGACCTAAGTAAATTTCTATTGATCAAAGTATGAGGTAGATTTTTTTCTTTAATTTCAAGTATGCTAAAATTTTCTTTATTTTGAAATACTTTTCTTAATAATTTATTTGTTAAATAATGGCCACCTTGAGAGCACGACACACTTGCTATCATTCGGTAGCCAGACGTATAAAGATCACCAATACAATCTAGTATTTTGTGATTAACAAACTCTTTTTTATTTCTCAAGCCATCAGAATTTAAAATATTTTTACCGTTTACCACTATTGCGTTTTCTAAACTTCCTCCTTGGGCTAAACCATTCTTTTTAATTTTTTCTATGTCTTCATATAAACAAAAAGTTCTTGAATCATAAACATCAGAAAGATCATCCTCATAAACTTTAACTTTATTCCTTTGATTTCCAATTATTGGATTTGTATATTTTATTTCGAAGTCAATATCTAAGCTTAATGTGGAAGGTTTGATTAAAATAAATCTCTCTCCCTCAGAAAATTTAATTTCTTTATTGATTTTAATAATTTTTATTGGCGAGTTACTTATTTTAAATCCAGCTTTTACAATTTTTTGAATAAAGTGTCTAGCTGATCCATCTAGAATTGGAACTTCCTCATTATCAATTTCAATTAATGCGTTATCAATACCTAAACCAAATAATGAACACATCAAGTGTTCTATTGTTGAAACTTTAACACCAAAATCATTTTCAATCGTAGTATTTAATGAAGTGTTCGTAACATTCATAAAATTCGGATATACAAGATTATTGTTTTTAAGATCAACTCTTTTAAAAACAATTCCAAAATTGGGTTCAGCGGGTTTTATACAAACATTTACATTAATACCACTATGAAGTGCAATCCCACTAAATGAAATATTTTGTTTTATTGTTTTTTGAGTTAAGTAAGACACAAACGACTTTTAAATTGAATGGGTCAGAAATTAAAAACAACAAATATTACAAGAAAAGACAAATTTAACTAAATAATTGAAAAAATTTCTCAAAAAAACCGAGTTTTTTATTATTTTTTGGGACTAATTTTACTTCATTTTGGTTAAAATCGTTTTGCACTTTATGAGCCATCTCCGAAATCTCCAAATTACTATTTATAAATAAACCCTTTAAATATATTAAATCAACGTAAGAGATAATTTTAATTTGAAATTTTTCTAAAACTTTTTCTATTTCAAGTGATAAATTATTTGGAATTACTCTGAATTGAACCTCAATACATAAGTGATCGCCTAATAAATTTTCTTGAAATGAAAAATAACTATTATCATTGACTACATATCGTTTAATTATCATGTGCATTATTTTATTATTATGATAATTTTCTTTAAATACATCTTTAATATCAAAAAGTATATTTTCTAAATTTTTTTTATTTATATATTCCTGATAATTTTTTTTTTTATACCAATTTCAATAATATTAATTTCACTACTTTCTATAATTAAAAAAATATTTTTTACAAATTTTCCAATTAATTTTTCAATTTTAAATATATTCTCTTCTATAAAAATTTTAAGATGATTTAGATCAATTACTTCACTTTTAATTTTAAATTCAAAATCATTTTTATATACATTTTTACTATTTTTAGTATTAAATAAATAAATACAAAATCTCTTTGGAGAAAGACTTAAATATGTTTCAAATTCTTGATCTTCATTCATTTATAATAATTTGATTTTTTATCCTTGCATCAATTACATTTATATTTCTTATTTTGTTATCATTCAAAAATATAAAAACATTCTTTAAGGAATTTTGAACATCAATTTTTGGTAACTTTATTAAAATTTTATTTTTAAGTTCTATATCCCATCTTTTTGATTGAAAAAAATATAAATTTTTAATTTGAGAATATGGTAATTTCGTCTGGTCTAAAATTTCCTTAAATTTTAAAAATTCTTGAATATCGGGTTGTCCAAAAATAAATGGTAAATCTTCATTTGAAAGATTTATGCCTGATAGTTTCCCGTTTGATCCAATTAAGAAAGTTTTACCATTTCTATTCATTTTTGCTAAAAAATTTGTTTTTTTTACTTTGATTTCTAAATCTGAGGGATATTTTTTAAATATATTGTAATTCTCAATTGTAGTATTATTACTCATCATATTATGTATTTTTTTTTCATTGAGAAAAAAAATATTGTTTAGATTTAAACTCTCTATATCGCTTAAAAAAATTTGACTTTCTTTATCATTTAAACCTAAAATTTTAATGTTAGTAACTTTCTTGAGTGTTAGTTTATTTATATCAATATTGTTTATTGAGCCAACCAAGATGAATAGAAAAAAATAAATTAAAATCTGTTTACCTTTTCGTTGATGCATCATTTAATATCCACTTTATCAATTCAATAAATTTAATACCTCTACTTGCTGCAATTTCGGGGACTAGAGAAAGTTTTGTCATTCCTGGTTGAGTATTTATCTCTAATAAATAAAATTTACCCTTGTAAAATTTGAAATCAGATCGTGTTACTCCTCTACATCCAATTATTCTGTGTGCCTTATAGGCAATTTTCAAAACTTGATTTAATAATTTTTTCGAAAGATCTACAGGTATAATATGTTCTGTTTTTGCACTGGCGTTATATTTTGCTTGATAATCATAAAATTTTCTTTTTGGCTTAAGTTCTATTGCGCCCAATTTTTTTTTACCCATAATAGCTACCTGAATTTCTCTTCCACCAATAAATTTTTCAATCATAACTTTTTTATAATCTCTTATCGATTTTAATACTTTAATTGTATTTTTTTTAGTACAAATGAAAACGTTAACGCTTGATCCCTCATTTAAAGGTTTAATAACCACTGGAAATCCCAAAGTCTTGTTTATTTTTTTTATTAGGTCGGACTTTTTCATATCATAAGAATAGGTAAAATAATCTGGTGTTTTAATTTTTTTTTTAATAAATATTTGTTTTGAAATTTCTTTATCCATTGCTATAGATGAGGCTATAGGACCTGAATGTGTATATGGAATCTTAAAGGTTTCAAGAACAGTTTGGATGTACCCATCCTCTCCAAATTGACCATGCAAAGCATTAAAAATTATATCTGGTTTAAAATGTTCTATTTTTTGTGATAAATTATTATCGGGTTCAGAAATTTTGATGTTATAACCGTTTTTTTTTAGCTCTTGAGCAACTTGAATTCCAGTATCAAGACTGACTAGTCTCTCTTTTGAAATTCCACCTGATATTATGAGTATTTTTTTTTTTCAATTTATTCTAAAATTTTTATTTCGGTTTCTAACTTAATACCTGTTTTTGTTAAAACATTTTCAGATACATATTCTATTAATTTCTTCATATCCTTGAATTTAGCATTGCCTTTATTAACAAAAAAGTTGCAATGTTTTTTTGATATAGTGGCATCTCCAAAAGATGTCTCTAAAGAAACTGACTCTTTAATTAATTGCCAAACTTTTTTATCAGTTTGATTAATTGGATTTTTAAAAGTACTTCCACTCGTTTTAATACGACTAGGTTGGGCCTTCTCTTTTTTTTCTTTAAGAACGTCCATTTTATTTTTAATTAATTTTTTTTCTTTTTTAAACCCTTTAAAGGAAGCGCTCAAAAAAATTAAATCATCTGATAATCCACTGTCTCTATATTGAAAATTTATATCTTTTGCTGGGATAGTTAAAACTCTTCCTAATTTATCTAATACCTGAATAGATATTAGTATATCTTTAAATTCTCTATTAAAACAGCCAGCATTCATTTTAATTCCACCACCCACTGTTCCTGGGATACAAGATAAGAATTCAAAACCTCCTATATTATTTTCCATTGCAAAATTTGACAAAGATTTGTCATTAACTGAGCTTCCTGCAATGATAATCTCGTCAGAGTATTTTGATATATTATTAAAATTATTTGAAAGCTTAATAACCGCCCCATCGAATAATTCATCAGTAATCAAAGTATTTGATCCTCCTCCCAAAACAAATATCTTCTCTTTATTTTTAATTTTTTTAATAAATCTGATCAATTCTTTTAAATTATCAGCTTTATAATAAATTTTTGTCTTACCTCCTATATTGAACCAATTTTTTTTTTTTTAAGTCATAATTTAATTTTAAATTATTCTTAAAATCTAATGCTAATTTGCTTAAATTATTATTCATGTCAATAATTTGGGTAGCTGCCTCATCCAACTTGAAATTGATCCTGCACCCATTCCAATCACAATTTTTTTTCCATAAACATTATTTTTAATATATTTTGCTAATTGAAATTGATTATTAATTAAAAGTAATTGCACATTTGAATTTTTAATTATTTGATTTGCAAAATTTATGTAATTAAACCCAAGATTAATTTTTTCACCAGCAGTATAAATAGGAAATAAAATAACTTTATCAGCATTTTTAAATGCAGAAGTAAATTCTTTTTTTAAATCTTTAAGTCTTGAAATTCTATGAGGTTGAAAAATACATATTTTTTCATAATCTTTATAAACATTTTTTACACCATTTAGTACCTCTTTAATTTCAGTCGGGTGGTGTGCATAATCATCATAAAAGTCAACTTTATTAAAACTAAAAATTTTATTAAATCTCCTTTGAACACCTTTAAAATTATTTAACCCTTTTTTTATATTTTTAATTGGAAGTCCCACAGTTATGGCCAGTGCTGCTGCAGCTACAGAATTTTTAATATTATGGATCCCTAATAAAGGAATTTTAAATTTTTTAATTAATTGTTTTTTTTTATTTGGCAATTTTATATTTAAATCAAATTCAGAAAATTCTCTAAATTGTTTTATATTTTTTATGGAAAAATTTGATTCTTTGTTTAAACCATAGGTATAAAAGTTTTTATTTTTTATATTTTTAAGTAGATTTTTGTTATTATTGTCATCTAAACAAATAAAAGATTTTCCAAACGAAGGAACTTTATTAACAAAATTTATAAAATATTTCTTTAATAAATCCATTGAGCCATAATAATCCATGTGTTCGCGATCTATATTTGTAATAATGGAATATGTTGGAGGTATAAAAATAAAGCTTCCATCAGACTCATCTGCTTCTAATATTGACCAATCGCTATTTCCAAGTTTTGCAGAATTATTTATCGAATTTATCACTCCACCATTTATTATAGTTGGATCAATTTTTGTTTCTTGAAATATTGAAGCTATCAAAGATGTTGTTGTAGTTTTGCCGTGTGATCCAGCTACTACAATATTTTTTGTTAAAGAAACAATGTTAGCTAGCATTTCTCCTCTTTTATAAATTGGTAATTGTTTTCTTTTGGCATGAACAATTTCGGAATTATTTTTTTTTATAGCTGAAGATTTAACTAGTATAGTCGAGCTATCTATGTTTTGTTTCTTATGCCCAATAAAAATCTTTATTTTTTCTTTTTTTAATCTTTCTATATTTTTATTATTTGAGATATCACTCCCTTGAACTTTAAAACCTTTGCCTTTCATGATAAGTGCTAGGCCACTCATTCCTATGCCACCTATTCCAACAAAATGTATAAGTTCTGATTTTGCTAATTTAATTTTCATCAATAATTTTCATTATTTTTTGATTAACATTATTCCAGGTATTTTGATAATTTAATTTCTGTAAATTTTTTTTTTTTGTCATGTAATCCTGACCTTTATTTATTAATTCAAGCAAAAAATTCGCAAATTTTTGGTTATCAAAGTTTTTTTGATTAATTATCCAACAACAATTCTGATCCTTATAATATCTTGCATTTTCATATTGGTGGTTATCTTTAGATGAGGGCAATGGTATTGCTATAAATGGAATATTTAATAGGGATAGTTCTGCTAAACTAGATGCACCAGCTCTTGTTATACATAAATCACCTTCTTTTAAAACTTCATTAAGATTATGATCAAAACTAAAAACTTTACTTTTAATATTGTTTTGAAAATAAAAATTTTTTAAAAAATTAATGTTACTCTCACTTGTTTGATGAATAATTTTTATAGAAGCCTTTTTTGCTATACTTAAAAAGGATTTATTTAAAAGTTCATCAAAAATTTTTGCACCCTGACTTCCTCCTATAATTATAATCGTGAAAAAATTATCCTTTTTTAGATGAGTGCTAGTTTCATAATATTCTTTTCTAATTAAAGGTTTAATGGTTATTATTTTTTTCTTAATTCCAGAGGGCAAATTAATTAGATTATTTGAATAACAGATTATTTTTATTGAAAAATTTAAAAAGAATTTATTCGCTCTTCCAAGAACCATATTTGGTTCAATTAAGAAAATTTTAATATTTAATATTTTTGCTGCCAAACATATTGGCAAAGACATATATCCACCTGTAGAAATCAAAATTGAAATATTATTTTTTTTTAAAATAAAAAAAGATTTAACTGTTAGAAATAATATTTTTAATAATGAAAAAGGAAGAAAAAAATAATTGTTTAATTTTGGGGTATTGATTATGAATGTATTGTAACTTTTATCTAAATATGCAAGACCCCTTACATCAGTAGAGATAAAAGTTTCATAAGTATTCTTTAAATGATTATGAATTGTAATTGCTGGTATTACGTGACCTCCAGACCCACCTGTAGAAATTAAAACTTTTTTTGTCATTTTTTAAGTTATTTTTCTTTTTGTTAAATTTAAAATTATACCAGCCAAAATCGATGTGCTTATTATAGATGAACCACCATAACTTAAAAAAGGTAATGTCATTCCAGTGGTTGGGAATAATCTTATATTAACCCCAATATGGATAGTAGCCTGCATTAATATTAAACTACTGGATCCGATTAAAATAAGTTTAGCCTTATCATTTGTCTCAAAACTTATTTTTTTAAAAACCATATAAATAAAGATCAAAAACAATAATAATATTAAGATTATGG
>MDTD01038099.1_pt1 | contig 15969 bp, 13 predicted proteins | sample 811221 | NCBI WGS metagenome assembly MDTD01 (sample SAMN05326646, study PRJNA326480) | marine metagenome | isolation source: seawater | place: Pacific Ocean: South West | collected 2011 | reverse complement strand
TGATTAGAGTTACTGAACTCTCAAAATCATTTGGTGAGATTAAAGCCGTAGACAAAATTTCTTTTGAAGTAAAAGAAGGTGAAGTTCTGGGTTTTCTGGGGCCAAATGGCGCTGGAAAATCAACTACTATGAAAATGATCACTAGCTTTATTTCTCCATCTGGAGGAGATGCAACCGTTTTTGGAAAATCTATTCTAAGTGAACCTATTGAGGTGAGAAAAAAAATAGGATATATGCCAGAAAATGCACCTCTTTATGATGATATGACTGTCGATGAGTTTCTTCATTATACCGCTCAATTGAGAGGTCTTGAAAAAAAGGGTCAAGTGAAGGCAGTGGAAAAAGTCATAGAAATGTGTGCTTTGAAAGATGTTCAATTTCAAACGATAGAAACTCTTTCTAAAGGTTACAAAAGAAGAACTTCTATGGCCCAAGCTCTTATTCATGACCCACAAGTGTTAATTTTGGATGAACCAACTGATGGATTAGACCCAAATCAAAAGCACGACGTAAGGACTTTGATTAAATCGCTGGCAAAAGATAAATGTGTCATTCTCTCGACTCATATTCTTGAAGAAGTGGAAGCGGTTTGTACAAGGGCCATTATAATTTCATCTGGGAAAAAACTTTTTGATGGAGAAGCATCAGAACTAAAAGAAAAATCATCTTTAGGAAGAATTGATGATGTTTTTAGGGCCATAACGACAGGCCAAGAAGTGCAAGGAGTTTCATTATGATGAGTCATTCAGTAAAAACTATTTTAAAAAAAGAATTAAAGTCCTACTTTACGACTCCCCTTGGATACGTCTTTTCTATAATTTTTCTTTTTTCCATAGGCTATGTAACATTTGAATCTGGCCGCGGTAGTTTTTTCGTTTTAAGGCAAGCTGATCTAAGTTCTTTTTTTAGATACATTCCCTGGCTTTTTCTTCTTTTAGTTCCTGCAGTATCAATGAGGTTATGGGCCGAAGAAAGGAAATCTGGTACAATAGAACTTCTTTTAACTCTACCAGTAACAGTAAGAGAAGCGGTCCTTGGAAAATTCCTGGCATCATGGGCTTTTATAGGTTTTAACCTTCTTTGTACTTTTCCAATCGTTTTAACGGTAGCCTACCTCGGACAACCAGATTACCTCGTCATACTTATAGGGTATTTGGGTTCCTTTCTCTTGGGTGGAGCATACCTAGCAATAGGCTGCTTTTTTTCTGCTTTGACAAAAAATCAGGTCATAAGTTTCATTTGTACCGTTGTCTTTTGTTACCTTTTAACTATGGCAGGCTCACCACCTATTCTTGAATTTCTTTCAACTTTTCTTCATCGTTACTTTTTAGATCTTTTTGAATCTCTTAGCATGATTCATCATTTTGAAACAATGGGAAGAGGAGTAATGAGGGTAGGCGATTTATGGTTTTTTGCTGTCATAATTCTTGCTTGGCTTTACGGTTGCGAGGCCATTTTAGATGAGAAAAAAGCTTCTTAAGGAGAGAAAAATGAAAAGACAAACTGGTAATTATTTTGTTGTCACCTTAAGCGCGATTATCATGGTTTTAACCGTTTATATCGGAAATTCGTGGTTAAAGCGTTTTAAGGTAGACATGACCGAAGAAAAACTTTACACACTTTCAAATGGCTCGAAGGATATTTTAAAAAAATTAAATACTCCTTTGACTTTGAAACTTTATTACTCAAAAACAAGTGCTAATAAAGGAACTGAGGGCCTAAGAATATTTAATAATTATTTCTTCTATGTGAAGGACTTATTGGAAGAGTACGTTGCTCATTCAAGAAATAATCTAAGACTTCAGGTCATTGATCCTAGACCAGATACTAAGGAAGAGGAAGAAGCTTCTACCTACGGGTTAAAAAAGTTTCAGTTGACTGAAACCGAAAAATATTTTTTTGGTCTCGTTGTGGAGAATAATGTAGGGACTGAAAAAATTATTGAATTCTTTGATCCTGGCCAACAAGAAAACCTAGAGTATGAAGTCACCAGGTTGATTTATTCAGTTATTAATCCGAGGAAGAAAAGCGTTGGTATTCTTTCTTCTCTTCCTATCTTAAATGATAAGATGACTCCTTACATGGCTCAATTAATGAGGATGCAAGGAAAAGCACCTCAAGAATCCTGGATAATTACTAAGCTTATGCAGGAGTTCTACGATGTTAAAAATATTGAGCCGGATACTGAAAAAATTTCTGGTTTAGATATTTTGATGATTGCTCATCCTAAAAATCTATCTGAAAAAACTCTTTGGGCCATTGACCAATATGTATTAGGTGGCGGAAAAGTCCTTCTTTTTGTTGACCCTTATTCGATTGTTGACAACGTTATTTCTAAGGCAAGAGCTGGAGCTGAGAAAAAGTCAAACCTCAAAAAGTTGATGACTAAGTGGGGGGTAGAGCTAGAAGAGAAAAAACTAGCTGGAGACCGCTTTTTAAGTGGTGTAGGTAGAATGAATGCTAGAATGCAACCTCAGAGATTGCTTGCTCTCTTAGAGTGTGATCAAAGATGCGGTGCTGAATTTAAGGATGCTATTACTTATAAACTCGGAAGCATGACATTCCTTTACCCTGGCAGTTTGAGGGTAATTGATAAAAAGCAAAAAGATAAAAAGATCTATCCTATTCTAGGGACAACCAACAAAGGTAATTCATACGAGTTTTCCACATGGAAGTTAAGTGATCCTACCTATTTATGGAAAAATTTTAAAGACGGTAGCAAGCCTGTTCATTTAGCTTATAAAATTGTTGGTAAGTTTGAATCAGCGTTTCCAAATGGAGTGAGTGTTAAGAAAAAGGATCAAAAGGATAAGGTTGAAAAAGAGATCCTTCTCACGGGACTAAAGAAGTCGACAAAAGAATCCGCGGTAATTGTTTTTAGTGATGTTGACTTTATCCACGATCAGTTTTCTTTTAAAAACTCTGTTTTTGGTATTGGTTTGGCAAATGAAAATTCCACTCTTGTATTAAATTCTTTGGAACAACTTGGTGGTTCAAGAGAATTGTTGGAAGTACGTTCAAAGGGTCGATTTAACCGTTCATTTGATGTTGTAGATAAGATTGAGTTTGATGCTCAAAAAAATACAGCTGAAAAAGTTTCTGAGATCAATAAGAGAATTGAAAGTTTTGAAAAAGAATTGGGAGAACTAGGTAGAAAAATGAATGAAGGTAATATCGGCTTAATTCAAAACGAAGGTATTAAGAAGAAAAAAGAATTAACTAAAGTTATTGCAAAATTAAAGGGTGAACTTCGTGATGTGAAAAGAGAGGGGAGAGAAAAGATTGAGAAGCTTGGTTCAAACCTCCAGTACTTAAATACTCTTTTTATGCCTTCGATTCTTTTAGTTTTTGGGATCTTTTTCCAAATGAGAAGAAAGAAAGGTATCAGAAAAGATTCTTAAGGGGAGGATAAAAAAATGGAAAAAAAGTTAAAAAAATTATCAGTTTTAACAGTTGTTCTCATTGCCCTTTCTATTTTTACTTATATTGAGGATCATAGAAGGGGAACAGGGCTTGCTTTAGGAAGTGATTTCATAGCCGGTTTTGATGTTGATAAAGTCGCTAAATTAGTTATTGAGGAGTTGGGAGATAACAATAAGTCCCATAAAGTGAGTCTTTTGAAAGAAGGGGAATCTTTTGTTTTAGAGGATTATTTCGCTTATCCAGCTTCCAATGAGAAAATTAATGATCTTCTATATAAAATTGCCAATATTCAAATTACCCAAAAGGTCTCTGAAAAAAAGAGCTCTCACCTTGAATACGATTTGACGAAAAAAAAGTCTAAGATTCGTGTTAGTGGCTTTGATAGAACGGGCTCCAAAACATTTGATTTCTATGTTGGTAAAAAGAAAAAGTACAATGGAAGTTTTATTCGCTTTGCGGATAAAAATCCAGTTTATTTATCTAGTAATGCTCTCTATATTAGTGGCGAAAAGGACTCTTATATAGAAACTGAACTGATGAATGTAGGAAAGAAAGACTTTGAGGGAATGAGTCTTATCTCTTCTGGAAAGAAGCTTTCCTTTGAGAAAATAGGTAGTGAAATCAGTTATAAGAGTAATAATTTAACTAGTGTAAACCTTGATGAAAAGAGCAAAGAGAAATTGCTAGATTTTGTAGAAGGTACACAGCCGATCCATTTTAATGATTTTAAACCTATTGATTTTAAAGATTTAGCTGACCTTAAGTTTGATTTGAAATTAGAGTTAAAGTCGAAAAATAAAATGATATATGATCTTCAGTTTTCGAAAGGAAAAGGGGATTATTATTTAAAAATTTCAAGCAGACTTGAAGATGTACCTGACAAGATAGTTATCTCTAAGGATGACGACAAGAAAAAGTTAGCAGGAGTTGAAGACCTTTTAAAGGCCCAAAAAGAGGTTAATCAATTTAATTTAAGTAACTCTCGTTGGATTTTTAAAGTTGATAAAACAACCTACGAAGATATTGAAAATTTTTTGAAAGATTTTAAATCCTAAATTTAAGTAGACGGGCCTTTTGACTTTTTATGTTGGACTTGACGTCAAAAGGCTCTTCTTTATCACTTCCTCTAATTTTCATTTAGAAAACTTATCAAAGGTATTTTTAAAATTCACGTTAGCAAAGTAGGTCGCTTTAAGCGAAAAGCCTAAGTTTAATTTCTCTTCAGCTTATATTAGTTAATTACAAGCTATTGCCTTGTCTTTCGTTAATGGGAAAAGACCAACTGAAAGTTGATAGACCTCTTTCTTCTCACCTTGCTCAAGGTAACCTGCAAGATTGCTCATGAAATCTTGTATCATTTTTTTTGCTAATTCCATCTTTTCAGTGTCAATAGCAATCGTTGTTGCTTGAAAGTTTCTTTGTGAGGAGGGGTCATTTTCTAATGAATGAAGACCACGGCAAAGAGTTTCTCTTTGATATTTTTTATGGTGAGACTTATAGTTTTGCGATTCCTGAGCGACGGGAACATTTGCATCTACTTTTTGGAGGCCACCTTTTTCGTCTTCTAACAGGAAGCCTAATCTAACAAGCCTTTCAATGGCAGTCATTGCTTTCTTTTCTGTAATTCCAAGCTTTTGAGCAATCCAAGTGGCATTTCCCTGAAAGCCCTGAATGTGGGTTAGTTCAAGTATAGAGAAGTGATGTAATTCACTTGTAACTTGAATTAAGTCTTCATTCATTTTTAAAAGATTTTCTCTTTTTTCTTGAGTTCTTTTTTCTCTTTTAAGGCTTAAGGCTTTTCTATCTTCCATAACGGAAAAAAGAAAAAAGTCTCTCTCTTTGGTAGGTAGATCAAGCTTTGAAACTATTTTATTTGCCGTTTTCATTGTTATTGTTTGTTTATTAGAAAGAACTCTTGAAAGAGCTGCTACGTCGACACCTAAGCATTTTGCGAAGGCCCTTAAAGAATAGCGCGGGTTTCTACCATTTCTTTTTTGGAGTTCTTCCCTAAGCATTTCTCTGTAGTGATTACTTGTAACTTCCATTTTCATCTCCTAAATAACCTGCTTTTTCAAAATAAAAATTATTTAAGATACCTTAATTGCTTTTCAGGTTCCTTCTTGATGATGATTACCATTTCTTTTTGAATTGTTGAGATAGTCGACTGCTACAAGCCGAAAAAGCCCTCTAATGTAATAAATTGTAAGAAAAGGGGCCCTTTTTTCAGTTCACTTTGGGACTTTATGACCTTTTTTGAAGGTTAAAAAAAGGGAAATAAAGAGAGATCCGAAAGTTGAAATGACGGTAAGGTAGGTAATAAAGTTTGTTGAAAAGTCTTCGTTAAAAAGGTCATCAAGGATGTACTTTATATAAGAAGAGGGTAAATTAGTTTCCCCAATTTCTTGTTTAACTTTCCAGTGATAGTCAGTTAAGGGGCAATAACCTAAGCCGTACCATATCCCAATGATGAACCAGCAAAAAAGAGTGGAGAGGATTGTGATGAGGTGTAAGGTCCTGGTTTTCTTAGATATCCATCCAAAAAGGTTAAAAAAAATAAGAAACAAGTGGATAAACTCAAGTAGCTTATCTAATAGGAAGTTCAAAGTCTTATTTCTCCTTTCCTTTATTTGCTTGAAAAGAGATTTTTTTAAAAGAAAGGGCATCAACAGGACAGGCATCAATGCAACCACCGCACCCAATGCAAGGTGTTGTATCAAGCCCAAAAGATTTTTTTATAGGAGCTTTATCAAGGTGAGCATATGATGCTACATCGATTCCCATTGGGCATGCTTGGGAGCAAAGGTTAGCCCCTATACATTTGTCGTTAGGTTGAATTTTAAATTTAGTTTTGCCAAAACGACCAAATAATTCCATTCCTTTAGCTAAAGGGCATCCGTAGCGGCACCATACCCTTGTTCCTAAAAAAGGATAGGCGCAAATTCCTATAATGGCGCCAAATACAAAGTCCACAATGAAGTCGTTGTAAAACCTTCCAGCTTCGATAAGGTTGGTTGCCGTTACAACTTTAATAATATCCAAAAATAAAACAAAGCCAAAAAGGATGCCTCCTATTAAGAAAGCCGTTTGAAGATGCTCAAGCTTTTTTGCAGTTTTACCGGTAGGTGTTTTATGCTTAACCCATGCTGAACCCCATTTTGTAACTCCTATTACCTCGGCCAGGTTTCCACATGAGCAAAACCACGAACAATATCTTTTTCCAAAAAGCCAAACGCTTAAAGGAACAACAATAAAAATGTAAAAAAAAGCTGACCATGATGTAAAGCCTCTTGAGACATATATGTATGCATCTTTATTTAAATTAGCGATTGGGTCTGCAAAAAAGGACCTCCCTTCTAAGATGGGAGGAAGAATAAATGGAATGATGAAAAAAAAAATTAATTGACTTAAAAAAATACTTGTAAATTTAAGCTTTTGATATTTGCTTAAGGGTTTTTGTGATTTTTTACCCTTACCATATATATTTTTTCCAATGAAAAGAACTTTAAGAGAAATGCCACAAACAATGAGAGTGTAAATAAGCATGTACCAGAAGGATGGGGATTTTCCAAAAAAGTAAAGATCTCCTGAAGAGTTTATTAAATTGAAAGAAACGAGAAGTTCAGGATACTTTAGAGTAATGTAGCCAAAAATGGTGACCATTAAAAACGTAGGTAGAAATGCTTTCTCTAAATTACTTCTTTGGTAATCTTTTTTGGTATAACTCATATATTTCTCATTTAGGCAAAAATATGCCTTTTATTATAGCAGGAAAATACAACGGGAAAGAAGGATATCAAAAAAGCATTTTTTTGTGACTAAGTAATCTTTGTTTAAAGAGGTGAGATAAGTATTGCCTTTAAGTAATCTCCTTCCGGAAAACCTTTTTTTGAGGGTGAATCCCAATTGTCTGATTTGAGCTTCTGGAGTTTATGGGTTTTAGATTTTATATGGAGTTTAAACTGTGATTCAATTTCGCCAAAAAACTTTTTGAATGTAATATTATGTGTGTTTAAAAAAAGGACAATTCTTCCTTTGTCTTCAAGTAGGTTAAGCATTGAAGGAAGAAGTTGATGGTAGGAATTAATAGCCTTACTTCTTTTATTTCCGTCACTAGATGTTGAAGGGGGATCACAAATAATAAGATTGAATTTTTTGTTATCTGATTCATATCCGCTGAGTGAATTCATTGCCGAGGATACTTTACTATGGTGGCAGGAAGAATCGATGGCCGGGTTTAGCTCCATATTATGTTCGAGCCATTTCATATATTTAGGAGATAAGTCTACAGAGTGAACATCTTTAGATCCAAATTTAAGGGCAAGTAGAGAAAAAGCTCCTGTGTAGGAAAATAAATTTAAAACACTTGAATCTGGAGTGATAAATTCTTTTATTGAGCTTCTAAATGGAGACATATCTGTATAAAGACCAAAGTCATAAGTTTGACCTAGGTGAATTTGGTAGTTTATGTCAAACTCTTTACTTAAAAAGGATAACTTTCCATCTCCTTTTGGAAAAGTTGAAAGCGACTTCTTTTGCAAAGGGATACTTTTATTTTGTGACCTCGTCTGAATAAAGATGTCGACGCCTTTTTCCTTCCATTCTGGGAAAAACCTTTTAAAAGCATAGCTTAGTTTTGAAAGTAGTTCTTTTTGAAAATGAGTCCAAAAATTTGAATAATACTGAATAAGGACTTTTCCAGGAGAAAGAACTTGGATTTTAAGTCCTGGAAGAGAATCTGATTCGCCAAAAACCAGATAAAAGTTTTCTCTTATCTCATGGATTGGAGTTTTTATGTCTGCCTGTATTTTTGGTATCCTCTTTTCAATTGAAATGATGAGCCTTGAAAGGAGCTCCTCTTCAAATGCAGATCGTCCCCAGGTTTCAGGAGATGCATAAGACCAAAGCCTGGCCTTCACCTTTGGGTGGTTAGGGTCGTGTATAAAAACGCCAAAAGATGTAGGGCTTTTTTCTTTAGTACCTTTTAAAAAGTGAGCTTTTTGTGGAAATCTTTTGGTAAAAGAATCTTCTGTTACCCATGGATGCCCTTTTTTAACATATTTTATAGTATGTGGATGAAACTCAACCATTGCGCATCGAAATGGATTTTGGGTGAATTTATAGGCTTTATTGTTCATTCTCACTTTGATCTTTCCTCGGAGCTAAAGGAATTTAATTGAGTTTGAGTCTTGTCAATGAGGACTAAAAGTTCGTTAGTGACCTTGATTGGATTGGACTCGAAAATTCCTAAACTTTCTAAGACTGTTTTATCTTCCTCTTTTATAGGTACTTGAAAAGGATCTATAGATTTGCAGAGGCTCTGAACGGTTTCAAGCTTATGCTTTAACTGCACTTCTGGGCTTTCTTTATGGTAATCCATTAACGCGTCCTTAAAAAAGAGTCAGAAAGCAATCTAGGCTTTCTCTTTCATGCCGGCAAGAAAATTTCATCAAGGAGTAAATTTTGTCCGGGTTATAACAAAGGCGTACATTATTTTTTGCCATGTGCGTTATTGCAGGACCTTAAAGTCATTTCAAAGCGAGACGTGAAGTTTCCCCTCATAGGTTCGAAGTAGGGGTCTTCAGAGAGGCAGTTAATTTCTGTGTGATATTTTCTCTTCTTTAGAAAGGCAACACCATTGGAGCACCGGTATTTTTTAGGATCAATGAGTAACCCATCCGGACGTCGAATATAGCCCTTTTTCAAAAAAAGAGGGTTCACTTTTCCTCTACATTGATAAGCTTTGTAACCTCCACCAAGGTCTCTTAAAACGGTTGATTTAGGAAGAATTGAGCAGCGTTGAATGCCAGTTTTAGGCTCTGTAAAGGCATATTGGCCCTCCAGGCAATTTTGGGAAAGGTTTCGGGCAGGATGGGAGTGAAAACCTTCATAACTGGCTTGAGGAAAAATCTGCTTTTGAGAAAGCTTCTTGGTGATAGGTTTTCTTTTTGAGAATAAGCCACATCCCGCTAAACAGCTTATGATAAAACTCAAGAGAATCCATTGATAAGTTATCTTTCTTTTCATCTTCTTGCTATTGTAAGCCACAGTTCTTGTTGGATGCAATATCTAGGTCCCTCACGAAAATCTAATTTTGGCTTAACCTTTGCATTCTATTGAAATTATGATTTTGGCAGCAATTTTATATTTAATTTTCTCAATACCTTTCATCTTTTTTTATTTAGAAAGAGGTCATAGAAATCAGTTAAGGTCGGGAGAGAAATTAATTCATTGGATGACTTGTTGGAATTCTCATAAAGATTTTTTTTCTTTTTCAAAGGACAAGGATGAGAGTGGGGAAGGGTACAAATTTTATACTGGACTAGTTAATGAAATACTTTTCTATAAAAGGGAGTTAGGTGGACACCCAAAGAAGAACTTCCAGGAGGTTAAAAAGGCCCTTTTAGGAGATGTCCGTTTTGAAAAAAAAGTTGAAAAAGAAATGAGAGGATCTTTTTTTCAGTATATTTGCTTGGGGGTCACGACTTGGCTTTTTATAGGCGCTAGTCATAAGATTTTGGGGCCAAAAGTTTCTATTAAGCCGGAAACTCTTCTGCTTATCCTTTGCTTCCAGATGGTAGGTGTTTTGCTTTATCAAATTGTTTGCCATAGGGTTAAGAAAAAAGACTTTTATTTTTTTAACCTCTATTATGGACCCTTATTTAGGTTTTTCTGCCTTATTTATTTGAATTTACCGGTAGGAATAGTTTTAGAAAAAAGTGGATTTGAAGTTTTTTACAGAAAAGAACCTCTAAGTTGGAAGCCTGTTTTAGAAGATTTAAGAGGTCTTATAGATAGGTGGAAAAATCAAGGTAGCGAGGTGCGAAGTGAGTTAAGTGATATCGTTGAGGAGGTATATTTTTTGAGAGATTTAAGTTTTGAAAAATATAGAGAAAAGATTCAATTTTTGAGGCTTGTTTTTCTTGGAATTTTCTTTTTATGTCCTTATTTATTTTATCTTTCTGTCTTGTTAAGCTCCTTTTTGATTGTATAAGGTGGTGGCGTGTAATACATTTAATTTCTTCAAAATGAAGGACAAATTAATGCACCAAGTACTAGTTCGAAAAGGATGTGACTTATGGCGACAAATGATAAGCAGATAATTTATTCTATGAGCAATGTTGGTAAGGTTTATCGCAATAAGCAAGTATTAAAAGATATAAGCCTATCTTATTTTTATGGTGCAAAAATTGGTGTTTTGGGTTTAAACGGTTCTGGAAAAAGTACGCTTCTTCGCATTATGGCAGGCGTTGAGGAAGACTTTTTGGGGAACGCAGTTTTGTCTAAAGGTTATAGAGTCGGCTATTTGGAACAAGAGCCTCAGTTAGATCCAGAGAAGACAGTCAAAGAAGTTGTTCAAGAAGGCGTTCAAGAAGTCGTCGATCTTTTAAAGGAATACGATGATATTAGTGCACAATTTGAAACGGCAACTGACTATGATGCTCTTTTGGCAAGGCAAGCGAAAGTTCAAGATATGCTGGATGCCTGCAATGGATGGGACCTCGATAGTAAACTTGATCTAGCAATGAACTCTTTAAGGTGCCCGCCAGCAGATCAAAAAACCGGTGTTTTGTCCGGAGGTGAAAAGAGGAGGGTTGCCTTATGCCGCCTTCTCTTAAGAGAGCCCGAAATCTTGCTTCTTGATGAGCCGACAAACCACTTGGACGCAGAAACAGTTTTGTGGCTTGAGAACCATCTTAAAGATTATAAAGGTACAATTATTGCGGTTACGCACGACAGGTACTTCCTTGATAACGTTGCTGGTTGGATTTTGGAACTTGATAGGGGTCACGGGATTCCTTTTAAAGGAAACTATACAAGCTGGTTAGAGCAAAAAACAGCACGTTTGGCCCAGGAGGAGAAAGCAGAGTCCAAAAGACAAAAGTCATTAAAAGAAGAGCTGGATTGGATTCAAAAAGGACCAAAAGCAAGACAAGCAAAAAGTAAAGCCAGAATTAAAAATTATGAAGAAAGGCTAAGAGAACAAACTGAAAAAAGAAATGAAACGAATGATCTTTATATTCCACCTGGACCAAGATTGGGGGACCTTGTTCTTGAGGCAACGAATTTAGAAAAGTCCTTTGGTGAAAAGCTTCTTTTTGAAAACTTTAACTTTAAGTTGCCTCCAGGGGGTATCGTCGGTGTTATAGGACCCAACGGTGCAGGTAAGACAACTCTTTTTAAGCTTCTTACGAATCAGGAAAAGCCTGACAATGGTTCACTTAAAGTTGGTGAAACAGTAAAGCTGGTCTATGTAGACCAGGGAAGAGAACTTGATCCTTCAAAAAGTATTCTTGATGTCATTTCGGGCGGAACCGAGCATATAAAAATGGGCAGCCGTGAAATTAATTCGAGGGCCTATATTTCCCGTTTTAATTTTACAGGGGATGATCATAACAAAAAAGTGACTGAGCTCTCAGGCGGAGAGAGGAATCGAGTTCATTTGGCCAGTATGTTAAAAGAAGAAGGTAATGTGCTTCTCCTTGATGAGCCAACAAACGATTTAGACGTGAACACTTTGAGGGCATTAGAAAAAGCTTTGATGGACTACTCTGGTTGCGCTGTGGTTATTTCTCACGACCGTTACTTTCTCGATAGAATTGCTACTCATATTCTTGCCTTTGAAGGAGATAGCAAAGTTGTTTGGTTTGATGGAAATTTCTCGGAGTATGAGGAAGACAAAAGAAAGAGGCTTGGTGATGATGCTTTGAGACCGAGAAGGATAGCTTATAAGAAGCTTAAGCGTGATTGATAATCTGAGTTGATAATTTGAAAAGTCGCTTTGTTTGAAAACTTAGTGATTAGGATTCAAAAATGTCTAAGCAAGCAAATTCAAAGTTTGTCGTGGCCAAGTTTGGTGGAACTAGTGTCCGCGACTCTATTGCCATTAAGAACTGTGCTGAAATTGTTAAAAGCTTACCTGAAGTGAAAGTAGTCGTTGTTAGTGCAACTTCGCAGACAACAAACCACCTTGAAGGAGTGGCTGACTGCATTCGAATGAATCAAAAAGAGGATGCTTTAGCAGCCTATAACAAAATTGTGAAGCGTCATATAGGGATTTGTGAGGGTCTGTCTGGAGACTCTCTTCTTCGTGGGTTTATTGATGAGCTTGATTTTGAAGGTTCTAGGATTATTGAGGAAGCAGTCGAGTTAGGAAAAGGTGTTTCTCCTATGATAATGGACCAGCTCTATAGTCTGGGCGAAAGGTTCTCATCATCACTTTTCTCTTTTGCACTTCAAAGTTCTCTCGGAGAGAGCTATCGTGTTAAGTATTTGGACGCGAGAGAATTTGTAAAAACTGATAGCTCGTTTGGTAAAGCAGTTCCACAGATGGATAAGCTTAATGAGAAAGTAGGTTCATTATTTGCTCCTTTTTTAGATGAAGACCTGGAGGAGTTAAGGTTGGTGGCCGTTACTCAAGGTTTTATAGGCTCAGATGATCAAGGTCGGACAACGACTTTAGGAAGAGAAGGATCAGACTTTTCAGCAGCTCTTCTTGCATCTTCCCTTGATGCAGAATCCCTTACTATTTGGAGTGATGTAGAGGGAGTTCTTACCACCGATCCGAGAGTTTATCCTGACGCTAAGACTATTCCTGAGCTATCTTATAAAGATGCGACTAAGATTGCCAAGCTAGGGGCCAAGGTCTTATTTCCTGAAACTCTTGCTCCTGTGCAGAAGAAGAATATTCCTGTTTATGTTGGAAGCAGTCTTAAACCTAATGGCAAGGGAACCTGGATTAAAAAAGGGCCCTCAAGCCCGAGCTTTTTTTCAATTATACTCAAAAAAGGCTTTATGTTTAATGAAGCTCCTCTTGAAGGTGTAGGTGAGACCTCTGTTTTTTTTATTGAAGAAGATAGCTTATTTTCTGAGTTATCAAATATATCAGAGGAAGTTTTAAGAAAATTGAAAAGGGCCTATCAGTTCTCTTTTGTTTCCTCTTTTTCAGAAGGGGAGGAGTGTTTGACATTTAGCTCTCTTTCTAAACTTTTTGGTGAGGGGGAGTCTCCCCTTATTCCTGATGAGAGTGAGTATAATGGCGCTTTAAGATTTTTGGTTTTAGAGAAAGAGTGTCAGGATGTTCTTAAAATGCTTCACAAAATTTAAATAAAGTATTCAAAATGACATAAAAAATGAAATAAAGTATAATTTAAACTTACTTAGTTCTATGTTTTAGTAAGTTGACAAGGTCCTATATTCTTGGAAAGAGGAGTTTCAATTGATCCCTTTTAAATTAAGATTCTTCGCTTTAATGATCTTTGTAACAGGTTGTGCCGGAACTCTCAAAGTGGAAAAAGAAGAAGGATTAGAGGTCTATTCTTTGATTGATAAAAAAGGTCGGGCCGTTGCCAAAGTAAGGGCATCTAAAAAGCCATTAATACAAAGCGTTAAGGAAGGGGGGTATAGAATCGAAGTGCCTTCAAAGCAAGGGGCCATAAGGTGCACTTTAAAGGAGGCTTATTCTCCGCCAAGTATTTGGATAACAAGTTTTATTGAAAAGCTTAGGCCTAAAGTTTCAAGTTTAGAAATAGTAGAAATTAATTCAGGAGTAATAAAAAAATGGCCTTATCTTTATTCAGAGGTATCTTTTCACTCGGGGAACAAAAGCACTAAAAATAACCTTTTAAAAATTTTATCTTTATCAAGCGATAATGCTGCAATTTTTTGTTTAGAAGGTACAGGAAAAGGTCATAAAAGCTTAGAGCAGGTTGCCGGAGATATAATTTCGACTTTAAAGGATAATGATAAGTCTAGATTGCCTTCTATAAGTTCACAAGTTGATATTACATCAATTAAAAATGTAAACACGGGCTTTGTTCACAGGAAGATTTTTAAAAATAAGAAAGGCAATCTTGTAAATATTGTTAGAACTTCTATGATCGTTCCTAAAAATCGTTTAAAAAATTCTATGAAAGGTTTTTTTAATACTTCCGTTGAGCTAACGGATAATAAGGGAAATTATTTAGAGGGGTCCTATATTGGGTATGAGGATTTGAAGAAAACATATAAAGTCAAACTTAAGGCGAAAGAGGATAAAAAGTACGAACTGGTGGGATTTGTTAATGGAAAGAATATTAAGAAAGTTTTGAAAATTGAAGGTCATCTGATGACAGCTGTTGAGCAAGATCGGTTTTTTTCAGAACCAAAGGAAAAATCAAATAAGCCCATAACTTTTTATGACTATGTTCCTTCCATGGACCCTCTTAAAGTTTTTAAATCCAAGCTAGTTTATAAAGGAAGTGAAAAGACTGGTCTTAATTTATACAGAGTTGAGCTAAATAAAACAAATCTTAATCTTAAAGTAGACGCGAAAGGAACGCCAATATTCTCGTCTTCAAAGTTTGGTAATTTTGTCTTAGAAAACCGAAGAGTCTTTTTAGAGAAAAAAAGTTTTTGAAATAAAGTTTTCATTAAATGAAGGTAATATTATTTAAAAATGAATAGGTTACGGTGGAAATCTTTTTATTTATCAATGATAATAATTTAAAAGATAACTAACTCTACTTATTAAGGCTAGATCTAAACATTTGTTATTAACTAAACATCTTATGTAATAGTCGCTCGTAATTGTTGGTTAATTCATTTTTTTTTATTTCTTTAAGTTAAATTCTTAAATTAAAATATCTAAAAGTTTAAAATTAAAAAAAGTTTTTTATAAAAGTTAAAGGAGCAATAGAATTTGTTTAAGTTAATCAAAATTTTAATTTTTTTTATATAAATTTTTTGATTAATTTTGTCGATATAGAGTCTCATGTAGCGGCATTTTTTCCTCAGGAGATCTAATGGGCGCGATTATTTTAAAGAATGCAACTTATATATCAGGGTTTAATCTATCCGAAGAAAACGCTGAAGTGCTAAAAAATCTTTCTAAAAAGTTTCGAGTTAGAAGCTTTAATGAAAGTGACTTTGGTGAGTTTAAAAAATCTTTTGATCAAGTCAAATATCACTTCTGTATTATTAGTCAGATTGATGAGTCAAATAAAAATGGAGATCATGAGGCCAGAAAATTTGTAGATGGCCAGAATATATCTAAAATATATTTGGATCCTAATGATCTTTGTCCAGAAATAAAAAACACCAATCAACTTATCCGTTTGGGTAAAGATGATCTAAATGGAAACGTCGAGGAAAAAGTATTAGAAAATTTAGTTACTCTTGTAGATGAAAAAATAACTAGTGGAATGAAAGACACAATTCACAAGACTATGGAGTATATCACACCTATTTTCTTTGATTGTGAGCCTGTTAACTTTGAAGAAAGAAAATTTGACCCTGATTTCTTTGACTTTTCAAATAACTCAAACTTCGATTGTTTAGTATCAATAGAAAATAATTTTGAGTGGCTTGTTGGGAGATTAGTAATTAAAATAAATAGTGATCTTTTTTCAAAAAATATACTCAAAAAGGATCAGAGTATCGATGATGTTTTGAAATCATCTCAAGAGTATTCGAATCAAATTATGGGGATAATAAACTTTAACCTAAATAATACAGGAAAAAAGTTTAAAATTGGGTTGCCACAAAGTTATGACTTAACAACTTCAAGAG
>MDTD01182012.1_pt1 | contig 15974 bp, 17 predicted proteins | sample 811221 | NCBI WGS metagenome assembly MDTD01 (sample SAMN05326646, study PRJNA326480) | marine metagenome | isolation source: seawater | place: Pacific Ocean: South West | collected 2011 | reverse complement strand
CTATATATTTTTTTGTTCCTTGGAATCTCATTTGGACTAGGTTAGAGTTTATCAAAATTAATTTCAAATGTTATTAGCAGATAGTTGTTTCAATTTCACTCATGAAAGCTTTAAAAAAGATCTTGATTTAGTAATCGATGACTCTATGTCTTCTGGTGTTCAATATCTTTTTTGTCCAGCCTCAAGGGAAATAGAGATAGATTCTATTTTGAGTGTATGTAAAAAAATGCCGAATAATATATTTGCTGGTGTAGGAATTCATCCGCACTATTCATCTGAATTAAAGCCAGATACTTATAAAAACTTAAGGGATTATTCGTCTCATCCTTCAGTTAAAGCTGTTGGAGAAATAGGATTAGATTATTTTAGAAATTTTCAAAGTCCTGAAATTCAAATCAAATGCTTTGAAAATCTATTAGAGCTTTCCAGAGAGACAAAAATGCCAGCCTTTTTACATCATAGAGACGCTTTTTCTGATTTCTATCCAATCTTGAATAATGCAATAGAGGAATTGCCTACAAGTGTAGTGCATTGCTTCACTGGTAATGAAAATGAGTTAAAAAGTTTTCTTGATTTAGGTCTTTATATAGGAATTACTGGCTGGATCTGCGATCCCAAAAGAGGTAATGAGGTAAAGGGTCTATTAAAGTATGTTCCAACAGATAGATTACTTATTGAAACGGATGCGCCATACCTTTTACCTAAAGATCTAAATTCTAAACCAAATAATAATCGTAATGAGCCTAAATTTCTTCCACATATTTTAGGCACTATTGCAGAAGAACTTAATCTATCAGAAGATGATTTAGCCAAAATGACCACAAACAATTTTAAGTTTTTATTTAGAGTTTAGATTCAATAAGATTGGTAAAAATCGAAATGACATTGCCATGCTTACAAGAATTGCAAGAGCAGAAAAAATGCCAAATAGAACTGTAGGATTAAAGTTTGAAAACATAAATATTAAAAATCCTACGATTATTGTCCAACCTGTAATTAATATGGCTCTGCCAGTTGAGTAAATAGTTTCTTTTTCACTATTTTCCTTTGATTTTTTTCTTTCTTGCAGATATCGCCATGCAAAATGTATTGAATAATCAACGGACATTCCAACTGATATAGAGGCAATAGTAATAGTCATTATATCTAATGGAATATTCATAATGCTCATTAAAGAAAAAACTACACCCACAGAAAAAGCAGGTACGACAATAATAAATAGTGCATTTAAAAATGATCTAAATAAGATGAGTAGCATTAAAAAAATTGCTGCAAAAACCAAAGATATAGTTTTTATTTGTGAGCTGTATAAGCTTTGTAAAAGATTGTTATAAAGAACTGCCAATCCACTTATTTTGTATTCGATATCTTTGTCAGCTAATTCTTCAGAAAGGAAGGAATCTATGTCTTGAAGAAGTTGGTTGCGATTAATGCCATCAAATGAATCAATTGTTCTAATTGTTATTCTTGCACTTCTTTGATCATTAGAAATAAAATCACTCAACAGGTCTTTAGCTCTTTCACTCTCAATTAAAGAATTTTTTACGAATGCTAATTCAACATCACCAATTTTATTTCCATTATTTAATCTTTCTGCTAGCTGAACGCCATTTACTAAGCTCAAGGCTTTACCTAAAGCATCAAATTTAGTTAAGCCTTCTTGGACGTTCTCTAAAATGTTCATATTTTTATCACGCCACCAGTATGTTACTGTTTCTGAACCTTCGCTATAAAAAAGATCATCCTCATCGATAAAGAATTCCTCCTCAGGTAGTTCTAGGACAATTTCTAAGGGCGTCGTGCCACCTAATTTGTTATCTATCAAGGACATCCCCTGATATATTTCGGTGTCTTCATTAAAGTAATCTATAAATTTATTTTCGACTTTTAAATTAAAGCTTAAGTAAAAAAATGTTGGAAAACAGATTAGAAGAATTGGAAGATAAAAATTTCCCATAAATTTCTTACCTTTTATATAAATATTATTGTAAAAAAAAGGTACAAAATTAGTATTTCTGTTTGGAGAGATATTTTTGATTGCTAAGACGCTGGGAATAAAAATAAAAGAGACCAAAAAGTTTAAGCCTACTCCTATAGCCATCATCTTTCCAAAATCTATTACTGGCTTAATATCACTCAAAATTAAAGATAAAAAACCTACTGCTGTTGTCAATGCAGCGTAAAAACATGGTGCAATGATCTTTGAAAATGATTCAGCATTTTTAAACCCTCTATCTATACCTTCCTGTATTTTTACAAGTATATGAACAGATATTGCAATTGAAGTAATAAGCAAAAGAGCAAGAAAGTTTGATGAAACTATACTTATGGGCCAATCAAATAACCCCAAGATGCCCATAGTAGAGAACATAACTAAACCAGCATTGATTATTATCACTAAAACTATCCATAGATCTCTAAAAAAAAGACCTAGTAAAAGGAAAAATATTATTACAGTTAAACTGCCGAAGGTGATTACATCAGCTTTGATAAAATCAATTGTGTCAACCACTATCATTGCTGGACCAGCCAAGTACATCTCAAAAAATTGATTGCTATTTATGATGGATCTCATCTCTTTTATAGCTTGCGAATAATCATCCAAATTATATAAATTTATTTGCATCGCATTTACTTCGCCATCTTTACTAATAACTAGTTCATTAAATATAGGACTCGTACTAAGTTCTCGTTTTGCTTTCTCCAAATCTAGTTCATCGATTAGTAAATATTTATCATTATCGGCTGATTTGATTAAGGACACTTTTGGTTGTTCAAAAATTGGGGCATCTAAAATTGAAACAACATCGCTAACAGCCTCTAAGGCGAGAAATTCTTCTTGAAGAGCTTTTAACTGAATTAAACCTTCATTTGAAAATACCTTATTACTCTTGATTGCTAAAATTACATATTCCGCTGAGCCAAATTCGTTATTAATTTCATCATAAGTTTTATATTCAGTATCGCTATCAAGCACTAGAGTTTCTGATGATGCATCAAATCTAAAATTATTTAGACCATTTAAAGAAAACCCGAAAAGTAAAAATAAAATAAATAGTATTGTGTATTTATAATTTATTAATTTTTGAAAAAAACTTTGAATCATTTTTTTGCGCACTCTGGTGAGTCAAGAATTTTTTTTGAATCATTCCATTGAGTACTTGTTTTTGAAACTATTGATATTGCATGAATTTGTTCAACAAAATCTCCCATAGACTTATAGACTAACTTATGTCTATTTATTAAAGATTGATCAATAAATTCATCAGATACAATAATGATTTTTATATGAGAAACAGAGCCATTATAACCTCCATGATTTGGACTTTCATCTAAGATTTCAAGATAGCTACACTCCATATTTTCTTGGATTCTATGTCTTATTTTCTCAATCATCTCTAGTTAATCCTTGCGATTTATTTTTTCTTGCTATTGGTAGATCATTTTCATTAATTTCTTCATAGTGGATGTATTCTTTAAAAAAGAATTTTATTCCCAAGTATCCAAATATGAATCCTCCAATGTGAGCAAAATACGCAACTCCATCATATGTATTTCCAGCTGCACTAATCAACTGACCAAAGATCCACATGCCGATAACTATACTTGCAGGTATTTTTATGAATTGTATAAATATAAAAAACCAAATAAATACTCTAATTTTTGCTTGTGGATAAAGTACAAAATAGGCTCCCATTATTGCTGCTATACATCCACTTGCTCCAATCATTGGAACATCTAATCCACCAGAAAAAAAAGACTGTAATAATGCAGCTGAGACACCTCCAAGAGCATAGAAAATTAAAAAATTTACTCTTCCCAAATAAGATTCAATATTATCTCCATAAATATATAAAAAAAGCATATTAAAAAATAAGTGCCAAAAATCTGCATGCAAAAATGTAGATGTGATGATGGTATGAAGATCATTAAAATCAGAAAAGACACTAGGCCTAACTGCATATTCACTTATAAGTTTATTATTTGCTGCATCACCAATAGATAATTGATAAAGAAATATCAATACGTTAATTCCAATAATAGTCCAAGTTAAAATTGGTGTTTTAGTTGTGGGATTGTCATCTGACAGTGGGTAAAAAACGAACATCTTTATTTAATTGGAATTAATGAGTCTACAAATTGATCAGCTACTCTATCCCAAGTGTAACTTTTTGATGATTCAAAAGTTGAATCTCTGTTAACCTTTAATGCTTTTTGAACTGCAAGATGAAGATTGTCATCATGAAGAGATCCGTTAACTCCTTCAATTACTATATCTTTTGGGCCTGTAACATTGAATCCTGCAATGGGCGTTCCGCATGCAAGAGCTTCAATTAAAACGATACCAAATGTATCTGTTTTTGATGGAAACACAAAACATGCTGCATCTCTATAAAAATCAGCGAGCTCATTGCCAACTTTGAAACCTACAAACTCGACATCTGGATATTTTTTTTGATATGAATTAAGGCTTGGACCTCCACCCACAACTACTTTCGGTAAATCAGATTCCATTTTTAAAAATTCTTCTATATTTTTCTCGACTGCCACTCTGCCGACATAAAGTAAATATTTTTTTTCACTTTTTTCTTTTTTTGGGTAAAAAATCTTTTCATCAAAACCTCGTGACCATAAAAATAAATCTGTAAATCCATCAGCCGTTAAATCTTCCATGTGGCTTTTGGTGTTTACTAAGGTTTTAGCAGCAGAGTTATGAAACCATCTTAGCAATCCTTTTGTTGCATCTAGACCAATTCCAAATCTCTCGTAAACATATTCTGGAAATTTTGTGTGAATACATGATGTATAGGGTATCTTATGCTCTAGGCAATAATGTCTGGCTGTAAGTCCTAGTGGTCCTTCAACTGATATATGAAAATAATCTGGTTCAAGTTTTTTAATTTTCTTTTTTAGATCCCAAAAATTCCAAGCAATTGATATCTCCTTGTAATTGGGAAGAGGAAAAGTATGAAACAAACCTGGGTGTATTACATCAACATGAAACCCCTTCTGTTCTAACTTTTCTACCACTGTGGTCATAGTAGTGACCACTCCATTGACTTGCGGCTTCCAAGCATCCGTGACTATTAAAATTTTCTTCATAGTTCTGCTACCTTAACAATATTATTATCATCTATTTTAATTAACTGGATAGTGCCGTCCATTAATTCGACTATTGCTGAACATGATTCAATCCAATCACCAGTATTAAGATAGAAATGATTTTCAAATTTTATTATTTCTGGCCTATGATTATGTCCACACATCAAGCCACTATATTCCCCCTTATAGCATTCATCTTTTACCTTTTTGTGAAAACCACTAACTCTGTCTACAATTCTTTTAGTCATTGCCTTTAGGCGTTTTGAAAGTGGCCGATTCAGATATATGAGCCCGTCATAGATTAAACCTCCAAGTTTAGATATCCATTTTGCATTGCTTGTCACAGAATCATATTGATCTCCATGTATCAGCAAGACATTTCCATATTTTTTTGATTTGTAATCATGTTGTTCACAATGATCTAATGTGTCCAATTGATTAATTATCGTATGATAAGGTTCACCTTTGTTATATAAATCCTCTAAGATTCTATTGTCCCTTAGGGGATCATCATGATTTCCAGATATATATTTTACTTCTACGCCTTGTTTTTTTAGATCAATAAATCTATCCAGTATCTTGGCATGCAAATCTGGCCAATAAAAATTATCATTCATGGCCCAAAAATCTACAATATCGCCAACTAGATATAGCTCCTTGCATTTTAGACTCTTGAGGAATAGGTAAAGCTTATCGCTCTGACAGCCTTTAAAACCTAAGTGAATATCTGATAAAAAAACAGATTTGTATTGATTATTCTGATCCATGTATCATTATTTTAATCTATGTCCATTAAACAGAAAGAAGAAATTACTATTTGGACCTTTAAAGATGGAAAAAAAGGTCATGAGAAGCAATTAGAAGCTCTTATTTCCGAATTTAGAGAGCATAAAAAAATCAAATTGCACAATTTCACTAATTATCAAGATCACAGCTCTACACCCGACATTATTTTAGGCGCAGGCAATCATTCACACAAACATATGTTAATGGCCAAAAGAAAACATCAAGCTGCGCGAACAATTGTTTTGATGAAACCTTCTTTAAGACCCACACAATGGTTTGATATAGCTATTGTCCCAGATATGGATAAATATTACTTAGGTAAACCTAAAAATGTCATAACAACTAAAGGTGTATTATCAAAATATTCAAATCAAGAGGTAGTCAAAAAAACAGGACTAATGGTCATAGGTGGAAAAAGTAGGCATTTTCATTTTCGTAAAAAAGTTATTCGTCAACAAATAGAATGGTTGCTCAATGAGAAATTTAATGACTATAAATGGAAAATAACAACATCTCCCAGATCACCAAATATGGATGCTCCAAAAAATAATGGCAATGCTAAGTTCTTTAATTGGAGAGATACCTCAGAAGATTGGTTATCAAACCAAATGCGAAAAAATGAAATAACATTTATCACTCCAGAAAGCGTTTCAACCCTTTATGAAGCTCTTTCAACAAACACTAAAGTTTATGTTTTTCATCATGAAAAACATAATAGTGAACATGGCGAAATATCAACTAAGGTTGGAAGGAACATCGATTTATTAAAAAAAGATGGATCAATAGGATATATAGATACAAAAAGATTTTTCTTATCACGCTCTATTCAAGATATAGATTTAATTCATCCTAAAAAAAGGGTTCATCTCAATGAAGTTAAAAGAGTTGTCGAAGAGCTTTTGGAAAGACTATGAAAATCATGCATTTATTTTCTAGCAAAGTATTTGCTGGTCTAGAAAGGCACCTTGAAGAACTTACATTTGAACAGTCAAAGAATCATGAAGTTGTTGTGCTTGGTCCTAGAAAACTTAAAGAAAATTTCCGTTGTGAATATAAAGCTTTAAATACAAATCAATGGAGACATTCTCCAATTCTATTAAATCAAATTAGAACCAAGATTAATTCAGAAGTCCCTGATGTGCTTCACACTCATGCAAGTAAAATGACAAGTCTCATAAATAAATTAAGCACTTCAGTTCCTCATGTATCTACTATTCATGGAACCAAAAAAGATATCTCCCCTTTTTTAAAATCAGATTTTATATTTGGGGCCAGTAAAAAATCGCTTGAAAAAATATCTTTACCTAATGTCATGGTTTTAGAAAATTGGGTGGATGAAAGCAGGTTCAGGAATTATTCAAAATCTAAAAGTGATTACTTTCTTTATCTAGGTAGATTTGAACAAGTTAAGAATCCCAATAGATTAATTAAGACTTGGAAGGGTGTGGATCAAAGGTTAGTTATGGTTGGTGAAGGAACATTAAAAGCTCAATCACAAAATCTAATCGAAGATCTTAATATGTCTGATCAAATATCTCTCAGACCTGAAACGAGTAATATTTCTGAATTATTCTCGAAAGCTAAAGCACTGTTAATATCCTCAGATAGAGAGGGCTCACCAAAAGTTTTATTTGAATCTCTTTTTTGTGGTGTGCCAGTACTATCAACTAAGTGTGGAATAATGGGTGACTTACTTCCGTCTAGTTGTCTTGCTGAAGTTGATGACGAGAGTTTTAAAAATTTGTTATCTCGATGGATTAATAACACTAGCGAGTTAGAAAAAATGCAAAAACCTTGTTTTGAAAAAGTTAAAGATGAGAATTTGCTTTCAATTCAAGCAGAAAAAGTGAATACAATTTATCAAGATTTATTATCCAAAGTATCTAAATAGAATGAGACTGTCTTCGAATGCATTAACTCAGATGTAAGAAATACGTTTGATGGTTTTTCATCTGAAACAGATAAATTTTTTACAGTTTCAGCTAAAGATTTAAAATTACCAAATTCAACTTTTCCCTGAGGAAAGAACATTTCAAGTACTTCTCCTACTCCACCCCTATTCCAGCCAACAATTTTCTTGCCCATCATGGCTGCTTCAAGAATAGTTCGACCAAAAGGCTCGGGTGTAGTGGATAAATTCATTACCAAATCTGATAAATAATATATTTCTCTAATATCATCTTTTGCATCATAGAAAAAAATTCTATTTCTAATGTTGTAATTTTCAATTAACTTATTTAATTGATTTAAGTATTTTTTCTTTGCACTTTTGTACGGACCAATTATCATCCCTGAAAAATTTTCAGGCAACTCAGAAATTAATTTAATAAACGATTCTTGACCTTTCCATGATGAGAGTCTTCCAGGAAATGCAAGAATTTTTTTGTTTATCAGCTCAGGAAAATTTTTATGAAAATTATCCCTATACTCTGTTTTTGGTTCAAAATTTGATGAAAAATAAGTTTCATCAGATCCTCTATAAATAAGCATTGGTGGTTTTTTTAGATGTCTCTCATAGTTTTCATGAATATATTTCTCAACTGTTTTTGATATAGCTATAACTCTGTCAAAACTAGCCATTATTCTGCTATAAAATGGAGTGCTATAAAGGCCATGAAATGTTGAAAATATCAACGGTCTTGGATTCTTGATAAAAAATTTCGAGAGCTGTAAAACCCAAGCTGGTATTCTTGATCTTATGTGAATAATATCAGGGGATATTTCATTAATAACGTCGGCGAGTTTTTTTGCTTGAAAAAGAGTAAATAGACTTTTTTTTGCTATCTGTAAATGTATATGCTTACCTCCTTCATCAATTAAATTTTTTACCTGCCTTCCTCCATTAGAGATTACATACGATTCGTGTCCTTTATCTACAAGATATTTATTAAAATCTAATACTCCCCTTTCGACGCCACCAGTATTAAGTGTAGGCAGTATCTGTATTATCTTAAGTTTACGCATCTAACGAATTCACCCTTATTCTACCGTATCTTGTTTCTTCAAAATCTACATTAATTCCATTAAGGGTTTCTGAGACAATCTCGATCATCCTCGACGAATTGCCACAAATAATTATTAAAGGTAATTGGTCTTGATTATTCAATACAAAATCTTCAACTATTATTTTTACTTCATGATGTCTTACACCATGCAAATCAAGATTTAATAAGTGTTGTTCAACAAAGGTTTTCAATCTTTATATATTTTTACTAATTCTTCACCTTTTGAGTTTTTGTATGCTCTAGCCATTGCTGGAGTATTGAAAGTCATAGCTGCATTTCCCTGTGCATCAAGCACTATTACTCCCCCATCTGCTCCAATTGATTTTAAATTTTCAATAACTATTTCTGCTGCTTCATTAACATTTTTAGATTGATACTTGATTAAATCACATATTTCATTTGCTACATTGAATCTGATAAAAAATTCTCCATGCCCTGTTGCTGATACACCGCAAACATTATTTTCTGCCCAAGTACCTGCTCCGATAATTGGAGAATCCCCTATTCTGCCCGGCATTTTATTCGTCATTCCTCCTGTGGAAGTTCCAGCAGCAATATTTCCCTCCTTGTCTATTGCAACTACACCTACTGTACCCATTTTACTGTTCTCTTTTTTTATACTTTTAGCATCATCTAATCTATTTTTTTGATAAAAATAGTTTGGATACACAATTTCCAAACCAGCATTTTTGGCAACTCTTTCAGCACCTTTTGATGAGAACATTACGTGTTTAGTTTCTTCCATAACATATCTTGCCAGCCTAATAGGATTCTTAACATTAGTTACTGAGGCAACGGCACCAGCCTCATTGTTCCTTCCAACCATTATTGATGCATCGAGCTCTTGTTTAAATTCAGATGTATATACTGCTCCTTTTCCTGCATTAAATAATTCATTGTCTTCTAAAACTACAATTGCTTCTACAACTGCATCAGTGCTTGACCCACCTGATTCTAGAATTTCATAACCAATATCTAAAGATTCTTTTAAACCTTTTTCGATTGCTTTTACTTCCTTCGCAGACATATCGCTAAACCAGCCTGCACCACCATGAATAACAATTGCTATTGGCTGTGAGTTAGAAGATGAAATTGACGAAAAAAATAGAATTAATATGATTAGAAATTTTTGCATCTTATTTCTCATAATGAATTATTTAGTTGCTGATGTAAAATACTTATTATGATGTTCGCTACGCCAGATTTATCTGATCAAAATAACGATGCAAAAGTCATTGAACTTTCATTTCAACACTATGGAAATATTAAATCTTTCTATGGACAAATTGAGACAGCATTTTGTCCTGATGATAATTCTTATGTAAAAGAAATATTAGAAGAAGATGGAAACAATAGATTGCTTTTTATTGATGGTGCTGGCTCAATAAAATGTGCCCTTCTTGGCGATATCTTAGCTGGCAAAGCAATAGATAATAATTGGTTTGGAATAGTGATAAATGGTTGTGTAAGAGATGTCGAAATTCTATCAAATCTAAATATAGGAATTATGGCTTTAGCGAGTTCACCAAAAAGAAGTGAAAAGAAAGGTAAAGGCAGTAGATCGAAGACCTTAAATTTTGGAAATATTTCAATAGAACCGAATAATTGGGCTTATTGTGATCAAAATGGAATCTTAATATCAGATAAAGAGCTTAAATTTTAAAAGTAAGTTGTGTAAATAAATACAAGCATAGCAATAATAAATACTGATCCTGCATTAAATAACTTTGAAGTTCTAAAATCCTCATTTGAGAATTGGAAAACTTTTTGGTTGGTTTCTGATCCAGAAAATAGATAACTAAATATAAAAGCTATTCCAAATGACACCATCATCTGATGCATGAAAGGTTCTATTAATGCTTCTTCGACATTGAGCAGATATAATTTCATGGCCACGCCTGCGATAAGTGCTGCAAATGAGCCAATTAAAACAGATCTCGAGTTAGAAGTTCTAATAAAAATTGCTGATAAGAATACAAACAATATTACTGGGCTAAAAAGCCCCATGTATTCTTGAACATATTGAAAAGCTGATGGCAGGCTTCCGAGAAATATTGGAGCCACAACAATAGAGACTACTAATCCTGCTAAGCCTGCTACTCTACCAATATTCACTAAGCTTGGATCATTAATATTTTGATCTTTTCTATAAATGTCCATAGTAAAGATTGTGCTGACGCTATTTGATAATGATGCTAAAGAAGAAACAATTGCAGCAATCAACGCAGCAAATGCAAGACCTAGCATTCCGTTTGGTAACAACGATAACATAGAAGGATAAGCATTTGTTCTATCAACTTCTGCGAATATATTTCCCGGCCCAATACTAGTGTTTGGATCCACTAAGGAGGGAAAATTAGCATTCCCCTCAAGCGCTACAGCAATTAAACCTGGTAAAACAACAACTATTGGCATAAAAATTTTAAGCACTCCAGCAAACATCAATCCGTTCTGAGCTTCATTTAAACTTTTTGCACCTAATGCTCTTTGTGTAACATATTGGTTGGTGCCCCAATAATAAAAATGCCCAATCCAAAGACCACCAATTAATACCCAAATGCCAGGAAGCTTTACATAATTTGCATATGCTTCTGGGTCATCTGCCTTTGGCGCGTAAGATAAAATGGCATCAAACTTTTCTGGGAATTCACTTTGTAGCATCATGAAGCCTTCTATGACTCCATTTCCATCAGAAATTGCATTCAAGCCAAGATAAGAAACATACAGGCCGGAAAAAACTAATAAGGCAACCTGAATAATATCTGTCATAGCTACAGATTTAAGTCCTCCATACAAAGAATAAGCAAGTGATAAACCGCCTAATAAAACCATCGACAGTACAAGGTCTAGGCCTGTAAGATTATTTATAGCTTTGGCCCCCATCCAAAGCACTACCGGCAAGATAACCATTACATACATAATGAGCATTAAGACGGCCAGCATAGTGCTAACTCTTTTGTCAAAACGTTGAAGCAATAACTGTGGCATAGTAAAAACTTGCTGCTTTAAGTACACCGGCAATAAGAATTTACCAATGACAATTAATGCTACTGCTGCAGTCCATTCATATGTAGCAACTGCTATACCAAATGCATAAGCATCTCCATTCATGCCTATAAGTTGATCTGATGATACGTTTGCTGCTATGAGAGAGGCACCTATAGCCCACCAAGGTAATGATCTTCCTGCTAAAAAATAGTCCTCTGCTGTTTTCTTCTCACCCTTTTTTGTCATAGAGACATAAGTGGCTATTGCAATTAAAGCTACAGCATACAAACCTACAATTAGGTAATCCAAACTATTCATATAATTAATGTATACCTATAATTGATAAAGGCAATACTCAGTAAAATTAATTATGCAAGATTGGAAAAACAAAACTATATATCAAATATATCCAAGAAGTTTTTTCGATACGTCTCAGAATGGTATTGGTGATCTAAATGGAATTACTGAAAAGATTGATTACATTGCTGAGCTAGGTGTTGATTATGTTTGGATATCCCCTTTCTTTAAATCGCCACAAAAAGATTTTGGTTATGATGTTTCTGATTATAGAAAAGTAGATACGCTCTTTGGTCTAAATGATGAATTCAAAAAGTTGTTAGATATTTTTCATAACAAAGATTTGAAAATCATTACGGATTTAGTCTTGAGTCATACTTCTGATGAGCATGAATGGTTTAAGAAGAGTAAAGAATCTAAAAACAATAAGTTTTCAGACTGGTATGTTTGGCAGGATGGCAATCCTGATTTAGCCCCAAATAACTGGTTATCAGTATTTGGTGGGAGCTCCTGGGAATGGTGCAAAGAAAGAGAGCAGTACTATTTACATAATTTTCTTAAGTCTCAACCTGATTTAAATTTTCACAATGAAGAAGTTCAAAGTCAGATGTTAGATGAGATTGAGTATTGGCTTAAATTTGGTGTTGATGGTTTTAGGTTTGATGTCATCAATTTTTTATTTCACGATAAAGAGTTAAGGAATAATTCCTATAAAGATCCTAAATTAGTCCGTCCTCTTGGTTTTAATAAAGACAATCCCTATGGTTTGCAGATTCATGAATATGACAATACTAGGCCCGAAGTAATGCCTTATTTAGAAAAAATCAGAGAAATTCTTGATAAATATGATGCTATATCTGTTGGTGAAATTGTTTCTGAAGACCCTATTGAAACTATCGGAAAATATACTAATGAAAAAAGACTTCATATGGCATATTGTTTTGAATTTTTGGCAGAGAGTATAAATTTTGGAGATATAGAAAATGTTGTTGAAAGTTTCTTTAAAAACCATCCCAAGTCATGGCCTTGTTGGGCTTTCAGTAACCATGACTCAAAACGTATTGCTTCAAGAGTAGGTAAAGATCCCAAAATAATAATGGAAAAACTACTTAAACTAAAAGGCAATATCTGCATTTATCAAGGTGAGGAGCTTGGGCTTCCAGAATCTGAAGTTGAATATGAGAATATCCAAGATCCATTTGGAAAAAATTTTTGGCCAGAATTCAAAGGCAGGGATGGCTGTCGTATTCCTATGCCTTGGGAATCCAAATCTAAAAATTTTGGTTTTAGCAATAGTAAGCCATGGCTTCCAATAGATAAAAGATATAAAAACCTATGTGTTGATGTTCAAGAGAATGATCCTACTTCAACATTAAATTTCACGAAAGCACAAATAGCTTTAAGAAAAAACAGGCGCCACAAAAAAATCGCTACCTAGTTTTGTTGCAGAATGGAAGTTGGGCCAGACATTCTGATCTAGGCAGCGATAATTTAACTTATTTAATATTTTATTCTTTTTTTATTTAAGAGTCTATTTTTTTGTGAAAGTCGACGTTTTGACAATTTTTTTTTAATAAAATTTCAAATATATATAAATTTTATTGTAATTAAGGTCAATTTTGTAAATATTATTCTGTTAATTTATTTGTTTATAATGCCTGTATGAGCATATGGTTTAAAGATTACAAAATTGATGATTTCAGTTTATCAATAAACATAGATAAACTTCTCGAAATTGAATTTGTAGAGCTTGGAGATGATTATCTAAAGGCTAAAATGCCTGTGAATGAAAAAACACGTCAACCTCTAGGACTTCTTCATGGAGGTGCTTCATGTGTTTTAGCAGAGAGTACTGCAAGCTGTGCGGCATATCTAACTGTTGACCCAAGTAAAAAAACAGTTGTGGGTCTAAACTTAACTGCAAACCATATTAAAAGCGTAACTGAGGGAATCGTATATGCAATTGCTTCTCCTAACCATATTGGAAAAAGCACATCTGTATGGGACGTAATAATAGAAGATGAAGCAAGAAATTTAATTTCAAAAATTGTATTTACTGCGATGCACAAGGATATAAATTTATGAAGTCTTTGAGAATTTTTTTAATTATTTTCTTTTCAAATATATTGATTGGAGAATATCCAAAAAGAATTTTATTTGTTGGTAATAGCTATCTCTATTACAACGATAGCATACATAATCATGTAGAAAGAATGCTAATTGAGTATTATGAAGATCAAAACATTATCACTAAATCAGCGACAATTGGAGGTTCTAGATTGCATAATCATAATATTGACCATTTGCTTGATTACAAGAATTTACAACTAGATCGACAGATAGATTTGTTAATAATGCAGGGTGGCAGTAAAGAGGTTACTACTTCGGAATTAAGATCTAAATTTTCAAAGACTGCTGTAAATTTCAGCAGAAAAGCTCAAAGAATGGGCATAGAAACATCTTTATATATGACACATGCATATTTAGAAAATGACCCGAGATATGAGCCTAACCTGATTAATAAAATTGAGTTAGCCTATTATGATGCAGGAGAAAAAAGCAACTCTTCAGTAATACCAGTGGGGTTGGCCTATGAAATGGCTTACGATGAAAGGCCTAACATAAAACTTCATCATCCCGATGGAACTCATCCAGGCTTACTTGGAACTTACTTGGGATCTTGTGTCGTGTTTGCAAGTATTACTGGCAACTCTCCAGAAGGTATAAAGTACAATTACTTAGACCAGATTCCTAAAGAAGATCTATATTTTTTGCAAAAAATTGCTTGGAAAGCTTACCTAAAGCATAAAAAACAATACAATAAACAAAAATGACTGAGCTAATACTATCCTTAAAAAAACAGGTTAATAACCAAATTCGAGAAATAGGTAGTCTGGGCTTAGCTATTGTTTATACAATAGGACACGTCATTATTGCCTGGGTTTGTGCAACATTAATTTTTAATGCATCTTTTTCTTTGGCTGCTTTAGATGCAATTATCGAGCCAATAATTAATGGTTTTTGGTTTTATATACTTCATAGAATTGCAAAAAATGCGTTAAATACCTTAACTTTAACCTCTATTTATACTTTGGGACATTTTTGCATTGCAACGTTATGGGCATCTTTCATCTTTAATGTTTCTTTGAGTGAAGCTGCTTTAGATGCAATCATTGAGCCAATGCTTAACGGTTTTTGGTTCTTCTTTCTTCACTCAATGTGGAAAAAGCATAATACTTAAACTTTTTTCTTCCAAATATATATCCACTGAACCAATACTGTAATCCCACAAATTAAAGTAAAAATAAGGTAAAAGCGAATATTTATAGGATCATCAACGGAGAGCCCCATAGGATTATCCAAGGGTAATCTCTTATTAATTTCTGCGATTCCTGGTATCAAGTGGAATAATACGCTTCCCGTATATGACACCGCCTGAAGATATTTTGAAATTCCTAAAATATTATATTTTTCTGCCATAGAGCCTAGAAAAATCGCTATTAAAGTAAAAACTGCTAGCAGGTGAGCAAGGTTAAAACCCCCATTCTTATAAAGCATTAATGCTGTTGCAGCTGTTATGAAAGTAGCGACTATATAAAATTTACCTAATGGTTTTTTCAAAGTAATGAAGCCTTGTGTCGCAATTATAAATATTGCGACTAAAATAGCTAAAGTGCCTAAAACCGTATGTATCCAACCAATAAATGATATTTCCATATTTGCTTTTTTAAATGGTGGAGCCAAGGGGGATCGAACCCCTGACCTCAACACTGCCAGCGTTGCGCTCTCCCAGCT
>MDTD01144645.1_pt1 | contig 15975 bp, 16 predicted proteins | sample 811221 | NCBI WGS metagenome assembly MDTD01 (sample SAMN05326646, study PRJNA326480) | marine metagenome | isolation source: seawater | place: Pacific Ocean: South West | collected 2011 | reverse complement strand
GATAAATAATCTTTCATATTATTGTTCTTCCTCCGTCAGCTGATATTGTTGCACCGTTTATATATGACGATAAATCGCTACATAAAAAAAGTACTAATGCATTATATTCATTTTTTTTTGCCATTCTTCCGAGAGGAATTAATTGGTTAATTTGTTTTACAAAAAGTTTATCCTGATTATTAAACATTCCACCTGGTGCAATAGCATTACACCTTACATTTTTTGCGCCCCAGTATGACGCTGTATATTTTGTTAACCCTATTATTCCATGTTTTGTTACGGAGTATGTAACAGGTTTTACAAAGTTGAATTTTTTATAAATCCTTTGATTAGGTGCAATAATACCAAGATCGGATGATATGTTCAAAATTACACCTTTTCTAAATTTTGACATATATGTTCCAAATACTTTAGTACAAAGATAACTACCTTTTAAACTTACAGAAACATCTTTGTCCCATAAGTCATTAGAAAAATTTTCTAGTTGGAGATTATTTTTTTTTGTTTTTTTGGGTATATAGTCAATCGCTGCATTGTTAATTAAAGCGTTAATTTTAATATTATTTTTTTTAAAAAAATTTAGTATTTTTATTAGCTCATTTTCTTTAGTTATATCAGCCTTAAAATATTTGATAGATTTATTCTTCTTAGGTCTTTTTATATCAATTATAAAAACATTTGCATTTTCATTTAAAAAAGCGTCTGTAAATTGTTTACCTAAAAAACCACTTCCACCTGTGATTAAAATATTTTTATTATTTAAACCAAATAATAAATTATCCATATACATTTACCTATATCTAGCTTATAAAACCTTAAAATATAATGTAAAAGAATATTTAACAGTAAATTAAAAAAAATCATGACTGAAAGACCTTATTTAATTGCTGAAATAGGCATAAATCATAATGGAGATATCAATATCGCTAAGCAATTAATTAAAATAGCTAAAGATAATTCATTCAATGCGGTTAAGTTTCAAAAAAGAACCATAGATATAGTTTATGATCAAAAAACATTAGATACACCAAGGGAAAGTCCATGGGGCAAAACAACTAGGGAACAAAAATTTGGTTTAGAATTTGAAAAACCTGAATATGACGAAATTAATAAGTATTGTGAGGAACTTAATATAGATTGGTTTGCCTCAGCCTGGGATATCAAAAGTCTAAATTTTTTATCTAATTACAATTTAAAATACCAAAAAATTGCCTCAGCCATGATAGTAGATAGTAATTTTCTAAATGAAGTTGCAAAACAAAAAAAATATACTTTCATTTCTACAGGCATGTCTTCTAAAGAGAATATAGATAATGCAGTAAATATTTTTCGAAAAAATAATTGTAGTTTTGAATTAATGCATTGCGTTTCCACATATCCGATGAAACCAGAGGATGCAAATTTAATAACAATTAAGCAACTTAAAGAGAATTATAAATGTGACGTTGGTTACAGTGGACATGAAAATGGAGTTGTTGTTTCTTTAGCTGCCCTGCAATTTGGAATATCCTCTTTGGAGAGGCATATTACTCTGGATAGAACGATGTATGGATCTGATCAGGCAGCATCTTTGGAACCTAAAGGAATGCAAAGTTTAAATGAGTCAATTGAAAAATATCTTTTGTCTATAGGAAAACCCTCATTAGGAAAGGTTTTAGAGGACGAATTACCAATTGCAAAAAAATTAAGGGCACATATACAAAAAAAAAATTAAATTTATTGCTTAAATAACCTTTATGAAAAAAATGTTAGAAATGCACATAAATGAAAACATGAATGCTCATCTATCGTTATTAAAAATAAGCAAAATAGTTGAACAAGTAATTAAAATAATAACAAAAAAAATTAAAAGAGGTGGAAAGTTACTATTTTGTGGTAATGGAGGATCAGCAGCAGATGCACAACATTTAACTGCAGAATTTCTTGTAAGATTAAGACCACATATTAACAGACAACCAATACCTGCACTTTCTTTAGCCCAGGACACATCTACTATTACAGCATGTGGAAATGATTATAATTTTGATGAAATATTTTCAAGAACTTTAAGTGGTTTAGGTAACAAAAAGGATGTTTTGATATGTATTTCTACTTCGGGCAATTCAAAGAATATTTTGAAAGTTCTCAAAGAAGCAAAAAAAAAAGGTATATTAACTATTGGATTTTTGGGTAAGAAAGGAGGAAAAGCAAAAAAAAACTGTGATTTTAAATTAATAGTAGAATCAAACAACACTGCAAGAATTCAAGAGTGCCATATATTTTTAGGTCATTTTATACTGCAAAAAGTAGAAGATAATCTTATGAAATAAAATAGGTTAAATGATTAGGTTTTATAATTTTATTTTAAGACTATTTAAAGCAAAGTGGATAGTTAGAATTCCCTCTACTACTGACATTTTAATTTATGATAAAGTAGGAAGTGAGAATATAATTCCATTAATAGACAAAAAATTTAATTACGAAATTTTAAATTCAAGATTTGAAACAATTAATTTTTTTGTATTTTGCAGATCCTTAGCTACTTATTTTAATTATAAGGTTCAATTAAAAAATTTATATAAAAATTATTTAATTAAATTTATAGAGGTAAGAAAACCTAAAATAATTATAACTTTTATAGATAATGATTTTTTTTTTTACTCTTTGAAAAAAAAGTTTCCGGAAATTTGTTTTATATGTATACAAAATGGATTGAGTGCTAATAAAATTAGTAAAAACAAGTTTATAAAAATAAAAAAAATAGATTTTTTTTTCTGTTTCTCTGAAATATTTGCAAATTTCTATAAAAAAATTATTGCGAAAAAAACATATATAATTGGTTCATTAAAATGTAACAAATATAGAAGAAAAAATTTTAAAAAAAAAAAAAATAAAATTATCTATATCTCAAGTTATAGTGATGCTAATTTTTTAAAATTTTTAAATACAAATATATCTTTTGAAAAATTTTATAAACCTGAATTAAAATTGTTGCCTGTAATTTATAAATTTTGCTCGCAACAAAAAGTGACTTTATCGATATTATTGAAAACAAGTAGAATAAATAAGGAAAAAAATTTTTACCTTAATATACTAAAAAATGAGTTTAAAATAAATAATTTTCAATATTTAAAATTCTACCAAAAAACTAAATCTAGATCATCATATGAAATTATAAAAGATTTTGAAACAGTGATAAGCATTGATTCTGCACTTGGAATAGAAGCTATAAACTTCAATGTTAAGTCAATCTTTTTCTCAACTAGAGGAAAATTTTTTAAAAACGAGAATTTTGAATTTGGATGGCCGAAAAAAATAAAAAAAGAGGGTTTCTGTTGGAGTAATAATCTTTCAGAAAAAAAAATTAACCACTTATTAAAACAAAATTTAAATTTAACACTAAAAGAGTGGAAGCATAAAGCATTTCAAAATAATTTTAATAAAATTATGTTTTATGATTATAAAAATAAAATCGCCAAAAAAATATTCAAAAATATTATTTTTAATAGAGTGATTTTAAATAAAAATTAGTCTAAAAATTTAATAGTTTTTTATATATTATAGATTTTCTTAACTATTTTAACACTCTTAAAGTAATCTTTAATACTGACCAAGTCATTTTCTTTATTTTGAAAAAATTTCAATATTTCCATCGCTTGATTATATAAACCTGGTTTGTATTTTTTATCAAAAAAATCGTAATTTTTTTTTATTTTTATCTTTTTTGGGAAATAAATTTTCAATTTTTCCAACGGCTTAAAATATAAATTAAGTTTTTTTGAAAATATATTGATTAGCCATCTTTCATTATCTGACCAATTGGCTTTGTATATGACTTTACTTTTAGAAGAAAACCTAATGTAAGATAATACATCCTTAGGTTTTTTTTTTTTAAATTTAATAATATTTTCAATTGATATGATTTTTTCATTAATAAACATATTTATATAATCTATTAGATGAATAGAGTTTGAGTACATTAAATTTTCTGAAAGTTTTTTACTTAGGCCTAATTTCTTTATTCTGGGTATATCTTGACTGTCATTTATAAAAATTGTTTTAGGATTATAAACTTTAATATTTTTAAATAATTTTATTGCTAATAATGTTGAGCTATAAAATCTTCTATTTAGTGATACAAAGATATTTTTTTTTTTATTATTGCAATAATTAAGTATTTTTTTTGTTTCTATGTAATTAATACCAAGTGGTTTTTCAAAGAGAAAGATACAATTATATTTTAATATTTCTTTATATTTTTTTATTATTAAATCTTCATTTATACAAATTACTAACAAATCAATTTTTACATTAGTAAATAATTCTTTCAAAGTTCTAAAAAATATTATTCTTGAAAATTTTTTTCTTGTTTTATTAATATTTTTTTTTCCTCTGCCAACAACTCCAACAACTTCAAATTCCGCAATATCTTTAAAAACTTTTATGTGTTCTCTAGCCATATTTCCAGAACCTAAAACTCCTACATTTATCTTCATAAAATAATAAAGTTTGATTTTGAATTCATAAAAAATATTATTCAGTTCAAATTTTTAAGCAAAGTTATATCTTAAATTTTTATTAATATTTTTAATTTTTATCTCTTTTTTTAATTTTGACGATTGTATTGAACAAACTACAACTTTTAAAGCTTCTAGGGATTCCTCGAGTGTAATAAAATTTTTATTTGAAATAAATTTTTTTAGTGCAGTTTTTGTTATTTCTTGTAATTCAGAATTTTTTAAGTGAATATCAAAATTGTTGTGAGGCATGGCATATTTATGTGTTGGCTCATTCATATGAATTTTTTTTCTCATATTTATAGATATTTTTCCTCCAATTATATCCTGCACGATCACTCCTTTCTGATAAGTATAAACTACAATACAACCATGACTAGCTGACTCAGAGGTATTGAGAATAATTTTTTGTTTTTTATTATTTTCACCCAAAATATATCCATTATAATCTTCAAATTTTCTCCCACGAGGGTTAATAAATTTATTTTTTTTCAAATTACCGTAAATTTTTACTATTTTTGATTTTGTTAAATTCAGAAAAGCTTCGATAAAATGAATACCAACCATGGCAATTCCAACATTTGCCCCAGTAAAATTATAGGAAATTAATTTCCCCATATTTTTATTTTTAACTAAATCATTTATTTTTTTTGTTTCTTTAGAGAATCTTCTTGGATGATTAATTGATATGTTGATTTTTTTATTTTTACATAACTTTTTTATGTCCAAGGCTTCTTTGATTGATCTTGCGATTGGTTTTTCACAGAAAATATATTTAATTTTTAAACTAGATAATTTTTTAATCATATTAATTCTGTTATCAGCTGTTGTCGCTATAATTGCTATTATTTTTTTATCATTTTGAAAAGAAATATGGTTTAATTCCTTAAAAATTTTATTTGGGTTAATATTAAATTTAGAGATCAGCAAATTTATTCTCTCTTTTCTTTTTTCAATAAACAAAATATCTTTAATATTATTTTTGGATAGTAAATTAAGATATCTTTCACCCATTCTACCAAAACCAATTAATATATATTTGAAGTTCTTTAAACTATGCATTATTTGAATTGTTTATAGAGATTTTTATTCTTATTTAAATAAAATATTGTATAAGTAAAATCAAAATCTCAGCGATACTATTATTTTTATTGTTAAATTTTCTTAAAAAAATAAAAATTTGTTTTATAAAAATGATTCATCGATATATTGTTAAAATGGAAAGTTAATTTTAATGTTCTCAAAAGTAAAAAATTTATTTTTATATTTAAATAAAAAACAAAAAAATAAATTTATTATTTTACAGATAGTTGTAGTTTTCAACTCGTTCATAGAAATTTTAGGTGTAAGTTCAATTTTGCCATTTATTTCTTTAGTTTCTAACGAAAATATTATTTTTGAAAACGATACATTTTCAAAGATTTATTTGTTTTTTAATTTTTCTGATGTAAATGAATTTATACTTTTTTCAGGTTTTCTAGTCTTCTTTCTCTTACTATTATCTACAATATCATCAATAACTACAACAGTGTTGTTAGCTAATTTTGCAAATCAAATTGCTGCCGAATTATCAAATAGACTTTTTAAACATTATATTAATCAAAATTGGATTTATCATTTAAACACCTCGAGTTCGTTAATATTAAATAATATTTATCATGAATGCTCAAGAGTTACTCGAGGCATAGCAGATGCAACAATGCAAATGATATCACGTATATGTTTTTCTATACCGATGTGTATTGGTATCTTTATAGTAAACCCGTTTGTTGCTGTTTTTGGAATAGTAATTTTCTTATTTTCTTATTTTCTTATTTATAAAACTATAAGAAAAAAAGCTTTTAACAATGGGGTAATTTTGACGAAAAATAACAAAGAAAAATATCAAATTATATCTGAAGCATTTGGTGGTATCAAAAATGTAATTCTATCAAATACAAGTTTATATTTTATTGATAAATTTAATACTAAGTCATTTGCACTAGCAAAGGCTGCTGCTTTAAATATTAATTTGATGAGAATTCCTAAATTTTTAATAGAATTTGTAGCATTTGGATGTGTAGTTATTTTAATAGTTTTATTAAATTTAAATAGTCAAGGAAATTTTCAAACTGTGATTCCTCAAATTGCTTTTTTTGCACTTGCTGGTTATAAGTTGATTCCATCTTTTCAGCAAATTTATATGAATATTACAAATATAAAGTCAAATATTTCAGCACTAGATTCAATTGACTATGATTTACAAAAATCTATTGAAAACAAAGTTACCTTAAAAGAAAAAAAAGAAAATTTTAATAGTTTTAAAAATTTAACTTTAAAAGATATAAGTTTTTCATTTAAAGAAAGAAAAAAATTTAAAATTTCAAATTTAAATTTAAATATTACAGCTAACAGCATAATTGGTATAGCTGGTCAATCAGGATCTGGAAAATCTACAATAATAAATTTAATACTAGGATTGCTCGAACCAAGTAAAGGGAACATAAGTATTGATGGGAAAAAATTAGATAAACAAAATATAAAAAGTTGGCAAAAAAATATTGGTTATGTGCCACAATCTATATTTTTATGTGAAGGCACACTTAAAGAAAACATAGCATTTGGGATTGATCAAAAAAATATTGACAATAAATTAATTGAAAATGCTATTAATTTGGCTGACTTAACGGATTTTGTGAGCACACTTCCAGAAAATTTAGATACAAAATTAGGTGAAAGAGGTGTCCAATTATCTGGCGGTCAACAACAAAGAGTCGGAATAGCAAGGGCTCTTTATCATAATCCAAATATATTAATTTTTGATGAGGCTACAAGCTCGTTAGATGAGAATAGTGAAAAAAATATTATGAATGCAATTGACAAATTTTCAAGATTAAAAACAATTATAATTATTGCCCACCGAACTAATACTTTAAAAAAATGTGATAATATATTTATTATAGATAATGGATCAGTAGTGAATGAGGGTAACTTTGAGAGTTTATTCGAAAAAAAATAATTTTTTAAAAATTATTAATAAATCTAAAAAATTATTTTATATTTTGAATTTCAATTTAATTAATATTTTCAAATGATTTTTAATAAAAATATTTTTTTTATACCAGATTTTGACAAGAAAAGTGGTCTTGGGCATTATTATAGATGCTCAAATTTTTCAGAATTTTTTAAAAAGAAATATAAGACTTTTATTTTAATAAAAAAAAATAAGCATAATAAGAATTTCTTTTTAAATAATAAAAATAATAAAATAATTTTTTTTGTTAATCTTAAATCAGCCATTCAAAGATTTTCAAATGAAAAAAGCTTTTTTTTAATTGATAGTTATAATAAAAAAAAAATTGAAATTGTTAATGCCTTAACAAAAAATACTATTAGCACAGCAGATAATTTAACTACAATTAATTCTAAATATTTAATAGATCATACTTTTTTGAGAAATAAAAAAGATCACAAATATAAAAATCCAAAATCAAAAATTTATGTAAGTCACTTTTTTTTTCCTTTCATAAAAAAAAATGTTAAAAAAAAAAAAAATTATATAATGATTAATTTTGGTACACATGACTCAACAAATGATATTTTAAGTGTTATTAAATTTATTTTAAGACTTAAACTTAATTTAAAATATAAAATTTTAATTTTAGACAAAAAATTTAAGTTAAGTTTATTAAAAAAATATAATTTAAAAAATTTTTTTTTAGTGAGATATTCAAATAATTTAAATAACTATTATTCTAAAACATTTTTTTGTATTGGAGCTTGTGGTATATCTTTGTATGAAAGAAGTTTTTATGGAATACCATCTATATGCAAACCAATTGCAAAAAATCAAATGTATAATTATCGAAATTTTTTAAAAAAAAATTGTATAATTGATTTTAAATCAATAATAAAAGATAAAAAATTTACAATTATCAAATTAAATGATATGTTATATAAAACAAAAAATAATTTAAGTTTCTACTTCTCTCAAAAAAAACAAAAATATCAAATGAAAAAACTCATAAAAAAAATAAAATGACGCAATTTAGCTTGAAAAAATATTTTCAAAAACCGCAAAGAAAAATAAATTTAAAACCTTTAATAATTGCAGAAATTTCAGCAAATCATAATGGAAGTAAAAAAAAATTTTTAAGATTAATAAGGTCAGCTGCAAAGAATGGTGCTGATTTAGTGAAAATTCAAACATATGAAGCAAAAGATATTACTCTTAAAAATTCTAAAGTTGGTAAATTGAATTTGTGGGATCTATATTCAAAAGCAAAGACGCCTCTGAATTGGCATAAAGACGCTTTTAAATTAGCTAAGAAACTAAATATCACATTATTCAGTACCCCTTTTAGTCTTAGAGCAGTTAAGTTTTTAGAAAGTTTTAACGTAAAGTTATATAAAATTTCATCATTTGAAATAACAGATTTGCTGTTAATTAACGCGATAGCAAAAACAAAAAAACCAATTATACTTTCAACAGGTATGGCTTCTCGTAAGGAGATTGATCAGGCTATTAATTGTATTAAAAAATATCATAAAAAAATAATTATTTTACATTGCGTGTCTGGATATCCTACCAAAGAAGAAAACATAAATTTAAGCAGATTTGTTTTTATGAAAAAAAAATATAAGGACTTTAATATTGGCTTATCTGACCATACAAATGATATAAATTCAGCTGTTGCATCATGTTGCTTAGGAGCAACAGTGATTGAGAAACATTTTATCTTAAATAAACATGATAAGTCTTTAGATCAAAAATTTTCAATTAATCCCGAGCAATTAGAAAAATTAAGTATATTTTCAAAAGTAATTTACAAAAATTTATTTAACAAAAAAAAACTAAACAATCTACCAATTAACAAAGGCGAGAATCATTCAAAACAATTTAGAAGGTCAGTTTTTTTGACAAAAAATTTAAAAAAAGGAGAAAAAATTACACTTAACAATGTTACAACATTAAGGCCATCCATTGGGATAAAATCTGAAAATATTTTTAAAATTATTGGAAAAAAGATTAGTAAAAACAAAAAAAAGGATCAACCATTAAGATATGAAGATCTTTTGAAATGAATATTCTATTTTTTGGACATTCTAGTTTTGCAGCTAAAAGTTTACAAATTTCACTTAAAAATAGAAAAAGAGTAATTTTTTACTCTAGAAAAAAAAATAAAAAAAATTCTTTTTTTGATCTAAAAATAAGCAACAATAAAATTCTTAATAAAAAAAAATTCAATGATCCTCAAATAATACTTTTTTTTTCTAGCCATGTTCCATTTAAAGAAAATATTCCTAATTGGAGGTTCATTTCAAAAATCAATATTGATGGAATAAATAATTTTTTAAAAAATTTAAAATTTAAACCAAAAAAAATTATTTTAATTTCCTCATGCGCAGTTTATGGAAATGAAAAAAAGTATGTTTCAGAAAAAGATTTTTTAAAACCAATTTCTCCTTATGCAATAACAAAATTAGCTCAAGAGAATGTGTTTCAAACTTACTGTAAAATTAATAAAATCAAATTATTTACACTACGGTTAGGCTATGTTTATGGTGATAAAATGATGAATATACGTTTATTAAAAAAATTTAAAAATTTAATAAATAATAATAAAAAAATAAATATTTATAATAAAAATTATAATCTTAATCTAGTTCATACTGAAGACATAAAAAATATTATTTTAAAATCTTTATATAAAAATCAGGGTTTATTAAATCTGGTACATGAAAAAAGAATAAGTATTGAAAATTTTGTTAATGTTTTAAATAAAATGAGGGAACCAAATTTAAAGAAATTAAAAAAAAATGAGTTTTTTTCAAAAAATTTTAAAACATATTTCCCAAAGTTTAAATTTTATAAATTATCAGATGCTATTAAAGGCTTATAAATGTCATTAAAAATGTTGATAGTTGGAGGATCTGGAAATTTAGGAGACAGAATTTGTAATTTCTTTGTAAAAAAAAAATTTAATTTAATAAATATTGATAAAAAAAAAATAAATAATTCAAATAAGATAGATTTTATAAATTTAAATCTTAATAAAAAAATAACAAAAAATAAACTACCCAAAAATATTGACATAATAATTTTTTCGGCAGGTTATATTGGAGGAACAGATAGTACGAAAAATAAAAATATTAATAAATATTTCAAACTTAACTTATATACATTATCTAATTTATTGGAAAATATTGATATTTCTAAATTAAAAAAAATAATTTTTCTTTCTAGTGAGCAAGTTTACGGTGATAACCAAGTTAATTTTGATAAAAAAAAAAAAATTTTTCTAGAGCCCAGACCTAAAAACTATTACGGAGCTTCAAAGTTGATAGCTGAAAAATATCTTTATTACTTTTATTATTTTAATAAAAAAAAATTTAATGTAGATATTTTAAGAATTCCAAGAGTTATTGATTTATCTGAAGATAATTTATTTTATAAATTATTAAAAAATTGTTCGTTAAGAAAAAAAATAAATATTTCAAATATTAATGAAAAATTTAACTTTATTTTTATAAGTGATTTATTAAGTTTATTAAATCGATCTATTAAACAAAAAAAAAAACTATATAGAATTTTAGATTTAGGTAGCAAAGAAGGTAAACCCTTTAATGTATTTCAAATTATCAAAAAAATTGACAAAATTTTGAAAATTAAAACTAAAATTTCTTTCGATAATAATAAATTAACTCATAATCCATTAAATATAAAAATTAATTATTATTACACCATTAAATCTTTAAAACAAAAATCACAAGTCAGCATAGAAAAAATGATAGAACTAATTAGTAATAAATATGGATTTAAATAAGATTTTTTCAAATTTAAAATTTGAAAATATAACAAAAGTTAGTAACGCAAATATTCTAGAGTTACTCAAAATAAGAAATCAAAAAAATATTAGAGCTAAAATGTTTAGTAAAAATTTTATTACCAAAAAAGATCATTATCTATGGATAAATAAGATCAAAAAAAACAAGAAGGAGGATTTTTTTATTATTTTTTATAAAGATTCGATTTGTGGGGGATTAGGAATTAAAAATATCGACAAAAAACTCAATGATTGTGATTGGGCATTTTATTTATCTAATGAATTTAATTTTCCAGGCCTAGGTGCCTCAATTGAATTTAAATCAATTAATTTTATCTTTGATAAGTATAAATTGTCTAGAATTTATTGTTATGTGTTAAAAGATAATAAAAGTGTTATCAATTTACATAGTAAATTTTTTTTCACAAAAACCCCTCTCGTAGAAAGTAAATTAAACAATTATAATATTAATTTTTCTAAAAATAATGTTATAAAATTTTGTTTAGATTTAAAAAAATGGAAAATTAAATCGAAAAAACTAATTACTAAATTTAATATTTATGGAAAAAAAATATAACATTAACAAAATTAAAAAAAAATTATTTAAAGAAGGTTATTATAAATTAGATACATTTTTAAATGAGATATACTGCAAAAATTTAATAAAAGAGCTTGTAAAAGAGAATAAAAAATTACATAAAAATAAATTTTTTGAAGATGAAGCCTCTCAAAAAGGACAAATCATTATAAGGGATTTAATTCTTAGAAACCCAAGAGAATTTCTTAATTTAATAGATCTTAAGATAATAATTAAAATACTAGATAGCGTTTTTGATGAACCATATATTTTAGATAACTGTATGGCCAGTAATAGTGTAAACGTAAAAAAAAAATATCATAGAATTACTCATATAGACTCGCATATTCCAGTTACAAATCCAAAACACTCTTTAGATTTAGTTGTAATGGTATGTTTAAACGATTTTGATAAATTTAATGGTTCAACTATTGTCTGGCCAAAAAGTCATAAAAGTGGAATTAAAATTCAAAAAAATAATCAAGTTAATCTTTATAAAAAAAAAAACAAAGTGCTTAATGCAAAAGCAGGTTCTTTAGTTTTTTTTCTAGGTCAGACATGGCATAAAATAGGGGAGAATCTAAATAAAAAAGAAAGATGGGGGATACTTCTTCATTATAAAAGATGGTGGATAAAACCTGCAACTGATTTTACAAAGTGTGGCAATAAAATATTTAAAATTTTAAATGAAAGACAAAAGCAAATTCTTGGTTTTAACTCAATATCACCAAGGTTTAACTTTAAAACAAAAACCAGAAGACTAAAAACATTGAGAAAAATATCAAGTGTCTCAAAAGATTATAGAAAAGCAATAATAAATTAAAATATTTATGAGTATTTGTATCATACCAGCTCGACAAGGTAGTAAAAGATTAAAAAATAAAAACATTGTAGATTTCTATGGAAAACCTATGATTTATTATCCAATCATTGAGGCTAAAAAAGCAAATATTTTTTCAAATATATATGTTTCTACCGACTCAAGTAAAATTAAAAAGATCTCAGAAAGCTTTGGTGCTATCGGATTAAACTTAAGAAAAAAAAAATATTCAGACGATCACACAAATGTCAAAGATGTTTTAAAGGATTATATTTTAACTAATGGCTTAATAGATGAAAAGTATGTTTGTTGCATATACCCAACAAGTGTGCTTATTACTGCAAGTTTAATTGAGAAAGCTTTTTTAAAATTTAAAAAAGAAAATTGTGATATGTTTATCACCTTGTGTGAGTTTCCTAGTAGTCCTGATAGATCATTTGTAATAAGAAACAAAAAGTTTGCTTTTTTTGTAAATAAAAAAAATGAAAGCAGCAGAAGCCAAGACTTAATGAAAAAATATTATGATACTGGAACTTTATATTTTTTTAAAATAAAAAAACTTTTGGAGACTAAAGATATATTTCCTTCAAAATTGTCTTTTTTAGTGGTAAATGAGCTTAACAGTCAAGATATTAATACCAAACAAGATCTAGAATTGGCTAAAATAAAATATAAATTAAAATAATGTTTAATAATAAAAATATACTAATAACTGGAGGAACAGGCTCTTTTGGTTTTTCATTCACTAAAAAAATATTAAAAAAATATAAACCAAAAAAAATTGTAATTTTTTCAAGAGATGAATTTAAACAAGATCAAATGAGTAAATATTTTAATGAAAAAAAACTAAGATTTTTCCTTGGTGACATAAGAGACAGAGAACGAATACAATTAGCAATGGATGGAATAGATTTTGTAGTCCATGCAGCAGCATTAAAGCAAGTTCCTGCAGCAGAATATAATCCAATGGAATTTATTAATACCAATGTCTTAGGAGCTGAGAATGTGGTACACGCATCAATAAAATGTGGAGTTAAAAAAATTATCGCTTTGTCAACTGATAAGGCTTCTAATCCAATAAATTTATATGGTGCATCAAAATTACTATCAGATAAGATTTTTGTATCTGCAAATAATATAGTTGGAAATAAAAATATACGCTTTGCGGTTGTAAGATACGGAAATGTATTTAATTCTAGAGGATCTGTTTTTCCTATATTTAAAAAAATTATAGATCAAAAACAAAATTATTTCCCAATAACACATCGTGATATGACAAGATTTATAATTACTTTAGACGAGGGAATAGATTTTGTGATTAAATCTTTTGAGAGAATGTATGGAGGAGAAATTTTTATACCAAAAATAAAATCCTTAAAAATCTTGGATTTAGCAGAAACCATGGATAAAAAAAAGAGAATAAAATATTTAGGTATAAGACCAGGAGAGAAAATGCATGAATTCTTATTTTCATCAGATGAAACAAATTTAATATATGAATTTAGCAACTATTATGTTTTAGCTCCTTCAATTTCTTTTACTCATATTGCTAAGAAAGGTTATTCAAAAAATAAACTAGGCGAAAAAGGTAAAAAATTAAAAACAAGTTTTAATTATTCCTCAAACCTAAATTCTTTTTTGAATAAAAATGAAATAAAGAAACTAATAAAAAATAATTAAAATTAAATTTCATCAAATATAATTAATGAAAATATTTTCTTATTCTAAACAAACGATAACAAAAAGTGATATAAATAATGTAATTAAGACATTAAAATCAAATTATCTTACACAGGGCCCAACTGTTGAAAAATTTGAAAACAAAATAAAAAATTTTGTAAAATCTAAATATGCTGTAGCAGTAAACAGTGCAACAAGTGGTCTTCATATCGCATGTTTAAGCTTAGGATTAAAAAAAAATGATTATTTATGGACTGTGCCCAACAGTTTTGTAGCATCATCAAATTGTGCTTTATATTGTGGTGCAAAAGTTGAATTTGTAGATATAAACTCAGATACTTGGAATTTAGATGAGGATCTTCTTGAAAAAAAATTATTACAAACACCAACAAAAAAATTACCCAAAATTTTAGTTGTGGTTCACTATGCAGGTGAGCCAGCAAATTTAAAAAAAATTTTTTTATTATCAAAAAAATTTAAATTCAAAATAATAGAGGATGCCTCTCATGCTTTAGGCTCTAAATACCAAAAACATAAAATTGGAAATTGTAAATTTTCATCTGCCACCGTCTTTAGTTTTCATCCTGTGAAACCAATTACAACTGGAGAAGGAGGAGTTGTAACAACAAATAATCTAAAGATCCTCAAAAAAATTCAATCATTGAGAAGCCATGGTATTGAAAAAGTAAATTTAAAAAAAAAAATTCCCAAGCTTTGGTATTATGAGCAAAAAGATTTAGGTTATAATTATAGAATGAATGATATTGAAGCTACTTTGGGAATAAGTCAATTAAGTAATATTAATTTTTTTTTAAAAAAAAGAAATTATTTAGCATCGAGGTATAAAAAAAAATTAGCTTCACTACCTATAAAATTTCAAAATATAAATATTCAAAATTATTCAAGCTATCATTTATTTACAATAAATTTGCAAAAAAATTTGCATATAAAAAATTACGATAAAATTTTTAATTTTTTAAGAAAGCAAAAAATATTTGTCCAAAAGCATTATATTTTAATTTACAAACATCCTTATTATAAAAAATTGCTTGGAAATATATATTTAAAAAATAGTGAAAATTTTTCTAATTCAGTAATTAGTTTGCCATTATACCCTACTTTAAAACTGAATGAACAAGATTTTATAATTAAAAAGCTTTTTGAAATTTTAAATAAAGTTAAATGAGATTAGATACTACTAAAGGAGAATTGTTAAGTTTTTTATCAAAAAAAAAAATAATATTTAAAGTTCCTCAATTGAATTTTTATTCCTATGGTGACTGGTCTAAAAATAAAAAATCAATTGTTAAACAAATTCAAAATAAATATAAAAAAAAGTTAGTAGCTTTAAGATCTTCAGCTTCTGATGAAGATAGCATACTTAATAGTAATGCAGGAAAATACAAAACTTTTTTGAATGTAAATTGTAGAAATAAAACAATTTCAAAAAAAATAGACGAAATATTTAAATCATATAAAAAATATAGACCTATAAACAAACAAGATATGTTTATTGTTCAAGAAATGGTTGGAGATCTATCAATGAGTGGTGTTGTTTTTACAAAGGATCTTGAGACCGGATCCGACTACTATGTG
>MDTD01038004.1_pt1 | contig 15981 bp, 5 predicted proteins | sample 811221 | NCBI WGS metagenome assembly MDTD01 (sample SAMN05326646, study PRJNA326480) | marine metagenome | isolation source: seawater | place: Pacific Ocean: South West | collected 2011 | reverse complement strand
ATACCGTTCACCATCTGGATTGTTGGGAGGACAACGAAGGTTGTGGCGTTTATGGTTGTGAGCATGTGCAAAGCACAAAGAAGCTGAAAGATATTGAAATACCGGTTTCTTACTGGGGCCAGGAACGCAAACCATGCCCGAATTGCAAAGGAGACATTCAGGCAGCTGCTACCCGCTGCCGTAACTGTGGGGCAACATTTCCTTCCCAGGAACCAATGTCTACTCCTGAATTCAGGAAATACCAACGACGACTTGAAAGGCAACCTTGGATTGAACGTATAACCGTTGCCATTATGATATGTTGTTGCCTGCCAATTCTGGCCCCGGTAGGCTTGGTTGTGATGCTGCTCTGGTGGCTTGTTGCCAGAAAAGATATTCGTTATCTGAAAGCTTTGCATCGTGCACTTATTAAAATCGGCATTGGTGTTGCGATGATACAAATTATGCTCTACGCCCTGATCGCTGTAATTCTGATGGTTTTGAATTTGACCGGTGCCGAGTAAACCAGAACACTGAACACTACTTCACGATAGAATATGGATATGATACAATGAGACCAAGACTCCGCCGCCTCATGGCCGACTTCCAGAAATTGCAGACGCTCTTTGCATCTAATCCTTATATCGAACTGGTTGAGCATGAAGGTGATCCACCGGAAAAATATACTTTTCGCTTCAAACTACCTGGCTTGGAACTACCTGCAAACGGAAAAGCTCCAGTCGTAAAAGAAGAGCATCTGGTTCAGATACTGCTACCTTTGGAATATCCAAAGCGCCCACCGTTTTGTCGTATGCTGAGTACCGTTTACCATCCGAATATTGATCCTGCCAAAATTTGCATTGGGGATCACTGGAGTGCGGGGCAATCTCTTGCTCATCTCATCGCAAGAATTGGTGAAATGATCAGCTTTCAGAGCTACAATGTAAAAAGCCCGTTAAACGCTGAGGCTGCTGCCTGGGCAGCTCAAAATACTGAAAAGCTCCCACTGCTCCATTCTGATATTACTATAGGCCTGTAAGTAATCTATGCGTGGCCAGAGAGGATAACCTGCCATGCATAATCCCTTTGAAGCTCCTGAAAATTCGCATGTGGCTCCAATCACCCAGCCAATGTATGATGATATCAGTCCCGAACTGGCATCACTCGGTGCTCGATTTGCAGGTGCTGTTATCGACGGAATAAGCATTGTGATCATCTTTATTCCCATCATCCTTGTTGCTGGTATAACAGAATCATTTGAGTCGAAAACGGTGCTCATTAAATTTGCTTACGGGGTTCTGGGTCTGGCAATATTTATCACCATCAACGGTTATCTTTTGGCCAGGCGAGGACAGACCATGGGCAAGATTCTGGCTAAAACTCAAATTGTTAATGCACATACGTACCAAGTGCCTGGGATTGGCTCAACGATTGGCATGCGATATCTTCTGAATGGGGTTCTGGGTCAAATCCCCCTTTATTCCTTTATCGATGCCCTGTTTATATTTGGCAAGGAGAAAAGGTGCATTCATGATTATCTGGCCAGGACAGTCGTGATTGCTTACAGACCAAATAAATAAATGTGTGGCCTGGCGTTGGGGTCGCTTGTCTTACTGGTTGCGGATCTGACTTGGTCCGGTACATTTATGCAGTTTCCATTTTTACCCTCTATTGCGAACCGGAGATTTAAGTTCCCGTGCCATTAAAACTGCAGATTCACCAACTTCTGGAAAACAACCGCAAATGGGCAGAATCCTGCCGTTGTACCAACCCCACTTATTTTACCGACCTGGATAAAGGACAAGACCCGGATTATTTCTGGATCGGTTGCTGCGATAGTCGTGTTCCTGCCAATGTTGTGGTTGGCCTTGATGCCGGAGAAGTCTTTGTTCATCGCAATATCGGTAATCTGGTCCAGAATACGGATATGAACTGTCTGGCAGCACTGACCTATGCGGTCTCAGTGCTCAAGGTTAAGCATGTCATCGTGTGCGGGCATCTGCGTTGTGGTGCTGTAGAAGCAGCCGTTTCTGGTAAAGCAGGAAGCATTATCGACTACTGGATCTGGACAATTAAGCAGGTACTTCATAAGCATGAAGCTTGGCTCTGCAATGTTCCTGAAGATCGCTTTCTGGACTGCATCTGCGAACTTAATACCGCCGAACAAGTAAAAGTTCTGCTTCAGACAAAAGCTGTTCAGGAAGCCTGGGAGCAAGGCCAACCTCTCCATGTACATGGATGGGTTTTTGGCATGGCCGATGGCAATATTGAACCACTACTGCGAGGAGAAAATGAGCAGGACCTGAATGAAGCCTACGTCAGCGCCCTGGACAACCTGAGGACCCGCTACACCGCGTAACCTCAATCTAATCCTGCTTTAACCTCAGGCTATCTGGTTATTAAACTCCTTAATCCTGCAGCAGTTGTTCCAATTCAAGGATCAGCGCATTCAGATCCAATGCCTCATCAACTGCCAGTGCAGTCAATTTTTTGTCCAGGCTGAGCTTCCATTTGCCTGTAGTCAGCTCTGTCGGTGCCGAGTCATCAACAGTCGTCCATGTACCTGATAGTTTAGTGGACAGATCTGACAATACTGGGCTTTCCTTGTCCCCACCAATCTTTTGGTCTGTCTTCAACTTGCCCATCAGTAATGCCAGTTCGAAGGGGTCCTGATAGTAACCCACCGTCACATAGCCATTTGCAGAAAACTGAACACACCCCGTCATTAGTGATGTGGTCGATATTTGGCTGGAGACTTTACTGCCATGAATCACCGTCAAGCCATTGTCATGTAGAATGGCGTAGCCTTTCTCTTTGGTCTTGACTACTCCGCCATCTCCAGACGACACGCTGGAGAGGCTGGATTTGTATACCAGCAACGGGCCAATATCACGAGGCAGGACCGCAATATCATCCACTGCTTCTACCGAACTCAACAGATCACCAGCCACGCCAAATTCATCGCTGAGTGTTTCCACAATTTCTTCGTACGTGGTGCCGCTGTCATTGACGGCAAAAGTGCCTTTCTTGTCAAAGCGAAGGTTGACTTTTCCGGTAACAGCTGACAGACCATTGGCATCATAGCCATCGAAATAACCTTTGAAGCTTTTGTCGAAAGTCGCTTCCCGTCCTTCACCAATGGCCATGGTCTTTTCCCCGTTACCAAGCAAGTAGAGCAGGGAATGCGCATCGTCGTCGCTACCTTCCACCTCGACCCGTGCCATTAACGCCATATTTTTCCTGCCACTGTCCACCTCAGTCAGGGCATGATCCAGAACCTGCCAGTCCTCGGCCCAGTTCTGTCGCCCATCACTACAGATAAGCGTCACCAGATCCAGTGAATGATCCCAGATCAAATATCCCGTCAGTTTGCCGAGTGGTAAGTCACCAAAACCTTTGGTCTTGCCTTTGAGTTTATAAAGCAGGATGTCCGACGGATCATTATCGACAATGGTAATGGTGGTCGCCTCAGGCAATCGAACCTCGGAATTATCGCAATGGAAGATAATCTTAAAGGTCTCATTCCCCTCGCGGATATCGTCATCCGCAAGCGCTATAAACAGGGACCGCGCGCCAGTCTGTCCCGCCTCCCAGGTAAGTGATTCCGTAATGGGCTCAAAATCATTACTGTCGGCAGTAATAGGCACAATCGTATAGGTGAGGACCACATCATCACGGACTTCCTGCCCAAGAAAGACTTCCAGTTCGACCTGGTTGCCTTCGGTAACAACCAACTCACCCGAAACAAAGAGATAAATATACGGATCGTCATCCGCAATCGTTACCGTCACGGTCTCGAATGGGATCGTCAGATTCTCAGAGGCGCCGAATCCAATGTAGAACTGTTCTGTATCCTCTGGATAGATATCTTCCACCGTTGGAATCGTAACGGTACGCGCACTGGTATCGCCAATGGGCCAGGACAAGGTCACTGGCGTATAGGTAAAATCAGACGTGATAACCGCACTGGCATCATTGACCGTCAATTTGACGAATGCTCCGGTCGTATTCGTTCCCTGCACTGTAAACACGAGCACTGCATCATCACCCTCTTCAACGGTAACAGGGCTGCAACTCACCAGTGGCAGATCTTCATCTTCAATGGTCAGCAACCCGGAGGCATCACCCAACACTCCGCCATTGGTTGAGAGCAGTTGCAGATGCGCTTCTTCCGTATTTTCCATCAACAGGTCATCCACGGTCGTAATGGCAATCGTCCCAGAAGATTCGCCTGAAGCAATGGTAAGCGTGCCGGACTGGGAAGTAAAATCATCTGGAGCGGTTGCCGTATCAGCCACCAGTTGCCATGGCAGACTCAACGCCTGACTGTGTGGTGTGGACAGAGAAACCGTAAAGGTAGCATTATCTCCTTCGGTTACAGTCTGATCATTAATAGAAATAGTCGTGGTATCATCGTCCTGAATAGTCCCGATCCCTTGCGCATCGGTGATAGCGCCCCGGGAAGGATTACTGAGATTCACCGCAAATGTCTCATCGGATTCATCCAGTATATCACCCACGGCCAAAACCGAAATCGTCTGGGTGATGGTTCCCGCGCTGAAGCTCAAGGCCCCCGATCCTGACGTATAATCACTGACCGCAAGCGCTGATTGAGCTTGTGTTTCCCAATCTAGAGTCAGCGCAAAGGCAGAAGGAACGCTCAGGCTGACTTCAAAAACGAGTGACGCGGTGCCACTACTGTTCCCTTCCGCTACCGACGCATCTGCAATGGTGATTGCTACGGCATCCACATCTGTCACGGTCAGCGAAGTGCTATCCCCGATGTACCCGGACGCACTCGCCGAAATGGTAACACTCTGATCATCATCATCCAGATTATCGACAGCCGGTGTCACATCAAATGTCACCGTCGTCTCATTCGCTGGAATCGTCACACTCCCTGGGACTGTCGCTTCAGAACTGTCATCGCTGGCCAACGTAACAGACAATGCCGATCCACTCGCAACATTACGGGTAAGAGTCGCTTTAACCGCACTTCCATTTTCTGCCACACTGTTGGATGCGGGGACAAGAGTCAGCGCGGCGGCATCATCATCTGTCACCAATACAGCTTGAGAATCGCCAATATAACCCGAAGCAGAGGCCGCAATCGTCACGCTCTGGTTGCCATCTGCCAAGGCATCATCCACCGCCGAAACAAAGACAGCGGCCGATAAAGTGCCGTTGCTGATGACCACACTGCTCGGAATGGTCGCTTCACCGGTATCACTGGAAGAAAGTGTCACCGTCAAATCACCAGATAGCGTATTACGGGTGATGGTCGCGGTGGCGACATTACTCCCGGCACCTTCACTGAAAGTGGAAGGTGATACCGTTAATGTCAACGTCGGCACGTCGTCATCAGTGATATCGAGCGTATCACTATCGCCCGTATGACCCGATGCAGCTACCGAAACCGTTACCGTCTGCGTACCGTCCACCAGCGCATCGTCGATTGAAGCGATGGCGAAAACCGCTTGACTTTGACCTGCCGGGATCGTCACACTGGCTGGCACGGTGGCTTCCGTCGTATCACCAGATGAAAGTGTAACCACCAACGAAGAAACAGTACTGGAATTGCGATAGACAGTTCCCGTTGCTGCACCGCTGCCATATACTTCCGACACACTCGCCGGAGAGATCGACAGGGTCAAGGTGGGATCGTCATCATCCTGCACCGTCAATGTCCTGGAGTCGCCATTGTGACCGGCAGCAGAGACTGAAATAGTCACGCTCTGGCTGCCATCATCCAGACTGTCGTCCACAGCGTCAATATCAAATGTGGCGGTGCTCTGCCCGGCTTGTATCGTCACGGAAGCTGCGACTGTAGCTTCAGAAGTATCATTCGAAGAAAGGTTGACGACCAGAGGATTCGTCGTATCGGAATTTCTGCTGACCGTCCCTGTAGAAGCACTGTTGCCATCAGCTTCACCAACCGTTGTGGGTGAAAGCGAAAGCGAAAGTGCGGCCGAGTCATCGTCCGTCACTGTCAAGACTTGAGAGTCGCCCACATAGCCGGATGCAGATGCTGAAATCGTCACGCTTTGATTCCCGTCATCCAGCGCATCATCCACAGCCGCGACCTGCACCTCAGCAATCAGGTTGCCACTGCCGATAACCACACTGCCTGGGATCGTTGCTTCACCAGTATCACTGGAAGAAAGCGTCACCGTCAAATCACCGGATAAGGTGTTCCTGGTGATGGTTGCGGTCGCAATATTGCTCCCAGCGCTTTCACTGAAGGTCGAAGGCGATACCGAAATGGTAAGTGTAGGCACATCGTCATCGGTGATATCAAGCGTATCACTGTCGCCCGTATGACCCGATGCAGCAGCCGAGACAGTCACCGTTTGCGTACCGTCCACTAAGGCATCATCAATGGACGTAAGCGAAAAATAGACCTGGCTCTGCCCCGCCAGGATGGTCACGCTGGCTGGCACGGTAGCTTCAGATGTATGACTGGATAAAAGGGTAACGACCAACGAAGAGACTGTGCTGGAGTTGCGATAGACAGTTCCCGTCGCCGCATCACTGCCGAATGCTTCCGACACACTCGCTGGCGAAATGGATAAAGTCAGGGTCGGATCGTCATCATCCAGCACCGTCAACGTCTCACTGTCGTCATTGTGACCGGCGGCAGACACTGAAATCGTCACATTCTGACTGCCATCATCCTGGCTGTCATCGACCGCATCCATATCAAATGTGGCACTCGTCTGTCCCGCCAGAATTGTCACCGTAGACTCGACCGTTGCTTCTGAGGTATCACTCGACGACAAATTAACCACCAGAGGATTCGTGGTATCCGTATTGCGGGTCACCGTTCCAATTGAAGCACTTGTGCCGTCACCTTCGCCGACTGTTGTCAGCGACAGCTCAAGGAACAGCGCCGGGGCATCATTATCTTCGACGGTCACCGTCTCACTGTCACCCGTGAAACCGGATGCTGATGCTGAGAGAGTCACGCTTTGATCGCCATCGTCTATGGCGTCATCCACGGCCGTGATAAAGAAAGAGATCTGACTCTGCCCCGCACTGATCGTCACGCTGGACGGCACCGAGGCCTCACCGGTATCATCAGAAGCGAGATTAACCGTCAATGCTGATGTAGTATCTGTATTGCGATAAACGGTTCCTGTGGCAGCATTTGCCCCATCACCTTCGTTGAAAGCCGATGGCGAAACTGTTAATGTCAACGTCGGCACATCATCATCGGTAACATCAAGGGTATCACTGTCACCCGTAAAGCCGGATGCCGAAACCGAGATGGTTGCCGTCTGGGTGCCATCAACGATCGCATCATCCACAGTCGCAATTGAAAAGCTGACCTGGCTCTGACCAGCCTCAATTGTCACGGATTCCGGGACAGTTGCCTCGCTGGGATCATCAGAGTGCAACGTTACGCTCAGGGACGATGATGTATCGGTATTGCGAACAACAGTTCCTGTCGCCGCACTGGCCCCAACGCTTTCAGCAATGCTGCCAGGGGTAATGGACACCGCCAGCGTTGGCGTATCGTTGTCGGTTACTGTCACCGATTCGGCATCTCCGGCATGACCACTCGCCGTTACCAAAATCGCGACACTCTGGCTGCCGTCCACAATCGCATCGTCAACAGCGTTGATAGCAAAGGTAGCACTGGCCTGACCAGCAAGAATCGTCACCGATGATGACACGGTAGCTTCACCGATATCATCAGAAGCCAGGTTCACCACCAGAGCCGAAGCTGTGCTGCTATTGCGGGTGACCGTTCCGGTAGCAGCAGCGCTTCCCGCAGCTTCACTGAAGGAAGTCGGAGATACGCCCAAAGTGAGTGCAGGTGCTTCTCCGGTGCCGGAAACGGAAAAGGTATAAGGGCTGCGTGGTGAATCATTATTGGTGATAGTCACGGTGGCAGTGTGACTGCCGGCAGTTGACGGATCAAAAGCGATGGTGAAGGTATCATTGGAACTGCCGGTGATCGTGTTGGTGGGCATATCTGTGACACTGAATGCGCTTGATCCGCTGAGACTCACGATAGGCGATCCGGTCAGCAACAGATTCGCAATCCCTGAATTGCTGATCTGGAAAGTATGAGGTACCGGACCTTCCCCGGTAATAACCGTGCCAAATGCGGTCAGGTCAGAGGCCGAAGGAGTTCCGTCCCCATCAGGTATCGCATTGCCATTGCCGGAAATCGTGATGAATGGTTCTTCAGACCCGGACAAACTGACATCATCAATATTCCATCCGCAGTAATTGACTATTGAATCGGAAATCCCCATTCCCCAGCGAATGTAAAACGTGGATTGCCGGTCTGCATAGGCCGACACATCATACTCCACCATCGTCCAGCCACTGTCACTGACGGTCCCGCTGTTTTCCCAGATACGGTTCCAGGTTGAACCATTACTGCTGACGTCGATATAGGCATGATCCCAATAAGAACTCTCAACCCCCAACCAGCGATAAAACCGCAGACTTACATCCGAATAATAAAGGCAGTTGATGGCTGTTGTGGTCGCATACTCTGTCGTGGAAAGATAGTTGGGATAATCACCGGCCAGATTGTAGCCCAGCACATTGCTGCCCGTGTAACCACTGGTGGGATCAGGGTAACCGTATGTGCCTCCTCCTCCTGTAGGCGTTCCAAATGCCCAGTACGAACCGTCCAGCGACCAGCCGGGATTGCTGTTGAATTGTTCCAGGTAGAATGCCTTGCTGATAGAGAATGTGGCGTCGCTGACATCCGTAATCGACCCGTTATCAATGCTGGTAATGCGTACAGTGTAATCACTGCCACTGGTCTCATCCGCAGCAATCGTCCAGTCATAGCTGCCATCGTCTGCGGTATTTGCCACGATCTGTCGATAGAACACGCCACTTTTATAAAGATCGATACTCACATTGCCGGAGATGTTGGCAATCCAGGTAATCGTCACCGTGGCTCCAGTCAGGTAAGATTCCCCGCCATTTGGAGAAGATACCTGAATCGTATCGGGTGCCAGCCCCAGATCCAGAGTCATGGTGGCCATGGCCGCACTGATTGTCCGGATCGTCAGGTTGGACGATGTCCCGTCCCACCAATGAGCATCTGGAACAGTGGAATCCGTAAAGGAATCATTCAATCCAGCATGAAAGAGGTCCGTGTCGTCCGCACTCCGATCATTTTCCAGATCATAGTCACCGTCTGCCTGAATGAGGCTGAGTTCATAATGATTAGCTTCAGTCATCTGCTCATCTTCGGTACCATTCTCGGTCTCGTCGACATGCCAGATGGCCAGCCCCTGGTCAGGGTTATAGGTATCCCACTTGGCAAACCCGCGGGCTTCAAACATGAAATACTCTGTGGATGTACCCGGTTTCGCATAGCGAAAAGCAATATTGCCGGTACTCGGCACCGAGAGTCCTGTAATGATATCAGAAGCACTCAATTCGGTAACCGTCATCCATCCGCTTTTCCACTTCAGATAGCAGTTAATGCCTGCGGGTGTCCGGGCACCGTTGTTGTAATTGCCGCTGCTCATCAGGTCGTGATAGGACAGACCGGACGACTCCCCGCCATAATCATAATAATCGCTGTATCCCAGCAGCATATGGCCGTTCTCATGGCAGAAGGTACCGATTCGCAGACTGGTCCCCAGATTAGTGATCTGGTAATCATAGACATACTTGCCCCCTCCCACACTTCTCGGTGAAGAGAGCACCCACCGGTGAGGCCACAGCCCTTTCGCCCATACTCCGCTGTTGGCACCGGCAAAAAGGATATTACAGGCATAAATATGGCCGCTGCCATCTGCCGTCAGACCGGAAAAATCATAGGCGCTATTGATCAGCTCTGTCAACGCATCTTCCAGCAGCAAACGCCCACGAGTACCACTGCTTTGAGTCGTATCATTGTAATAAGCCTTGGTCTGCGGCACTCGCACATAAGCTGTTACCTGATTCGTGTACGTCAGCAGTCCATTGGATTGATCGTAAAAATAATCGCGCACAGAACCGGAATTGCTGTTCCCATTGTAACCAACCTGATTGCAATAATTATCGACATCAGATTGAGCAATAGTCCCCACATCGTCCGAAAAATCCACCAGAATAGTCAACCCCACATAATTCCCAATAGTGGTATGGCTGGGTGGTGAATACGCAGATCCATCATTCCCAATATTTCCCCAGGTAGACTGGTTACTTTTAAGTGACTGACGATGGCTGCTTTTGATTGTTTCCCAGCGGGATGAGCACCGCATCTCGCCAGCAGTTGCATCATACATCTTCCACGCCTTTGCTTTGCGCAACTCAGGCTCTTCCTTGATGCTGCGGTCAACATACTCGGGCGGTAAATCCTGCCCCACAAGGCGGTCAGTTGCCTCATAAGCTCCCAGATCATTCAGCTCTGCGTAAAAATAAGCCTGCTTGGTCGTGTCGAAAACCACAACATGCTTGTCCAGCGTCTCTGTCCGGGCATAAAATTCATCGCCAAAAACGCGCAGGTGAATGACTGTCCCATCCGGTTGTGTAAAGGAAGTTTCCAGTCCATCCGGTCCATATGGAGCAGCCATTAGCTGCACGGCGCCAAGCAATCCCAGCACAAAAAAACGCCAGACAACGCCAGCGTCTCGATAAAAACGAGAGTGAATCATAGCTATGCCTTCATCTTGCGCGACAAAAAGCCCCCCGGCCCGTAGTCGCAAAGTTGACAGATCTGAGTCCTTACTCCATCTATCTATGCAAGATGCATGCCAGCGCTATCTGTCTCACATCGCCCTGTTTACCCACCCGCAACGTTTCGGATATAGACACAAATGTCCACTTTTAAACAACAAGCACGGACAAGAATTCCCATGATCTACAGCATTCCCAGTTCCGCTTGCCATCAATCCGGCTATCGCGCCCACTCCAGCACAAAAGTGCCTGAAGATACGTCATCGACAACTGCGTTGCCTCCCTCATAAACAGGCGACAGCTCCGTACCATTGCAGGTCAATGTCGTATCACCCTCATCCAGTCTCAAGGCGATTTTCGCCGTTATTCCACCAGGAATACTCACCCGTAGAAATCCCGAATGTTCAGTCCGCATTTCCCTGGTCACCTGAATCGGACCGTGCGGTGTCGGCACCGTCCCCGCCACCCGTGTTAACCCACCCGCTTGAGGTTGAATCAACACCTTCCGAAAGCCAGCTTCCAAAGGACGCACTCCCAGCATGAAGCGAGGAATAATATTAGCTGGCGCCGCTCCCCAGGCATGGTTCCAGTCCAGATTATTCTTATAACGCAGATCCCATGCCTCCAGCGTCATGGTCGATCCCGCCTGAATCATATTCCACCAGCCCCGATCATGTCTGGCTGTCATCAAGTCACAAGCATACTCATCCTCACCATGGAGGTAAAGAGCTTCAAGCAGATGCTGCGCCCCGTACACACTGCAAGCCATTCCGCGGGATTTGATAAATGCCAGCACCGATTCCTGGCGGTCCTCAGGCACCAGCCCAAAAGCCATCATAAACATATTGCTGTGCAGCGATGCATGCCGGGAACCTTCGCCATCGATATAAACACCCTTCACTTCATCAAACAATAGTGCGTTGATAACCCCGCAAACCCGCTCTGACTGACGCTCAAAGCAGCTGCGGTCCGCCTCACGCCCAAGTACCTGAGCAATTTTGCTCATCAGGTTCAGCGCATGGCAATGAAAAGCATTGACCACCGTATTAACCGGCAGCATCTCATGATTATCGCGTTCACCCTGACCGCTTTCCTGAAAAGAGCCAGGAGGCCAATCTACCAGATCTCTCAGACCATGGCCAAAGATGTAAGTGTCGCCATAAAAATGCAGCCGTTGCTCCAGATCTCGGGTGCACAGTTCCGTTTCGGTACTGATCAACCCATCTTCCCGTGCGAGATCAATCAGGCACTTCACGCACAAATCGTCATAAAACGTTTCCAGCGACGCAGTCTCACTGGTGTAGAGATAATCCATCCAGGCCATCATCACCGAGTGCAATTGCCATTCAGTCGGCCAGGTGGGATTCTGGATCAAATACTCATGCGTATAACGGGCCAACGCATATTCACTGTCCACACCATAATGCCCAAGCTGATTGATGTAAGCATCACCCTCATATGGTATCCGCTCGCGATCCCCATCGACGTACACACCGCAGAAAGTCGTCGCTTTGATGCTGTACTTGCAGAGCTCCCAGACGGCGTTCAGGGTCTCATCCGACGACTCAAACCTAGCCGCGTTATCATCAAAGGGATAATGCACAAAAACCTGCCGGACAGCCATCGCGTCAATACCCTCAGGAACCTCTATCTCAGCATAACGAAAAGGCAGCACTTCCCCGATTTCGGCCGGCATTTTAATCGCTGCCGGACCGGTATTTCGCTCATCCGGCGGAATAACAAGTCGCACCGTTGTCTGGTTTGCCGTTATCTTCTGCTCAATACGGCAATAACGAATCGTACCAGGAGGTTCCCGCTCAAGCTCCCCTTTGGATGAAAGCATTTCGCCAAGGTGCACAACCAACTTCTTTCGACCATCGCAGCCAGGCACCAGCAACGTCCCGAAAGCCGCCTTCCCAAAGTCCAGCAACAGGTTCCCGGATTCCGTCATCCTGTACGAGACAGGCGACACTTCCGTTTCAACCAGAGCTTGTCTGGTCACAGTAAAGCGATTCGATGTGGTCATGGGGCTCCCTTTGGCACTTGCAGAACGGGCAGACAATCAGAGATTCAAGACCTTACAGTCAGCCCTTGGGACCTGCAACGCTCAAACGTTCATATCCAAAAAGAAACCGACAGCAACAAGCCGCCGGTTTCCGTTCAATCAGCAAAAAAGCCCGCCCAACCTACTCAAGCAGACGAGCCTTGCCCCACTTCGTCCTTGCCCGGGAATTACCGGCAACCCCATTCCACATTAGCTGGCACAGGCGGCGGTCACCGGTAGCACTGTCATCGATACCAATATCAAAAAGAAACTCACGTCTGGCTTCGGATGCAAATCCAAGAGATGCAAACGGAATGCGTGCTTCCACCACGTAGCCTCCCGTTCTGGGAACTACGATCATATCCAGCGTTTCACCATGATGACTTCCAGAGAAAAAGTAGCGCGGAAGATCATCGTGCATCGCTCCGCCAAGCAGGATCTGACGGTCACTGAAGATCAGAGATCCAGAGCGGGTCATGTCATCGCTGCCCACAAACAACTCCACACAGTCGCCATTCCAGAGCCCTTCTGGTTCCTTGGTATTCTGCATCGGCGTCGAATCCGTGATATCCACATAGAGATAGAGATAATCATCATCCCAGGCCCCCTTGAAAGACGCCCGAAAATCACCTGCTTCCGTACCTTCCACCAAACGATCACTCCCGATCTGCTCCGGCGGCAACCCCGGATATCCGCGAGACGTACCATCCAGAGTAATCGACTCCACCCGTCGTCCAAATCCGACTACCCGATTGGCCGCAATCGGCTTGCCGTTAAATCTGGGATCATCAAACACAAACGGCTCTTTTTCGCCAAGCAGCACCTCATAGATCTGGCTGTTAGTGATCGCCATCCGATCCACCAGCGGCTTCCATGGCCGGTCAGCCACACTGAAAATCCCGGAATTACACCGTTCGCCATTATACTTCGCAAACCACATCCCTAACACTGGCGCATCGATGAGGGTAAACCACTGAACGCCAGTCACATACGGTATTGCTGCGACATGTTCCACGTAGTGCCGATAAGCCAGTCCCCGCTCTTCCTGCGAAGACACATCTTTGACCCCGCCCGGTAGCCCTGAATCGCTGGTGGAATTCCAGTAAAATTCCGAAAACAGCATCGGCTTCCCGCCAATCCAGCCATGAAGGCGATCCAGGTATTCCCGGTCCACCCGATAGGTATAATAGTTCAGGCTGAAGACATCCATATACTTCCCCAGCGATCGGCAAAGCGTCTCATTATTAGCCGTGCCGGGCTGAAGCCGACAACCAATCAGCATGTGATTGGGATTATGCTTTTTGAAGGTATCGCGTACCAGTGAGAACCAGCGATCCAGCATCTGTCCATAAAAGCGCTCCACATCAGCAGCTGCAGTCTTTGTCTTCACTGGCAAGCCCAGATCATACATCGCTTCAAAGCTTTCCATGGAAGTATTCCAGGCCGTATTAAATACCTCTACCGTCTTGTACTGATCGCGCAATTGATCAACCAGCGCCCGTTTCGCGTGCACATTCCCCTTATAAGTCGGCAGCAGCCGCGGCAGATTTTCATAAAGCGGCTCATTACTCAAAAACCAGCCAATCACCAGAGGATCGTCGGCGTGTGGCGCAACCGTTTTCGCAAAGGTCGCATCCATTTTAGAAGGCGCTTCGGGATCAAACGGATCGTAAACATGGTTCAATCCGGGCAGATGCTTGAGGCCATATGAAAGATGTGGAGTATGAGAGAAATTCGCCTTCGTCCGAGTCTCATTCGCATAACCAGTAAAACCGCCCGAAGAATTAAAACCGATCTTCCGCACCCGATCAATCATCCGCCCTGCAAACACCTCATCGTCATTGGGAGCCCCGTATTTACGGATCTGATTGACAACCGCATAGCTGACGGAAGTATTCCGCCAATATGAGTCCCTATGCCTCGCATCACTGTAAGTCCCCTTCGCTGGCGGAATCCATTCAAACTGATCTTGGCGACCTTCCACATAGACCCACGCATCGTGCCGGAAACTGCAGATGCCAAGTTGGAAAAAAGCATTCCCATCAGGATCGACCAGAATGTCACGGCCATTGGCCTTTTCCATGTGGTAAAAACCTGTTTTAGTCAGTCCCAGTTTTTCTCCGCTGCCAGCCAGTCCGCCAAAGCGATCCAGACCCTTCATCTCCGGCAACTGGTCATAATAAGCCTGTTCCGTCTTAGCATCGGCCTTCAATTCTTCTTCAGTATGCACTTTTCCTGGCCAGTCATGTTGCGCATCCTGCCCGAACTGATCCACCAGTATTCGCGCTTTCGCGGCTTCACCACCAAAATCAAACGTATAGGTCAGACTGGTATTTCCAGTATTGGTAAGAGGAGACTGCACCCACCATGAAAAAGCCTTGTACTGCCACTCGCGATTATCCTGCAACTGCTGATAGCTGTAGGACGGCAACCCTATAGACACCTTGCCGCCCAAAGGATGAGCCAGCGCAAAAGTACCGGCATTCGACTGGATCAGAAACGGCTTCTCCGGTTTCTGTAGCGGAAAGTCAGTCATCGGGCCACCGCTCCCATACTGCCCACCCTGAGAGTGACTGAAGGAAATCAGCATGTCCATTCGGCAATTTTTTGCGTCACCGGCATCCTGTATGTCCACCTTCAGTTTCCGATCTTTCAGAATCAGCTGGGCCTTGCCACCATTTGGGTAAGCCAGATTGATCTTGCCTCCATCAACCCTTTGGATGTCATGCGGTTTAATCGTCGTATCTCCATTTCGCAGAACAGGAAGCTTCAGCAGGTATTCAGCCTCCTCTGCAACCCCGATCTTTACTCCCGTGGTATCCAGCGCCAACCGAGGTGAAAAACTAGATTCAGGAGCTTTTTCCTCGACCGGTTCAGGACTGTCCACTCCGCCAAGATCCATAGTGATAAAAGACTGATTGCCTTGCCAGCGCGGCAGATCCATCGCACACATCCACTCCAGTCTATTGGTCTTCCAGACGCGCATATCCTGAAACTGTTGCCAGCCAAAAGGAATACTCACTTGCAGAAATGCTTGATCCAGGATCAGTCGGAAATGCTTCACCCCGCCTTTCGCAATGAATTGCTCTACCGGTTCTTCGGGTAGGCTTTTTCTCTGTTCCTCATCGCCATTACCCATGGAATAAGAAAGCTTTCCGATCGCAGCCAGAGAAACCGGCATGGTCCAGCTGGCTTTCGTGACCGATGTGGGGAGCTTCTGAAAGTGCCACCGTAGATTTCCATTAATAAAATCAAGCTTCACCGAAGCTCCGTTGCCATACGAAACAACAGCCTGATTTTCTACTACATTCACCTGT
>MDTD01144071.1_pt1 | contig 15982 bp, 15 predicted proteins | sample 811221 | NCBI WGS metagenome assembly MDTD01 (sample SAMN05326646, study PRJNA326480) | marine metagenome | isolation source: seawater | place: Pacific Ocean: South West | collected 2011 | reverse complement strand
TTTAATTGAACCACATATCAACGATAAAACAAAAGCAATAGTTCCCGTTCATCTATATGGGCAATCTTGTGATATGTATTCTGTTATTAAGCTTGCTGAAAAGTATGAGCTCAAAATTATTGAGGATAATGCTCAAGCAATAGGCTGTAAATATACTCTTCCAAATGGAGATATAAAATATACAGGAACATTAGGAGACATAGGAACAACATCGTTTTATCCCTCAAAAAACCTTGGTTGTTATGGTGATGGCGGTGCAATTTTTACAAATGATGACAATTTAGCAGATGAGTGCAAAGCAATTCGTATTCATGGAACAAAAACAGATAAATACAATAGTGATATGATTGGATTAAATGGAAGGCTTGATAGCATTCAAGCGGCAGTTTTACTTGAAAAACTTAATATTTTTGATGAAGAACTTGAAATGAGAAATTTAGTTGATGCTAATTATCGAAAAAACTTGAATAATGCACAATATCATCCAGAAAAATATCAATCTGCTCATGCATTATTTTCTATTGTTTTAGAATCAAATGACAAAAGAAATGATTTAATTAAAAGGTTTCAAAAAAATAAAATTCCATCAGTGGTATATTATAAGCTTCCAATTCATATGATGCGCGCCTTTAATTATCTTGGGCTTAGTTTAGGAAGTTTTCCGATTTCAGAAAAACTATCCAACAATATTTTAAGCTTACCAATGCACCCATATCTAACTGAATTACAGCAAAAAGATATATTAAATTATATTGTTTAATATTTGTTTTTTTGAGTCTAATATTCATTCATGAGAGTATTAATTACAGGCGGATTGGGATTCATAGGATCAAATTTTGTTAATTTGATAGATTCGAAAGATCATGATATTCTAATAATAGATAAAATGACTTATGCTTCAGATAGGGGCAATGTTAAAAATAAAAATATAAAATGTTTAGAAATTGATATTTTTAACAAAGAAGATTTAGATAAAGCAATTAAAGATTTCCATCCCTCCGCAATTGTTCATTTTGCGGCTGAATCGCATGTTGATAATTCAATTGAGAATCCTTCAGTTTTTCTAAATACAAATATAATTGGTACATATAATTTATTACAATCTAGCTTACAGTTAGAAAATGATTTGCATTTCATTCATATATCTACAGATGAGGTCTTTGGTGATTTAGGTATGGAAGGATATTTTAATGAAAATACACCTTACGATCCAAAATCCCCATATTCAGCATCTAAAGCCTCCTCTGACCATTTAGTTAGAGCTTGGGCCAATACATATGGTTTTCCAGCAACGATAGTTAACTGCAGCAATAATTATGGTCCAAACCAACACCTAGAAAAATTAATTCCTAAAATCATTACTAATTGTTTTAGAAATATCCCTATACCAATTTATGGTTCAGGAGAAAACATTCGTGATTGGATATATGTGGAAGATTTTTGTAGAGCAATATTGTTAATTCTCAATAATAGCGATAAAGCAATTGGAAAAACATTTTGTATAGGCTCTAATCACGAGCTAACTAATATCTCATTAGTAAAACAAATTTGCAAATTAATAAATGATACTTATTCACTAGATCATGATTGTTTAGATTTAATACAATTTGTTGGAGATAGACTAGGTCATGATTTTAGATATGCTATTGATGCATCGAAAATAAAAAATGAGCTAGGCTGGAAACCTGAAAATACCTTTGAAAAAGGAATTTTAAAAACTATAGAACATTATAAAGAAAATTTATGAAAGGGATTGTTTTAGCTGGAGGTCATGGTACTAGACTATATCCATTGACAAAGTATACTAGTAAGCAACTTTTACCTGTTTATGATAAACCAATGATTTATTATCCTATATCTGTATTGATGCAAGCAGATATTAAAGATATTCTAATCATCACTAACCCAGAATTTGTTAATATTTATCAAGATCTTTTAGGTGACGGTTCTCAATTAGGTATTAACATTGAATATAAGATACAATTAGCACCAAAAGGTATTGCGGAAGCATTTATTTTAGGAGAAAAATTTATAGGAAAGGATGACGTTTGTCTAATTCTTGGAGATAATATATTTTTTGGAGAATTGATAGAAGAATTATTATCAAAATGTATATATAATATCAATAATCATCTTTCAACTATAATTGGGTATGAAGTAGAAGACCCAGATAGATTCGGTGTAGTAGAATTTGATAAAAATAATTGTGTTAAAGGCGTTGAAGAAAAACCGAGAAATCCCAAGTCTAATTTTGCTGTTACAGGTTTATACTTTTACACCAATGATGTAGTTAAATATGCTAAAGAATTAACGCCATCAAGTAGAGGTGAATTAGAAATTACTGATTTAAATAATGTTTACATCAAAAAGCAAAAAATGGTCATTGAAATGATGGATTCTGATAAATTTAAATGGTTAGATAGTGGTACTTTTACGGCATTGCACGAATCATCAAAATTTATTATGGAACAACAAGAAAGTTCAAACTCACAAATTGCTCTATTAGATGAAATTGCTTTTCTCAAAGGATTTATTAGCAAAAATGAGTTAAAAGATAATCTGAAAAATCTTAGTTCTGACTTGCAAGAATACTTGTCTAGGCTATATTTAAGCAGTTGATTCTTAATTTTTTTTTTGTAATATAAATTATGTTAAATCAAAAAATCAGAATACTAGTTTTTATTTGTTTTTCCAACATGCTCTTCGCCCAATCATTATCAAACGATCAGATCGATGCAATAAAAGAGGAATTTAAAACTAGTAATGTTTCAGAAGCACAAGTAGTAAACAAATTAGCTGATGTTAATCTTACACCGAAGAAAACTAGATTTTCACAAAATTTTGGGTATAGCTATTTTCAGAAAAGTGTTAATTTTTTTGATAATATACCAACGCCGCCAGAGTTCAAAATTGGTCCAGGCGACGAATTGTTTTTATCTTTATGGGGAGAAACAAATGTAAGGAAAAAATTTGTTCTCAATAAGGATGGAGCAATTTTTTATGAAAATATAGGATTTATTAATTTAAATGATAAGACTTTACAAGAAGCAGAATCTATTCTAGCAGATAGATTATCTCAAATATACTCAACAATCAATGATGAAAAAAATCTTACAGAATTATCATTAGAACTAGGTCAGCTAAGATCTATAAATGTGTATTTTACAGGAGAAACGAAAAATCCAGGGATTAATCTCATTCATCCCATGTCTGATATCTTCTCCGCCCTTGTTGAAGCAGGTATAAAAGATACAGGATCATTAAGAAATATTCAGTTAATAAGAAAAGGTGAAATAGTTGATACTTTTGACTTTTATACATTTTTTGTAAGTGGTCAAAATAATTTTTCAAAGTTTAGAATTTTTGATGGAGATGTTATTCATATTCCAGTTGTAGCTAATAGAGTCAAAATTGAAGGAGGAACTACTCGATTAGGATATTTTGAACTAATAGATACAGATACGATATCAGATTTATTTAAATATGCCGGAGGTTTGAAGGCGATTGTCAGTGATACAATAATTGTTGACCGCGTTATTCCAGCTAATCAGCGAACCTCTAATGACAATGCAAGATCGAGAGGTGTTATTCCGATTTCTGAAGCATCAAATCATTCTTTGAATAATGGAGATCAGATATCTATTACTGCAATTACGGCAGTAGAAACTGATGTTACAATTTTTGGAAGAGTTAAAAATCCAGGAGATTATCCTGCTAATAATATGACTCTTAAAGATGTTTTAAAAATAGCTGGAGGCTTTGATGACCCAGTATATAGAGAATCTATTGATGAGAATGTGGTAGTGTTAAGAAAGGATGCTAATCAATTTTACAGCAAAGAGTTTACTATTGCATTCAATAATTCAGATTCATTCCAATTAAATGTGGGTGACAAAATATTTGTTTATGAAAACATTAACTATTCAAATAGTTTTACTTATCGCATTCAAGGTCAAGTTAATAAACCTGGTACTTTCCCACTTAAAAAAGGTATCACAGTGAGAGAAGCTCTAAACTTAGCAGGGGGCATTACAGAGTTATCAACATTATCTAATTTTACTTTAAGCCAAGAAATTACTGAACTTGACGAATCCAATAATAAAGTTAAATATTCAAAAATTGTTGCTAATGTAGACCTAGATTATGAAATAGGTTCAAATTCTGTAATAACTTTTTTACCGCTTGAGAATATAGTTAGCGTTGAAGGTAATGTTTACAAACCAGGGCTATTGGCTTATGAATCAAATTTAACTATGTCAAAAGCTATTAACCTCGCTGGAGGTTACAAGCCGGATAGTTTGAAAAGAAAAGCATACGTAAGAAAAGCTAATGGAGCGATGGATAGATCAAATATATTTCGAGGAAGAGTAAAGAGATTGGATCCTGGAGATACTGTCATAGTTCCTTTAGATACTAATCCACGTCGATTTAACCCAGGAGCACTTACTGCAGACGTTTTATCTGTTCTGACAAATCTTGTAGCTATACTTGCTATTGTAGACATCAACTCTGACTAACCAAGAAGATAGTGAAAGTTTCTGAATTAGAGCTAGATGGAGTTAGACTATTTGTTCCTTCTATAATAAAAGACAGAAGAGGTTCTTTTACCGAAAAATTAAACATTAATCATGTTAATGATTTCAATATTAAGCAAATCAATCAATCTGTATCTGACAAAAATGTATTTCGCGGATTCCATTTTCAAAAAAAGCCTAAAGAGCAGGCAAAATATGTTTGGGTAGAGAGTGGTGCAATTTTAGATATCGTAATAAATATACAACCAGATTCCCCTGACTATAAAAAATATCTTATTGTAGAACTTACAGATTCAAATAACCATCATTTACTGGTTCCAAAAGGTTTTGCTCATGGATTTATTTCTCTTTTTGATAATTCAAAAGTATGTTATGCTGTAGATAATTTTTATAATATGGAATATGACTCAGGTATTAATTTCATGGACGAATCTCTTCAAATTGATTGGCCCATCAATACAGATTCTTTAATTGTATCAGACAAAGATAAACATTTGCCAATGCTAAAATAATGAAAAAAAAGACAATATTGGTAACAGGCGCAGCAGGATTTATTGGATTTCATTTATCTAAAAAACTTTGCGAATCAGGATTTGATGTTATTGGTATAGATAATTTGAATGACTATTATGAAGTATTTCTTAAAAAAATGCGCTTGGAAAAATTAGGAATTCATAAAACTAATCAGGAAAATCAAAAAATTGAAAGCGACAGTTTTCCAAATTTTATATTTTACAAATCTGATATTCTAGACTACAATTCTTTAAGTAAATGTATTCAAGATAATAAGGTGGATATTATTATAAATCTTGCAGCACAGGCTGGTGTCAGACATTCTTTAAAATTCCCTCATGATTACGTTTCAAATAATATCACAGGATTTCTAAATATTTTAGAAGTCAGTAGATATGCTAAGATTGAGCATTTAATTTATGCCAGCAGCTCAAGTGTTTATGGATTAAATCAAAATATTCCATTTAGCACACAACATTCTACTGAACACCCTACAAGTGTTTACGCAGCTTCAAAGAAATCAAATGAACTACTAGCCCATTCGTATAGTCATTTATATGGACTGCCTACTACAGGCCTTCGTTTTTTTACTGTTTATGGACCATATGGTAGACCAGACATGGCATTATTTTTATTTATGAAGGCAATACTAGATAATAAAAAACTGAAAGTATTTAATGAGGGGAATATGAAGAGGGATTTTACTTATGTTGATGATATTGTTAATACAATTGAAAAAATTTCTTTAACACAGCCTTTGTCTAATAATAATTGGGATCCTGTTAATCCGGATCCATCTTCAAGTATTGCACCATATAAAATTTATAATATTGGTAATAACGTCCCTGTAAAATTGACTGATTTTATAAAAGAGATTGAAAATAAGATGGGCATAAAAGCAAATCTTGATTTAATGCCTATGCAACTTGGAGATGTAGAATCAACGCATGCAAACATCGATGAAACCATAGAACATTTTCAGTATACACCGAACACCTCTGTAAAAGAAGGAATTTCTAGGTTTATAGATTGGTATTTTAAATATCAGGACATCCTGAAAAAGAATAATATTTAATAATGAATTTAATTCTTTTAAGGCATGGTGAAAGTGAGTGGAATCTTGAAAATCGTTTTACTGGCTGGAAAGATGTTGGTTTAACATCAAAAGGGCAAAAAGAAGCTGAATTCGCAGCTAGCCAGTTATTAAAAGAGAATTATAAAATTCAGAGCGTATTCACCTCATTATTAAAAAGAGCTACTGAAACAGCTAGCATAGTAGTAAAAAATATTTGTTTCCAAGAAAATGATGTTAAATATGAATGGAGATTAAATGAAAGACATTATGGTGCTTTACAAGGTTTAAATAAGTCTGAAACTGCAGCAAAATATGGTGAAGATCAGGTACAAACATGGAGAAGAAGCTTTGATACTCCTCCTCCTCTTTTGAAAAAAGATGATAAAAGACATCCAAAATTTGACAAAAAATTTAGTAAAATAGATAATAAAGACCTCCCATCCGGAGAAAGTTTAAAAATGGTAATTGAAAGACTAAATCCTTTTTGGAATAAATATTTTGATAATTTAAAATTTGATAATAGTTCTCATTTGATAGTTGCCCATAGCAATTCATTGAGAGCAATTGTTAAAATATTAGAAAACTTATCTGATGATGAAATAATGAAGGTAAATATTCCAACTGGAGTTCCTCTAGTTTATACTTTTGACGATTATAAAAAAATATTAGACAAAAAATATTTGATAGATGACAAAGAGTTGCAAAAAAAACAGGACTTAGTAATAAATCAGGGTAAAGTTAAATGATTTTTAATTTCAATGATATTAAAGTTTTATTGATTGGTGACTTTATGATTGATCAATATGTATTTTGCAGTTCAACAAGAATGTCTCCAGAGGCGCCTGTACCTGTTTTAAACCCAGAAAAAACTTATTCTACGCCAGGTGGAGCGGGTAACGTTGCCATTAATCTTGCTGAATTAGGTGCAAATGTAAAATGTATTGGAACAGTTGGATCAGATAGATACGGTAAAGAACTTATCAGTTTACTGAAACAAAAAAATATTAATGTAAATCATATATATAATACTGACCTACCAACAACATTAAAAAAAAGATACTATTTAAATGGAAAACAAATTTTAAGAGTTGATACGGAAGAAATAAATGAAAATTGGTCTCAAAAAAACTATGAATTTAATTATGAAGTATTTGATATAATTATTCTTTCAGACTACAATAAGGGTATTTTAAATAATAAGTGGTTTTCAAAGATAAAAGCAAAAAATATTTTTGTTGACCCAAAAAAAGATGATTTTTCATTCTATTCTAATGCAACAATCATAACACCAAACTTAAGTGAGTTAGAAAGAGCAGCAAAAATAGAAATTAATAACGATGATATTCTCGTTCAAGTATGTCAATCAATGATTAAAAATTCAAAATTGAAATACATTGTTGCTAAAAAGGGGGATAAGGGAATGACTATTGTTGGTAAAAAAGACTTTATAAAACATATCGATGCTCATGATGTGCAAAATCCGGATGTTACTGGAGCTGGCGATACAGTTATTGCAGCCCTATCTTTATCATATTTTAAAACAGGAGATATTGAAAGAGCAGCAAGAATTGCAAATGTTGCCGCTTCTATTGTTGTTAGTAAAAAAGGAACATCTTTTGTAACTATAGATGAATTCAATTCAATTAAAAATCTTTAGAATTCAAAGGTTATTTGAGAAATGATATTAATCTCTTTTTGTTTCTTTTCTATATAAAATCCAAGATTGTATTGTTTAATCTTTCTACTTAAAAATATACTTTTTTCAGAAAATTGACTGTACGTATCTTTGCTTATGTCTACTTTTCCTGAAGGCGGAAAACCTTTATAGGAAATATCATAATCTTTAATATCTGTATAATAGATTCTAACATATGTTTTATTAAACTTATTTTCAAAAGCAATATGTTTTACTTTAAATCTATTATTTTGAGGATTGATAAAAATATTACCAATTGTTTTACCTTTATACACATATCCATTTCTGTAAATTCCATTGTAGTAAAAACTATCAAGACCTGGAGGATGTTCATTACCACCCTGATATGTTGTTTTTAAATATTCTAATAAAATTCTAAAATTATTATAAGAAACGGATACGCCTGTTAAACCATCAAATTTACTCATCTCATTTTTTAATTCTAGTCCGCTTCTATCCTCAAAATATGTTTGATGATATGTGTTAATACTGATATCATTGATTTTCTTTATATACCTGAAATCCCATAGTCCAAAAGCATTACCTAATGCATTGCCTTGATCAGTCAAAAGCGCATCTTCGGAGCCACCTTGACCAGCAAAAATTCTAAAATAATCATCTAATTTGGATGGTTGTTTACCGTAAAATTCTAATTCACCACCCCAAATAACATTATGTATTAAACCAATTGAAAATCCTTTATTTTTTATGAAAAAACGTTTATCATGAATGAAAGGACTTTTTAGATTAATTGAATTTTTATCCATAATACCGTCTGACAACGAAGCTTTAATTTCAAATTGACCTAAATATTTTGAGTATTCTAAGTAGTATCTTTTGAGACCTAAAGCATTTCCACTATCTATCATATCTCCTGTAGATAGATCATTTTTATAAAAATGATCAATAGAAAACTTTCCAATCTTTATTTTAAAATTATTATGCTTTTTAAAATAGTAAGCTTCATCTATTTGAATTCCATTTTCATTAACATAATAACTTGCAAAAAAGTTTTTTAAAGAATTATTGAGATACAAAGCATTGTTTTCGTTATCTAGCTTTATATTTTTTGAATTGATTTGAGTTATTGGATTACCATTTATAAAAATAATTTTATTTTTAAAGGGTGATTTCTCAGAACTATATATAGTTGAAAAAAATATTACCGTAAAGACAAGAATTTTAATTGATACGAACATTTTTTGGTAAAACATAGAATTTCCAATCCATAACTTCAATGGATGCGTGTTTTCTAATATCAAAAGACTGAAATTCTTGATTTGGTAATACTCTTTTTACTTTACCATTTACTAGCAAATCAATTGGCATAATAAAATTATCCTTAACATTATTCCATCTGAAATAAAAGCTGGAGTCTGATTGGTAATATTCTAAATGAGGTTGATTTGGATTATAAAAATATTGTTCTGAAAAATATGAATAATCAGTTCCAGTTTTTTCTTTTACCTTGTCAAAGAAGTCCTCTGTATTTGCAAAGTTTTTGGCGTTCTCTGTCATAAATTCTTTCAAAATTTCAAACCAAATTTTATCATTATTAATTGTACTTCTTAGAGTATGCATTACCCAAGCACCTTTCATATAGGTATCACCATGAAGAGCCCAATGATTTTCATTTTCATTTCCAACTATAGGTATTTCGTTAACAATCCTATTCTTTAAACTATTCAGATAATGTATTCCGACTTCATAACTATTAAACTTATCTTCAAAAAAGACTGCTTCCGAGTAAACTTGCAATCCTTCATGAATCCAAATATGAGTTGGATCAGATGCAGTAACACTATTTCCAAACCATTCATGTCCCGTTTCATGAATAATAAGCGGATCTATTACACCATACATTGGCCAGCTTTTGCTTCGTACTCCATTGTAAAGACTAAATCCATTACCATATGTAACAGCCGATTGATGTTCCATCCCCAAATATGGAACCTCTATTAGTTTATAACCATCTTCGTACCATTGATAATCACCAAAGTATTTTTCATAAAATCGTATAACTTCTTTTGATTGCTGAAAATAATTTGAAGCTAGTTCTTTATTATAATCTAATACATAATGATTAAATTCATGAACCGTGCTTTGTTTTATAAAAGTGTCTTGAACGGCAACATAGTTTCCAATTTGTACAGATATATTATAATTGTTAATTGGATTATTTACAAACCACTCATAAGTAGATTTTTCACCATTTTTCGAAATACTTCTTAGATTACCATTTCCAACTGCAACCATATCTGATGGAACAGTATATGCCATTCTTACACTATCACCTTCAGCTGTAATATGATCTTTATTTGGCCACCAAATTCTTGCACCTTCTCCCTCACATGAAACAGCAATCCAATCTCGACCATCCTTATCTTTTGACCAGGTAAATCCGCCGGCCCATGGAGGGTTATCAGCACTTTGTGGAATACCTTCATAAAAAACAGTTAAATCAAACAAATTGTTCTTTAAAATAGGCGATGGAAAATTAATTATTACAGCGTCAAATTCTCTATCAAACTTTAATTCTTTATTTTCATGAACTATTTTTAAGATATTTAAATTTTCAGCTAAGTCCACTTGTATTTTGTTTAAGTCATTTAAGCTTTCTGCCTTAATTGTTACATGACCATTTATAGATTTATTTTCAATATCAAAATCAATATTAATATCATAAAAGGAAACCCTATATGAAGAGCGATTTTCATTTAAATAGCCCATTAAATAATTATTTTGAGTTAATTCTGGCAAATCTGTTTGTGATCCATGCGCTCTTAAACTATCAACATTTGAATTGCAGGCAATAAGTAAGATAAAGAATAAGAAAACATTTAAGAATACATTATAGTTTTTTAGTTGTGACATATTTTTAATCATAATAAAATTATAAAATTAAATTGTATTATGTTCACAATTTATAATTTTCAATAAAATTATACTAATAACTTCAACATATCTTTATATTTCTTCTATAGTTTATAGATATAAAAAATTATTGAAATATTTTTTTTAAACAAGGATTCATAATAGATGAAAAAACGTAAAATCTGTGTCGTTGTTTGCTCAAGAGCAAATTATTCCAGCATTAAATCAGCAATGGAAGCAATAAATAAGCACCCTAACTTAGAGCTACAATTAGTTCTTGGAGCTTCAGCAATTTTAGATAGATATGGAAGTTTAGATGAACAAATAAATATACAAAATATCAATATTTCTGAAAAAGTATATATGCTTTTGGAGGGCGAGAATCCAATTACAATGGCAAAATCGACAGGCATCGGATTAATAGAGCTTCCATCCGTCTTTGAACGCTTAAAGCCAGATATTGTTGTTACTGTGGGCGATAGATTTGAAACAATGGCAACAACTTTATCTGCAGCATATATGAATATTCCTATTGCACACACAATGGGTGGAGAAGTCAGTGGAACAATTGATGAAAGTATTAGGCATGCAATCACTAAGTTTTCACATATACATTTTCCTGCAAGCAAAGATGCTGCTGAAAGAATAAAAAAGCTTGGAGAAAAAGAAGATTCAATTTTTCTTGTTGGGTGCCCGAGAATTGATCTTGTGAACGAATTTCTAAATAAAGTTCCTGATAATTTTGAAAAAGCACTTAATGATGGCGTTGGTGATAAGTTAGATTTTTCTAAACCTTTTATCCTAGTATCACAACATCCCGTGACTACAGAGTATGGTGATGGTGAATCTCAAATAACAGAAACTCTAAAAGCTGTAAAAAAACTTGATATGCAAACAGCAATTTTGTGGCCAAATGCAGATGCCGGATCAGATGATATTGGAAGAGGTATAAGAAAATGGAGAGAAAAAGGTCTGGATAAAAATATGCATTTCTATAAAAATTTACCCATTGAAATTTATGTACACCTATTGAACAAAACTAAATGTCTAATTGGCAATTCATCTAGTGGAATTAGAGAAGGTGCGTTTATAGGTACACCTGTAGTCAATATTGGTTCTAGGCAAGATTCAAGAGAAAGAGGTCAAAATGTTTTAGATGTGAAAAACTCAGCTGATGATATTTACAATGCAGCACTTTCACAAGTCAAAAATGGTAAATATCAATCAGATCCAATTTATGGAGATGGTACAGCTGGGAAAAAAATTGCGGATATTTTATCAAAATGTAATTGGGACATCCAGAAAAGGATTACATATTAAAAAAAAACAAAATTTTTTAGGTTTGATATTAGCAAGAGGAGGTTCTAAGGGAATACCTAGAAAAAATATCAAAATTTTGTCAGGTAAACCGCTGCTAGCATATACAGCTGAAGCTGCATTACAAAGCAAAAAACTGACCAGAGTTATATTGTCTACAGAAGACGCTGAAATAAAAAAAATAGGTTTAGATATTGGCTTAGAAATTCCATTTGATCGTCCTAAAAACTTAGCCAAAGATTATACATCTAGCTTAGACGTTATAATCGATATAGTATCAAAATTAAAAAAAAATGAAAACTATGTACCTGATTTTATAGTACTTTTACAACCCACATCACCATTTAGAACAAATAAACATATTGATGAGGCTATAAATAAATTTATGTTAAGTGATTGTGATTCATTAGTAAGTGTTTCAGAAATTCCTCATTCAATGTCCCCATCTTCTGCTATGGAGCTTATTGACGAAGAGTATTTACATCCTCTAAAAGAGATAAATGAATCTACACAATTGAGACAAAATAAAAAAAAATATTATGCAAGGAATGGTGCTATTTATATTTTTACAAATAAATGCTTAAAAAATAAAACTTTATATGGGAAAAAGATAATCCCATACATAATGAATAGACAATCATCGTTAGATATTGATGATAATCATGATTGGGAACTAGCAGAAATTAATTTGAGAAATGAAAACATCTAAAGATTTTTACATTCTTATGCCAGTTGAAACTATTTCAAGAGAGATAGATTATAAATTATACTTATCTGGAGTACTCGCAAAAAAAGGCTTTAAAGTTTTTCTCGGGAAAAAAAATGAAATATATAGCCTTTTTCAAAATTTGAATAGCAACTTCGCATATATCGATAAAGGATTTCATGAAAATGTTTCTGTAGAAAATATATATAAAGTAATAAAAAAGAATAGTGGAATAATATTTCACCTTGATGAAGAAGGTGCTATTGATTTCAAAGATTATCCAAATATTAAGAGGCGATATTCAAAAGATGTTTTCGAATATTGTGACAAAATTTTTTTGTGGGGCAATCATCAGAAAAAAATTCTTCAGCATTCTAAATTTTTTGATAAAGATAAAGTTCTAGTTACTGGTCATCCACGATTTGAGATGCTTAAATCGTCTCTTAAAAATATTCATGTAAATAAAAGCAACAAAATAAAGCAGAGATTTGGAAAATTTATTTTATTCAATTCAAATACAAAATATGCAAATCACATTCACGGCGAAGATTTCCTATATGAGAACTATGGTAATCGAATTAAGAATATTTCTGAAAGAATAATCTATGATAAGATTAAATTAAAAAATAATATACAACTTCTTAAAACTATTCTAGATAAAACTGATTTCGATATTGTGATAAGACCTCATCCAGAGGAAAATATTAATTATTACAAAGATTTATTTGATGACTCCAGAATCCATTGCATATATGATGAAAGTGTGATTCCGTGGATTATGTCTTCAGCTTATACCATTCACAATGATTGCACTACGGCAATTGAATCACGTCTACTTGGGAAAAAACCAATAGCTTATATAAAAAATTATGATCAAAAATTATCACCATTTTTACCAGTGGAAGTCAGTGAAAAATTTTCCGATGTAGATCAAATTATTAACTATATTTCTTTAGAAAAAGATACTTTATTTGAAATTCCAGGTATTATAAATGATTTTTTTTCAACTCAACTCAACTCAACTGAAATCATTTCCAAAGAAATTTATAATTATGTTGAGAAAAACTTTAAAAAAAATAATCCCATTTCATTAGGGGTAAAGTATAGGATGATTTCTTTTTTTAAGATATTTTTCCATAGAATTTTTAATTATTCTGGTTATAAAAAAAATTTACTATCTAAAAATAAACTATCAGAAATTGATAATTATAAATTTATTGAATCAAAACTAAATTCTGTTTTGCAATACTCTTCAAAAGATAGCAAAGTAATTCTCAAATCAATAAGACCAGGCTTATACAAAATATCTTTTTGACTTTCAATTTTAGATTTATAATCTATTTTCATCTTCCCAGTACTTTTGAAGTTTTAAGCTAATGTTTTCTTTCATAATAAGTTGATGAATGCATAATATTTTTTGCAAAAATGATATAGTATAATATGATACAAAAAAGAAACCAAAGAACTATTGCAAACGCATCTTTAATTAAAAATAATAAATAGATTATAGCAATATACATAATCCATTTTATCCAATCTGGTTGCGCCCATAGTTTTAATAGTATATTCATAATATAAAATAATACAATTTTTTATAGTAATCTAAAGCTTCATCATAAATTAATTGGTATTTTCGATCTACATCAAGGTTGTTTGATTCAAGTTTTTTGAAATGGGTTGTCATAATTACATTATCATACCAATGTTTCCACCAAATTCCATCTTGCGGATGCGCACCTTTTTTCCATTTTAACATAGAGATATCAAATTCTAAATCAACATTATTGCACCATTTAGATAATATTTTTTTAGGGTTATTGAGCAAAACATTTGAATCAATCACAGTAAATCTTTTACCAATGTTATCTAAATATTTCATGATTTTATATTGTTGAGGGTATCCAAGTTCATCTACATGATGAAGAGTATTTTTTTTTACATAAGAGTTTATTACGTCTTTAGGATGACGTATTAAAATACAATTTTCAAAATTTTCAATCCAATCAATATTTTCTAAATCAATTAAATGATGAGCCATATGTTTTTGGTACCAATGCTTTTTTCCATCTGGTATGTCTGAAGTAAGATTATTAATTATATCAATATATTTATTAGGATAATGTTCAATAATTTCTTTATACATCGGATGTTTTAATTTTTTTCTTTTAAGATAGTAAGCATAAAAGGGTTCATCAGATATAAAGGTATCATTTCTTGATGACCACGATCGCATCAGTGCAGTGGATATATTTCGAGGTCCTGACCAACAAGCAATTTTCATATTAGCCTATATAGTTCAAAATTTCTTTATTATATAAGATTCTAATTTTGTTTACTAAAGAGTCAGGACTAGTAGATTTTAATTCTCTTTCTTCTAATTTTGAAACAGGAATAATACCAGCAAACGTACCTGTTACAAAAGCCTCATCACATTCAATAATATCTTGAAATGTAAAATTAGTTTCCGAGTATTCTATTCTATTTTCTTTACAAACTTTAATAGCTTTTCCTCTAGTAATACCATTCAAACAATATTCTCCAGTAGACGTAACAACTTGGCCATCTTGAATGAAAAACAAATTTGTGGAGTTGCAAGTACTGATATTATCATTTATATCATTCATAATTCCTTCGTCATATCCAAGCTTATTCGCTTCTATACTTGCTAGAATACAGTTAAGCTTACTTAGAGTATTATAGTGAGGATTTAATATACTTTCATTTGGTCTTATATTAGGAACTCTACCAATTGTTATACCATTAATGTATGTACTGGGATTTGGTTGCTTATGTTCGGGAATAATCACCAAATTAATTGGGCCTATATTTGCATTAGGGTTTTGATATGGAGTAATTTTATCTCCTCTGGATAACACTAAACGTATGTGTATATTGTCATCCATTCCATTTTTAACTAATACCTTATTTATTTCTTTAATAATATCTTTTTTAGAGTAAGAAATATCCAAAGAAATACCTTTTGCACTTGCATATAATCTCTCAAGATGGTCTTCTATAAAAACAAGTTTAGATTTATGAAGTCTTATCCCTTCCCAAACTCCATCGCCTAATAAAAACCCACTATCAAATACTGATATTTTTGCTTCTTTTCTGTGGAATAATTCTCCATTGATATTAATAAAAATATCTTCATTTTTTGGGTTTGATATATAAGAATGACTACTCATTTGTGGGCCCACAGGGACTTGAACCCCGAACCTGCGGATTATGAGTCCGTTGCTCTAACCAATTGAGCTATGGGCCCT